>Ga0123354_10008611_pt1 | contig 15532 bp, 10 predicted proteins | sample TergutLab28metaG_2_FD_97872 | JGI IMG/M metagenome (GOLD analysis project Ga0123354, IMG submission 97872) | Labiotermes labralis P4 segment gut microbial communities from Petit-Saut dam, French Guiana - Lab288 P4 | ecosystem: Host-associated > Arthropoda: Insects > Digestive system > Gut ...
ACTCCCCCCCCCCGGAGATCCGAGTGGTGGAGTAGTTTAACTCCGGATTGTTTTGTCTCCAGAAGAAGCATCCTGCATGTGAGTGTTTCTTAACAGGACTATTTTACAGGGAGGGGTTGTTAGCCCCTCGCCCAACCTCCAAGCTGGAGGACCTATCAAGCAATACTCTGTTTCATATTGTTACTTACGTACTTAATTTGATCCACTACTTTAAAATCATAACAACGAAAGAGAAGCCCATAGTATCATATGCAGTTTATCTGCACCTGCATTCCACAGTAACAGAGAGTCTGAGTCGTCCGCTTAAGCATGCAAGAACTGAGATACTGTGGTCGCGGTGTTTAACGAATTGCCTACATGCCAGTAAAAGAGGCGAAACTCTGATCGATGATATTGCTAGAAAAACTCTAGCCATCAGTGGGCCCCAATCCTTCAGATACACGACCTGCCTGTGGGATCTAATTACACCAAGAAGCAAGAAAATTAGGTTTGTTAATGACGTGGTAAAACCAGCTAGCCAAGTAATTAATTAACGCGTTAAATGACAGTGATCAAGGTTGGCCACGTTGAAGTTCCACAATTTGGCATTTTCCACAAAAAGTTTTTGACGTATGTGGCTCTCTGCATAAACCTCTAAAATTTATGTTCTAGAATGCTGGTTTTTACTACAGAAATGTAACGGGTTTTCTTCGGGGCAAGAAAAAATTTTTGAAATATTAGGCCTATTTAGTACAACATTGACTATGCAAAGAACTGACGACCCTCTCGGAAACTAACAATACGAAAAAAGTGCTCAGCTTTATTTGCCTTTAGCAGCTTGTGGCCACCTCATATCTGACAATCCAAACTAGAAATTCCGGACAATTTCGAACTCTTGAAACCAGTTACGTCCGCCCTCTTCAACTAAAACTAATTGCTTCCTCTACAGAACATAATTTTTAGGGAGTTTAACTCGAAACAGGTTGATTCTAAAGACAGCGCATTCTCTCGCGACATGACTAATATAATTTAGTTTTACTTTGGACCATTCCTATTGTGTACTCACTTGAAGCTGATTGATTGGCAGGTGGAGATAGTGTCTACGTGCAACTAACACCTTTTCCAGAATGACTGATCTCTAATACTTCCAAAGCATCTTTTTTAGAACTAGATTTGTTGTTTACGGCAGTTGGTCTCACAAATTTTTTCGATCTGAGAAACTTTTCTACATCAACATGCGTGGTCGTTTCGGAGCATCCTGATAGTCTTTATTTCATCGTGCTTTTGTTTTCCTTTGACAACTTACTAATTTCTGTGACCTTGTACCTTATATTATTACGACAGTCTGCGTTGCAAGTTTAACATACAGACAGGTGAAAGAAAAATATCGAATATCTTTCGTTTGACTTCTGAATTATTATACCAACTACTGCATATATATAAAATTTATAAAATTTATATATGTGCAGTAGTTGGTATAATAATTGAGTAACTCAACATCATGCACAGTGTAACAACGAAAACATCTTTCGTTTGCTCAGCAGTAAGTACAAACCACTCCTGAATGATCTCACCTTTAATCGAGCTACGATACGCTGATCAATACAGTGTAATATTTGAAGAACTGCGTCTCTTATGACAGCAGTTAAATCTTGTTGAACAGAAATAAGACAAACCTATGCCATGTTTGTGAAAAACCAATAAACAAACTATTCGGAAATCTTACCATGTCTATGTAGACTAACATTTCAAGTGATTTACGTAATACAGGCCTATTCCATATTCCGCCACAGATAAAATTGCAACTTCAAATGGCTTCGATTTTATAAACAGGCTTTTTTTTTAAAGTTGCACTTTGAGATATATATATATTAAATTGGATCCAATTAAAATTTAATTGGCCTGTCGAATCTTAGCGTAGATCTCCCTTCGAAATACTATCAGAGCTGCTAAGCAGTACAGAAGAAGAAACTTGCGGAAGAAGAAACTTACGGAACCAGAGACACCGAAGATAACAAGGCGCAAGTGGGTAAACAGTAGGAACTTTGGAGCCGGGACTCTTGACACAGTTTTCTGGCAAGTAGCCAGCAGAACTGCCTGAAAGAGAGTGATGACATGTTTCCTCGTGGGATTGTATCGTGTTTGTGCATAGGAAGTGATATACCATTGCGTCCGTCATTCTTCCTCATTACTCCTCCTGCTCCGGTTACCGCAGTCATGAAACGGTCTCGCGAGGGACCAGAAAAATATTTACACTGTGTCACAGCAATATGTCACTAAGAGCTCCTACGCTTGTGGTAGTCCAGTGTTCTTACATTATTTAATTTGATGTTCATATCTAACTCCATGGATAACCGTAACGTTTAACAAATTGGTAGTCGCAAATACAGTCATGAAATTCCCCTTCTTTGTGGAAAAAGTATATTCAGTACAGCCTTCATAAAAACCCATTACTGGACCATATTCTGAGCCTGGCGACATAACCCTGACACACGCAGTATTTCTTTAATTTTTTTCACATTCTCCATTACGTCATTACAATTAAAGTATTACAATTCGAGCCAATGACTGCACGCAGTTATATTAAAGTCACAACATTACAATACGCAAGCTCCTACATGTATTGGCCCTCAATGGCCCATCATCAGGGAGAAGGCAGTTGTACAAGAAAGTTGTTTAAATTTTTTGCATGTAGCTGCAAAAAACTCTTCACTGTGTAGTTGATCGAGAAGTGCATTGAAAACGATAAACTTTAAAACACGATATTACAAAAATTATTTAAAAGTTATGACATATTGCTAATTGCGACTAGTAGCTGTAAAATGGGGGGTATAAACTGTGTTAAAATGAAAAATGCTTGTGTAATAAAATTATAAAATGTAGTTATATTTTTATAACATTTGTTGCATAGCCTTTCTTTTGTAATACAAGTATTTCAGTTACAAATTATTTCTTCATGAAATTCAATTTCTTGCTTCTAAGTTCTTTTAGTGAAGCTTTGTCAACGGCATAGGTCATATAGCTTGGACTACTAGGGTTATTACGGATGCTACTCGAAAATCGAAAGGAATGTGAAAAGAAGCGATTATCGCCTGCTCAAGGCATTTTCTCAGTACTTACCCGAAGAGAGGGGCGAAGTCGATGGAAGCGCATTTGATTGGTGTCTGGACAGAGCTACTGCCGCTGCATTACCACATAGTCTTTGATTAACCCAGAACGCTGAATGACGTGTGCGGTTTTCTGCAGGTGGAGCTGAATATCGAGCCCGGCCAGAGCCTAGGCCTGATGATTCGCGGTGGCGTCGAGTACAACCTGGGTATATTTATAACGGGCGTCGACAAAGACTCTGTGGCAGATCGTGCTGGTCTCATGGTGAGTGTTATACTTTTCACTTTAAGGAAAATGTTTTGGAGGAAAGAAGATTATCTGCTTGCAGAAACCAGATACTTCGTGTGTTTGAATAGCATGCATTTTCTTCCTGTTACGGATCATCAATTTTTTATTTACTGTACGTTTTCATGAAGTTATTAGCACTTTCAGCATGTTATCGTTAGGCGACAGTGTCTTGAAAATGAGGTTAAAAAAATGAAACTAATTTTTGCAGAAGGAATGTTTAAACGTCTTCAATATTATTCTCAATTTCTGATTTACGGTATTGTAGATTGAGGCAGAGTTTATGCCGTAACTGGCAGCGATGAGCAAATGATGCAGAGACAAACATCTGTTGTGTATGCTAAACGAATACAGTAAATTAAAGTATACGTTTGTAATTCACTAATCGAAACATTCTTTTGTGCACAATCCACAACATAAAAAATTCTCTCTTATGGTTAATTGCTAACTGAAACCTCTACGTTCGCCGCTGAACCGGTATCAACACATTCTTGTCGCAACAATTCAAATCTGTGTAATTTTTAAACCTTTGGTTCAATTTATTGTATTATTCATTTACACTGGTTCTGATATATTTTTATACATATAACTCCATGGAGTAGACTTCCTGTTGAGAAGCTAACAGATTCTCAGCTAGTGAAAAAATTCCCTGCGTTTTATGGAACTCGAAGGCATTAAATACAGCCCGCCACCAGTCCCTTTCCTGAGTTATATCAATCCAATCCATACCTACCCATCCCACTTGTTGAAGATTCATTTTTTAAATTATCCTCTTATCTACACCTAGGTCTTCCAAGTTGTCTCTTTCCCTCGGATCTCCCTAACGAAACACTGTATGCACCTCTGCCCCCCCCCCCGTTTGCACCACATAACCCACCCATCTCATTCTTCTTAGTTTGATCGCCCGAAATTTATTTGCTGAGGCCTACAGAGCATAACGCTCTGTGTTACGTAGTCTTTTGCACTCCCCTGTTACCTCGTCCCTCTTAGACCCAAATATTTTCCCCAGCACCCTATTCTCGAACACCCTCAGCCTATGTTCTCGATAATGTATGAATATTTTGTATCCGTGATGTTGGCTACTTAGCTGGCCGAAACTTGTAGGAATTTGTTGTATGTATAAAGGAATTTTATTATCAATATGTGCATTTTTTTGGTGCAACTATTATGCATATTTTCGATTAATGCACGGATCTTGGATCATATCGGTTTGAAGTGCCTGCATGTACTGCTTTTGAGTCTTCGTAGTTTCGTGACCACCAAAACAGAGGATGCCGTATGTGTTATGGTCATGTGTAGATTCATATATTGGTGTGCTGTGTAAATGTGTGTTTTTTTCAAAGTGAAGAACACCTTTACTACTGCACGGTTTACGTCATTTCCAATCTTCTTGTAAGCTTCATGTGAAATACACAAATTGGAGCACCTTCTTTGGGAAATATGTATAAGTCTTGAGTGTTTAGTGTGGCGGTGTGTGTAGCATACTAAATGCTAGGCTTTCGACTGTTAAATATTTGCACCAAAAAAAAAACGTAAATGCGCTGTACAGTATTTCCAAATGTGTTATATGTGGTTGTTCATGCCTGTTTTGCTTTGATGTTATTAAGGAAATGCACTTGTTTTGTAAAATAAGTCATCCTGTAGACACTGTAACGCAGAATTACAAATTATTTGACTTTTCTTCAGTAAACTTTGTTACTGACAATCGATGGACTGAGAGGGAAATTTTCGTTTTCACTTGTATACTTTCCTTTTCTACGCAATTCTAGCAAAGAGAATATATCGAAAGTCTTAAATATGTCCCCTTGCTCACCATACAAATGGCATCGTCTGACTCTGAAAAGAATATTCTTAAACAACATAACATGTTTTTTCACTAGACATTACTACGTATTTCGAACAAAATTCCTATCTGCATTAAGTTGATATGGCCGATCTTAGTGGCTACGCTGTCTAAGGCGTGAGTCTGCAACCGCTCGCTTCCTGGGATTGCGGGTTCGAATCTAGCCGTGGACATAGATGTTTGTCTCTTGTGAATTTGTGTTTTGTCAGATGTGGGTCTCTGCATCGGGCTGATCACTCGTCAGGAGGACTGCCACTGAGTGTGGTGTTTCTGAGTGTGATCGTCAAGCCTCGACAATAAGTAGGCCCTGACCCGACAGACGCTTTCGCGACCCGAAAAAAATAATTATTTTATGGCGGGACTGTTTTTTTAACATCTCTATGTTCTTGTGAAGAGCCATCTTTGAAGTCAGATCATACGTTAGTAATACAGAGTAGGAATTGTAAAGACTGAAGCGCAACATTTCATATCGCCCAATCTCCATTAAAATAGAATCTTAGTATCAAGTGTCTTCAGAATCCGTCGTGTAGTTTTGACTATTATGCGTTAATCTCATGAGCTTCGGGGTTTGGATTAACGAGTAGTTGTGTTGTGATTATATGGACTGAAATTCTTCAGGGAACGACTTAGAACGTGCCGACGTCCTCTGGGATCCCTTAACACCATCGAGTTCGCTGTGCGTCCACTTAATCCCTACTTTCCTGCCAAGCATGCTAATGTAGAGCTTGGGGAAATTTCATATCATAACCCCAGAGCTTTAGGTAGGTTAGTAAGGGAAAGCAGATGCTTTTAATTCCAGTACTGGCAGTGATCGCCGAGCCCTGCGATGTAATTAATTTTATTATCATTCCTCTTGCAATGTGAATGTTTATCTTAGTTTTAGAGCCCCGTGTGCTTATGTATTCCTTTACCATAACTGACCTTGATATATCTCGCTAATGGCTTTAATACAAATGGCGAAGTAGCGAATTAACACGCTGTGTTGAAATACTTTTACGTTTTGTCAGCCGAACCTTTCGTCTTGATCGAGATAAAGATTACAGTGAAATTTGTGTGAAACGCGTTAGTGACGTGCTGCGACTGAAGATCCTGTAACAGGAGGACAGCGACAGGGACAATACAACGACACAGGGCCTATACAGCGTTGGTGTGTAGTCTATACCGATATTTCAGCAAAAATCGGAAGAAGGCTGTTGACAGGGACAGAAGTAACCTCCGCGTTCAATTTAACCTACTTAACACAACTGGCTATTTGTATACTCTGGATTAACTTAACGTCGCTTTACATAGCAAATATTGTATAAAATCGAATGACAGTTTTATGTTTTAAAGCACCAGGATAACTTTTGAAGGAAGTAATCATGGTGTGATTTGAAGTACACCTACCCTTATCCAGGCATCTTTCTGAGAGAGTAGGAAAGAAGTAGAAACCCCTCAGTAAGGATGGCAAGTCTTCGAGTCAGCATTTGAACTGAGGATCCGTCGAATAAGATGCAGGAGTGCTAAGAACTAGATCGCGAGGTTGAGTATTAGGTAAAAGGGATGTGAGAATGGTGTTGCATCACAGCACAAGTTCGAGAACAAGATTTTAGCCGATTTGCTGATGCTCAGTTTCTGTAATTTACTGCATTTACCTTCTTACCCAGTAGGAAAGATTATCTGTATCAAAATCAGTACTAGTATTAGAGCTATGGGACCAAAGTACAGAAAAGAGAAAACGAAAGACCAGTGAGTGAAGTAACTTAGAATCGACGTTGATAGTTGTTACATATTACATACCCGTTGGATGGATTTCCGTGAAATTTAGCATTGGCGAATCTTAAAAGTCTGTCGAGAAAAATCCAGAATTGTTTAAAATCGCACAAAAATATCGGGCATGTTACATGATGATCCAAGTGCTTTACATTTTGTTGGTAGCGACATCATTAGCTTAACAATAAATAGTACGTATTTTTGTTTTTTCGTGACAACGTTTTCAATAATAGCTATATTGTTGTTAGAGAAGTGTGTACGTGAGCGGTACAAGAGGAATTCGCTGTAACGTTTCTATGGTAACAATGGTTACGCGAAAACCTCATCATGTTACTTGAAACGCACACTGCCTATCTTGTTTTTACAAGCCTACACTATCGACGTCGTAGATTATTAACCAAAATGCATTCTGTGTTTTGCCGCTAACTATATGCAGGTTCATGAAAAATGCCCTTGTGTTTAAGTAAATGCCCAGAAAACTACACTTTTCCGCCAAGAGGAGCGTCACGGAGAAATTTAAAAATGTAGTTTTTCATGCAAAACAGTTCCTACACCAAGACTCCTCGAGTTTGCTAATTCCAGGCACGTTCACAACATCACCGAGTCTCTACTGTATTCAGTCCTTTCTTCTGTCGTTCCGTCCGTCTGTCTGCATGCATGAGACAACTGGCAAGCCGCTGCAAGAAATTCTGAGTTGCGAAGCTTTCACAATACTTGTCGAGGCGTTACAGTTTTATTTAAAGTTTGCAACAACAAAAAGGGTACTTTACACGCAGATATTTGTGCATTTTTGTGAGTACATTGCACGTGACTTGTGAGATACTGATCAGAGCAAAAATATTTGTAACGGCAATTGTCAAATAAAAACTGAACACATATTTATTACAGAATACAGTTTCTCTCATAAATCTTTTGCTTTCAAGATAATTAAACAAGTATCACGCTGTGCATACCTTATATTATTTGTGTATTCAGCACTCATCAACGTTATTCCGAATAAATGCCAGGACTACAGTTCGATTACAAAAAAAAACTTTTTTTTCGCGCACAGGCAAAGAAAGCTCAGTTTGTGATTATCGATAAGAAACTGAACGACTCTTGTTGCCGTCTATATCGTAGTTGCAGCTGAGCTAACGTGCCGGCGTGCAAAATCGTAGATCTGCGGTTCACATCCCTGTAGTGTATATCTTGGGCCGGGATAGAATAGTCGGTATAGCTACAGGATCAGGGGATCGAATCCGGGTGGGGGCGAGATTTTCCATACCCATCCAGACCGGCTCTGGAGCCCACCCAGCCTCCTGTACAACAAGTACCGGGTCTCTTTCCCGGGGATACAGACGCCGGAGGGTGGCATTAACTATTGATCTCATCTAGCGCCGATGTTAAAGAAAGAGTAGAGGTACACCTCTACTTCTCCCCCCCCCCGGTGTCCTTTATGTCCTGTTTTAGGGTGAACTTCTACCTGTTCCAGTCTAATTTTAAATCTAAGTTTATACAAATTTAGATTGTGGAAATGCCGTTAGGAGCATTATGCTGCACAGAACACAGAACACTTACGTTGCACATAGCGTAAGATCGCCAAACATCAGCCTAAATACACCTCAGTAAATTCCCTAAAGCTTTAATTAAACTATAAATATCTAAATTATATATATATATATATATACTGTATATTATTCTACGGATCGTAACCTTGTTAACATTTATGTATTCAATAACAACGCACCACAACGGGACATACGGTACTTGATCAAAATAAAGGCAGGCGATTGTTGTTTCCGGACTGTTGTCAGACACTTCTATGCAAGGCCTACCTAGATAAAATCTTCGAGTTCCGTGACACGTGGGAAATTTGTTGACTGTCACGTGTGCGACTCATAGCTTCTCAATAGCAGCATTGCTCCTGCAGTTAAGTAGGATTAAAGAACAGAAGTGCTTTCAACAAGCTCTGATTCACTGGCATAATCAGTGCTTAGTCTCTCGTGCCTTCTTGAGGTGTTATATCTGAATGTCTGCGGAATAATTCATGATTCCCCCCCTGTTTGACGGCTAAGATAATCTTCACATATCCGTCATGTTTTATAGTCCCTGCAGTTGATATGACGTGGCAAGGCAACGTTTGAAACTAATGGTGAAAGAAAACAATTCCAGTGTTACTTCTTCTGCACCTCCATTTGCGACATGCAACACATTTTACCTATTCGTATGCCGAGATTGGTCGCTATAGCAATACAATAAGCTCTCCCTCAATATTCATCACGTCTCTGACAGGCCGCAATCGTTGGTTACTGACGTACTCCGCTTGAAATATTAAAAAAAAAAGACTCATGCTTTACGAGGATCGCATCTTGACACTATCAACTGCAGACGAAAATGTAATAGTAAGGGAAATGTACCCTAAGAGGAAGCGTCCTGAACATACGTGTTGACAACAAAGTACAACTTCACTCAGCAATGAAATTGAGAGTTCTGTACTCGCTCAACTGCTCAACGATTTTCATCCCCCTTTCAAAGATGAAGAAGCTCTACTGAATTACAAGTTCTATCAGCACCAACCAATGAAGTATTCTATATAGTATACACTTTACTATTAATATGTTCCTACATGTTTCCGCACAATTGCCATCCTCAGGGAGCTACACCACTGTTGTTAAAACGTACAGCAATAAAATAGTTACGCAATAATCATACTTATCAAATGTGCAGGTTTTAATATATTTGTTATGTATGATTATTGTGAAACTATTTTATTGCTGTACGTTTTAGCAACATTGGTGTAGCTTCCTGAGGACGGCAATTGTGCCGAAACATGTAGGAGCATATTAATAGTAAAATACATAGTATATAAAACTGTGCATTGTTGGTGCTAATAGAACTTGTAATTCAATTCACAGTGGGCGAAATGAACACATGAAAAGGGATCTATGTCCATATCCAAAGGGGACCGTAAATGGTTTCGATTTTGAGCCATACAGATCCAGTACCCTGAAACCCTCATACCCTATTCGCCTAAAATCCGTTTCAGTGATATCTGTTATCAATGTGCGTGTGTACTATTTGATTCTTCCAGTTGGAAGTTTCCAATCGCAATACTGCACGAACATCTCTCGTACGCCTGCTACTTCATGTGATCACACAATAATATACGGGAAGTTGCACGTTACCGAGCTCTTCATGATGCAGACTGTCTGCCTGTCTATTTCCGTAATCCTCGTTCCTTCGAATTGTCTTCACATCAGTGTTCTGAGGAATGTCGTCATGCAGCCTGAGAGACATTTCAAACGTTTCGGATGAACCTCCAGCTTCCACAATCAGCAGATTTGACACCGAATTGGAAGCAGCAAGCTCCTCCGAAGGGACGTTACTTATTTTATATTTATGGTTCCGTGCATCGCTGTTCTATATTAATAATTGTCCAACGAGACGCAACACAAAGCAGTCTAGTTATTATTCTGCAAGTTCACTCTACATGTTTCGGGTGTCAACCACGCCCAAGGTAGCTTGGCCACGTTGGAGGGAGGTAGCTGCACAAAATATGACCAGTACCGGGGGCTGTAGTTACAGTTTTGTGTACTCCTGATGAGGGGTGTAGTTGACACCCGAAACATATAGAGTGAACTTACAGAATAACAGATAGACTGCTTTGTGTTGCATCTCGTTGGACAATTATTAGTATAAACATTACTTATCTGACAGAATATACGGTTTCATTTCTCAGAAACGATCTGCAAAGTCACCACCGGGTGCACACCATATCTCTCACAACATCAAAGCAGTTAAAAAGGAATAGCCGAACAAACTAACAAATACAACCTTTCGTTTGCAAATTGCCTTCTGCTACATGAGTAAGAGTAGAAACTCGTTTGAATTCAAACGTCGCAGCAAACTAGTTAAGACCACAGCTTTGGTAAGTGTCAGGGCTAAAGGGCGGAACTCCGTAGACAGAGAGACAGATGGTGGGCAGTTTATTGGTTGAAAGCGCTTGCAGGTAAGCCAGACTCGTTTGTCACATCCGGCTCCTCTTGCTGCATCCCGCGGTACGTGAAACGCGTCTACGTTACCATGTGTTCATACTTAATGGCAAATGCGCAAGACACCGCAGTGGCATCCCATTAAACAGACACCACTGTCACAATGACTGCCGGTATTTCTATCCGAGTTGTTTCGGGTTTGAATACAGGATAGGCAATCGGTCACCAAATTACACTCTTTATATATTTTCTCTATCTTCTCGGCAGAATTTGCTAAAAGTCCCCAGAGTAAAACTTTACAAAAATCCCCCCAATGGGAGCCGAGTTGTTGAATGCGGAAGGACAGACAGACATACGACATGGTGAAGCTGATGGTCGCTTCCCGAAACTTTAGCACAAATCGACTACACAGCGCATCCTATAGTCTTCGTCACTTGGCATTTAAACACAAGGTGATCTTAGTCTTTACTTACCTAATTGGAACCTGCTGCAATATCTGCTCTTCTTATTTCAGACTTTTCTTCCTTTACCCCTATTACTGCAAGAAAATATAGGAATAATGCCCTTAAATAGGGTCACACCGCTGTCTTGGCCATCCTACCGAAATTAACACTTCCTAAACTTTAAGAGTTCTTTTTCTACATCAGCTTATATATAAATATTGCACTTGTTGCTACCTAAAGGAAATATATTTCGTAACACAAAAGATGAGTGCTGCTAGCGTCGTTGTATGCTCTAGACGTAATGGGTGGAGAGAAGCTGTTAGTAGTAAATGGAATATGTGCTGCACTAGTTGCTTTACCAATAACCAGGTGACAGAGTCTCACATTGCCTGTGTAATAAATAAATCTTCTTTTATCGTTAATCCCACAGTTATAGAGTCAAGGAGCAATACAACTTTCAAAAACCGGAAAAAAACACCTTTGACTATGAAAGCGGTACTTGACTTCTCCATACGTTTGTTGTTTTTGTTGTTGTTGTTGAATTGGATCTTTAAAGTTTGTAAGGTCTCACAAGCACAGGGAAATATTTGTATATGTGTATGTATGTATGTATGTACGTGTGTATATATATATATATATATATAAGAAATATACAAACTTGAACTTAAAATTTAGAAATTTGAAGTGACAATTCTTATATTCTTTATGGTTCTGTGCTGTTGCTGACGGTGTTACAGTAAATTCACGCCGCGTTAAAATGTCTGTCCTGTGTGCAACGTAACAACATTTTCTGTTTCTGTGCACAAATTAAACGCCCGCGGGTAAATCGGTTATTTATTTCCATAGCATCAAGTAACCGGTTTAATTACGTAAGGTAACTGGTGTAACAGATTGTAATGCCCCATTATTTAATAACCACAGTAATGATGTTCGTCAAGTTTAGTGTCATCCCCTTATAGCTGTTCCTCCTCCTCCCATAAACATCGGTTTGACACGGTGGCAGTTCTCTGCTGTTAACTAAACATCTTGTTTACATACTTTTCCACTCTTTAACTGCTGATATTTTTAAGTATTTTCGGATACCTACAATAAATGATTTGTTCGAAGAGATTAATACTTTCTTATAAAAGAACGTTATGGTTTGTATGCTGCTATTATTTACATAGAAATTTCCATATCCATTTTATTTCTTCTTGACAACACAGGAACATGTGGTTAATATTTTCCTTCCCTAAATACAAAGGATAACTTCTTTTACACGTTCTGTCGTAACTGACCCCATTTACAGTCTCCACTTTCAAGCAAGATATCCCGTGTATTTCCTTCACAATAAAGCTTTCTATTATTTCTGACCCTCCGGTTCAAATGGATAGAGGTGTTTATTTTCATGCTTTAGATGTCTCTCCAATTTACTTTATTCTAAGCCTTCTTAATAGAAAGCTTATTTTCACGCCATAATCAAGAGATGCACTTCCAGTTGTCTCCCACAAGCTCTCGCCTTTTAGGTTTCCAATTAAAATGTTACATATATTTATTCCCCTTCCCTGCGCTGCCAGTACTGCCATCGCTGAAATAAAAGCAAAACTGCGGACTGGCCCTTGGTGTTCATTCATTAAGGCGGTGGAGTACTGGCTCGACGGCCAGAATTACATTTTCGACAAGGACAGTGGTTTTTCTGTTCATCACAAAAGCAGACGGAATACGCTGCAGACGCAGTGTTCTTGTAATGGAAAAAATAATAATTCCGCGGGAGTAAGATTACTAGTTCATGAATCGTTTCCTCTGAAAGCATGCATTGTGTGAAAACTCCAAATTGTTTGAAAATATTTGCTTGATTTTTCCTGTCCCATGTCACAAGTGTAACCAGGCAGCCCATGTTACTTAATTCCACAGATTTCAAAATATTCCTTCAACTCAATTGACTTCATAAATTCAAAACTTAATTTCGATCTTCAAGCGTCTACCGTTGCTCGGTCTGAAAGGTGATGAGAGTCTTTCGTGAAACCAGAAGTTTCATTATTTTTTCTTAGAATCTGCACTCTGATCATATTAAGCCCTGTTGGAGATATCCACACATTATATCTATAAATTGTAATTTTATCACTCCATCCATTCATTCTTGAAGTTCACTAAATTCATTTTTGTACTCACTGCTCCCTTGCTCTGTCTTCTCTAGTCTCGTCTTTCTCCACTCATTCGTCGTATAAACATTCGTAAAGACAGTGATTTAATAAACTTTCAAACATTTATTTTTCTCTGTTCAACTCTTCTTCTCAGTTCTTCTGTTAAAAAAGGTTCCCCTAAGCACTTTGTCTTCAGTTAACTTCAATCTACATTCTCTCGGCATGAGAGGCCAAGTTCACCATTCATGTATGCTAGTAGCATCAGTTAGAATTATGGTTGTTGTGTTTTTATTTATTTTGGTTTTGAATAGTGCACGTAGTGTTTCAGTACTTAATGAGAGTGTTAACTTTCGGAGTGTAAAAAGAAAGTAATTTTGAATGTATACAGATTTCCATTAGCGTATTTGGAATTTGTGTCATTATTTCAAAGGGGTTTTGCCTGCTCTTTTACTTTGATTCTTATTCGTTGAGGTTGCGCTTCGATATATGTGTTCTGACGTCTGTGTGTTAATTTCCATACCAACTAGAATTCAGTCAGTGCCCATGAATGACAATGACAATGCCTCTGTTTTGCTAATGTGGGTCATACTTTCACGGGGTCCCCACCAGATGGTGCAGTCTGCTAAATTAACCTGGAAAGCAACCAGGCGGCGAATTAGAGGAAGAAGAGAAAAAGTGGCAGCATTTTAGGTTGCCAGAAAGTTCCGTGCACGGTAAACGGTTTGTGGAGACGTCAGATCACAGCTTGCCGTGTACCTATCCAGTTATCACAGACACAAGTATTGGTTCTGTCGGTATTCCAATAAAGGCCTTCCGTCAAACATTTATTTTGTTCTACCCTTCTTAATGATTATTTTTAAGTTATATAGATTCTCTCTGCTTTATTTACAAGTAGTTAAGAATTTATTTTCTTTGTTATACCGTGCATGTTGTCAAGTCACTCAATTATTTTACCAACCACTGCAATTATATAAATTTATAAAATTCACACCTTCAAACATTAAAACATTAAAAACGCTCCGACATGTTTCGGTCCTAGCTCCATCATCAGGGAGCTAGGACCGAAACATGTCGGAGCGTTTTTAATGTTTTAATGTGTAAATTTTATAAATTTATATAAGTGCAGTGGTTGGTAAAATAATTGAGTAGTTAAGAAGTTATGTGTAAGTTAGTGCTCCTTGAAAACATTTATGTAAACTGCAATATGTAGTAAGTCAATACTTTGGAAATCCATCCGCAAGACCATTTTAACTTAAATTTGCACGTAAATTTACAAAATTATGTCTGGTTAGAAAAAAACGTCTAATTCTATTGTTTATGACCCGTACCATTGAGAAATCATTTCTAAATCAGCCAACAATTAAGAAATTAATATAATTTAATATAGACGTGACAACGCTGTAAGGACATAATTAGTTTCAGCAACGGTACTCTCGGCCCATTCAAATGACTCTGTGATTCGTTCAGATATTTGGGCTGTAACGGGATGGAATCTGGGAAATCTGTCGGCAGAAAAGTAGCTCAGATGACGGAATTTCCAGACCATAAGATTAATTTCATTAAGCTTCCCCATCACTCTATTGAAACCCTCGGACCAAATCCATTGTCAGTGAAAATATTGTCACACCAAAAACTGCTTCCCGTGGCATTTATCGCCTAATTAGAACCCCTTCTCCCTGTTTCTTCGGTCTTACTCTTCGCATAACGTCTCATTAATTCCTTTGCTCTTCTTCATTTCTACCTATGCCGTACAAATTACACTGTCCCTTACTGCAGCCAATAACGAACAATGCTACTACTTATAAGGCCTGGCAGAAATTCCAGGCTGCTTAGGGGAAAGCAAAGTATTTTCATGGTAGCTTAAAGGTATATTCCCCATGGTCGCTCCCAGTACTATTGATAGTAGTAATAGCAGCAACAGCAGCAGCAGGATTAGTATTATAGTAATAGTATTTGTAGTAGTAGTAGTAGTAGTAGTGGTGGTGGTGGTGGTGGTGGTGGTGGTGGTGGTGGTGGTGGTGGTGGTGG
>Ga0123354_10008612_pt1 | contig 15532 bp, 13 predicted proteins | sample TergutLab28metaG_2_FD_97872 | JGI IMG/M metagenome (GOLD analysis project Ga0123354, IMG submission 97872) | Labiotermes labralis P4 segment gut microbial communities from Petit-Saut dam, French Guiana - Lab288 P4 | ecosystem: Host-associated > Arthropoda: Insects > Digestive system > Gut ...
ATTATAAATTTTTTTTTTTTTTAGAATAGTGTTGTTTTTTTTATTGGCTTTTTAAAAAAAAAAATTATTTATTTTTTTTTTTAGGGGGGGGGGGGGGGGGTGGTTGGAGGTCGGTTATTTGCAAACTTTCACTATTCATGGAGCGTCTTGGAACTTGTCTCCTGTGAATAGGGAGGGATGACTGTATGTTGATGTACTGTGTCTGCTTCTAACCACAGGAGCACATTTTGCTTGTCTGCTTGGCAGCATACAACATGACAGGTTAAAAGAACATACTGTGAGTGTTATGCCTCCATCATCTCTATTGCAAGTGATGGATCATTTGTTTTGGTCCACAACATTAACCACTCACATCTCCAAACCTTAAAGCCCTAGATTTTATTTGTGATGGCACATGCAAGATTTGGTATACCAACAAAGTAGTAGAAGCATGAGCTGTGTCGCCGTGTCACATACTGCCGTCTGCAATCCATACAGATACAATCTTCTTCTTTTGGACTTAGTCTTTCATGTACCCTCACAAGTGTAGGTAAGCTCCTGCAGTCCATGTAGAGCACATTCCTAATGAGTTATGTTGAGACACACACATGATCATGGATATGTAGTCTGGCAGAGGTGGGTTAGTTTGGATGTCTAATGTAAATTCACCATTAAGAATTATTTTAGTTCTTGGTTACTTGTTCTTGCTTTTTAAAAATGTAGGTAGTGCTAAATTCATGAACTTTGACAATTGAACTTGTTTGTGTGACATTTCTGATTGTTAGCAATCTCAAGAATAAAGAGCTTCTGAAGGTAAGACAGTAAATTCTTAATCCTTTTTATGTGTGATAGAAGGTGGAAAATCCAGTTAAAACTAGGTTTGGAAATTTATAGGCCTGTGTACAGGATTATTCATAATTCCGTGACACATTTCATAAAATTGGTGCACTTGAATGGCAGAAAGGATTTTAACATCCAACCTACAGAAGGAAAGAGGACTCTCTCTATTTTTTTTTTTGTACCTTGTAAGTGCACTGCTTGTCTGTGACAGATACCAAGCCAATAATCTATTTCTGTCCATGCCTGCTGCAGCATTGCACGATCGATTTCTGTGATGGCAGCAATCAGGCCCTGTTTGAGAGGTGATAGAGCCCTTAACATATCCCCATAAGAAAAAATTGCAGAGGTTTATATCAGGCAGTCTGGTGGCCAGCAAAACAGTGCTTGGTCTTCTGCAGTCGCATGTCTGATCCAGCACTGGAGCAAATGCTTATTTAGGTAGCTGCAGCCACCAAAGAAACTAAGCATCCACGGCACATACAAATAAAGTTTGAGAGTTTTTCTTTTTCTGTGTGGGTCACATGTTGAAGTCCTTTCTGCTGTTCAAGTGTACCGATTTTGTGAAATGTGTCAGGGAATTATGAATAACCCTGCATATAAGAAGATGTGATTGGCGTTTGTTTATATACATATATCCTGCTGGTAATTTGTTGCTTCATAATGGAAAACTTAATTTTAGGTGGCAAGTAACTTAACACAAGGAGCTACTGCAGGCCAGTTGCTTGCTCAGGGGAATGGTGCCTACCTTATCCAACAAGGTGTTGATCCTGATGCAGCTCATACCCTTATTGCAGCACAAAGAGCTAGTCCACAAACAGTAACAGCTGTAAGTTAGCATATCATAGCTGTAGAACCAGACTCCACTGTTGTAGAAATGTCTGCTAAGTGTTTGCATCTACTTAATGTTAGTTTATCCTCTTCCTGAAAGGTCTTCCTCCTCAAGATGAGCAAGAACTACTCAAGAGAGAGTAGTCTTTGAATGTAATATTTCTCCCCAATGCCAACATTACAAAGATCAAAAGCTTAGCTTTCTTGTTGAAATGTATGTAATGCTGACTGCCAACTATTAGCAACAGGGATATATTACTACCAAATTTCTGTGTTTATCACACCATCTGCATTGCCAGTGGTACAGTAGTCACCACATGACCTTACATTTGTTGAAAAATTACCATATATACAAGAATGCAAGATTTTTTTTTCCTTAAATTTGGGGCTTCAATAAGAGAGGTTGTCTTAAATCCTTAAATTTGGCCCTTCAGTATGAGAGGTTGTCTAACATTCGCATGTGAAGCGCCGAACCAGAGCACGCAGAGCCAAATCACGGCCTACATCACCAATTTGTCATGTGTAAACAAAAGAGAAAACAGGCCATGACTAGAGTTAACTGACACAGTCTTCTTTTTGGGGATTTTATACATTGTCTAATGTTTTAAAGAAGCACGTTTCAGAAGCCGTCCCTGTTTCCATTTTCAGGCAAAGAAGCACCTAACCCAGTGGACCTCTTAGATTGGGTTACTCACAATCACTGGGCACCACAGCAATAGTTATTTGTTAATATATATACTTAATAACAGATCTAGTCCAAGGGTAGTGACAGAAAACTGGCTATTGAAAAATTAAAAATTAACTACAAGGCTCAAAAATAGAACTTTGATCAGTCCATAAATTAAAAACCATAAAAAGAGCCATGAACTCAGACTGATCAGACTTCAGACACGACACAAAAATCCAAAACATGTAGTTAAGTTCTTAACACCATTGGTGGAGAAAATCTTTATGGGTTCAAGTAAAGTGATCCCGTTACAGGCCCGGTGTGGCCTAGAGGGTAGGTAGAGGTATAGCTCTACTCTTCCATGGCCGTGGCACTAGAAGGGGGTGAGTGGTCAGCAGCACACCCTGGCCGCACTTTACCCCAGGGAAAGACCCGGTACCCATTTTATAGGAGGCTGGGTGGGCCCCAGGGCCAGTCTGGACGGGCAGAAAATCTCGTCCCCACCAGGATTCGATCCTGGACCATCCAGCCCGTAGTCAGTCGCTAAAGTGACTGAACTACCCAGCCCACTTATGGGTTCAAGTACATGTCTAAACCAAGAAATATAAATGTAGTATTTAGTCGGTATGGATCATAACGGCATGCGAGCACGTCTCACCAGAAGTGATCGTGAAGGGTTTTAAGAAGTGTTGTATGTCCAGTACAGTGAATGAGACTGGTGATATGTTCTGGAATGGCAGTGAAGAGAATGGGGATGTTAGGTGTGAATGTGAGAAAGATGATGGCACTTACTGTGAAGATGGAGACAGTGACAGTGATTGGTAAAGGTCTATAGAATCTGATATGCTTTGTGTAATAAGTGTATTAAATTAGTAGTAAAATATTTCTTCCTAGCGGGCATCTTATTTTTAGGGGTCATCTTACATTTGGATAAATACATTTTCCCTTGACGGACATGTTTTGTCTGGGGGGTTGTCTTAGATCAGAGTCATCTTGCATTCAAGTAACTATGGTAATATAACAGGATGACAGAAGTTTAACCAAACATGTAACAAGTCACATGAATTACTTTATTTTAATACATGTACCGCGCATCTATTATTATTTTGTTCAATGACCAACAAATGCACAATTAATTGACAAATTATTACACTCCTACATGTTTTGACACTCGTGTCATCAGGCAACTCGTAGTTACTACCCTGCCAAGTTACACAAGTATGTTAAATGCAGCTGTTGGTAATACAATTTAAGATTAAGATATTTCATGTTGGTGTTATGCAAGTTCTCACTATACTTGTCAAAATCTCAATGTTTAAAACCTTTAAAATATTAAAATTGTCCTATTTACAATAAAATGGGCTAAAATCATTTGCAGCCAGCATGATGACAGTTTTAATATTTTAAAGGGTTTAAACATTGAGATTGCAACAAGTATAGTGAGAACTTGCATAAAACCTATGTGAAATATCTTAATTTTAAATTGTATTACCAACAACTGCATTTGACATACGTGTGTAATTTGGCAAGGTAGTAATTACGAACTCCCTGAGGATGACACAATAGTGTTGAAACACGTAGGAATGTAATAATTTGTCAATTAATTGTTCATTTGTTGGTCATTGTACAAAATAAAAAAATCACATGAATTACTTTTACGCAGTATACTGCCTAAGATTTCAGGTTTGAGTATGTAACCTTCACATGCAGGAAGCTTGTTGGTATGTTGCAAATTCAGAGGGGAGAGGGTACTCAGGAGTTGCCCTCTCCCCAGTATGTTGTGTATGTTCTTGATAAAGCTGCCTCTTTGTCTGAACACCACACCACAGCAGCATACTGGTAACAGTCTTTTGTTCTTAGCCTGTGGATAGAGAGTGATCAGCTTCACTCTGTAGCCATATAGCCATGTGTGAAAGAAACCTTTTTGCTGTCAGATATGAGGCTGATTGCATTCAGATTCAGTATGGACCTGGCAGCGAAGGTACGTTTCCAGGTTGTGTTTACCAACTCTGTACATGCTACCATATCATGAGATATATTTTGCATTGAAATTGCGCCTGTTGTGTCATCTTGTCACAATCTGTGGATTTTCTTGGACAGAGCATTGTATTTGTTGATATATACAAAAGGTGTAACATTAAAATATTTATTGTGACCCTACTGCAACAGCACAGATTTACAAAAGATTACATGTAGCTGCCATTCCAGGCAGGGTGCTGCATTGGCAAGGGGTTAATGATGTCCAAGAATACAGAACAGTATGTGCTTTCAGTTTTGCAAGAAGATAGGAATGTGGAAACCACAACTTACCAATTGATGCAAATTGGATTTCGAGGTGCAATAAAGAACTGTGAATGGTTCTGTCGTTTTAAAGAATGCCAAAATTCAGGGGAAATCATGTATGTCTTTGATGTTCTTAACCAGTAAAACTGTGAAACTGGTAGGTTTACCATGTAATTTGTGGTGAAATTAGAGCATTGTTTGTGAAATGGTTCATGTGTGAATTTTGGAATGACATATCCCAGCCAACATCATTTCTTGACTGCCAACACAAGCAGAAGAAAATCCAGTCACATGTTTCCTCTAATATGTCCTTTACTTGCAAAACCCAATGAAATCTTCTCATGATATACAACCTATGGGCTAATGAAGTGTAAGAAGTAAAAATGTGGGGAGTGAGTGAAGCCTTCCACACAAACCTTTTATATTTGAAGTAAATGTACCAGTACTTATTATGTTACCAATAGATAAGACATATTTTTAGCTTCCTCAGTGGTTGTTGATTGTCTTCAGAACCAGAAAGAATCAGGTTGAACAGGTACGTCTGTAAATGGTTTATATTCTTTTCCCCCCCCCTCTTTCTTTCCCCCCCCCCCCCCGGCTGGAACCATAGCAACCAATGTGTATATTAGTAGACTCATCTGACCCACAATTTGAGGCTAGTTAGTGGCTTAGGGGATTGTTAAAGGTTAAAATACGGAGTGTATCTTCAATCGATTCCACGAGCATGGGAAAATATGAGCTGCCTTATGCATGGTGAGTTGGCTGAGAGTTGTGCTACCATCATATGTATGCTGGAATGTGAAATGCTCACCCATGTATGTGTTGGATCTTATGTAGAGTAGGCTGGTTTATGTAAGATATATATTTTTTGTTAAGCAGAGAGTGTTTACTAGCAGTACTGTGCAGAGGATGTCTCATGGAAATCATGTTACTGACAGTTTTCTTTAAAAAATATTCTGCATTGACGTTGCCTTGTAAGAGATCTGTACACAAAAGAGTGGAAAATTCTTCAACTTCAGGGTCAGTGCTGTACAAAAATAAAATACAGAAACTTGTATTTTTCTTGGATGAGGCTTGGTGTCCATTAAGTAGGAATGTAATCAGTCAAAGTAACAGTTGTTGGTGTTACCCTCTGAAAATCCCCAAGCAGTTTGTGAAGTTTTCTTTACAGGACTTAAAAGTGTGGTGAGTGTGTCGACAGTCATATGGCACATGTGTTTCAAGGGAACAAACTTCATCCATAATATTAAATTAATCCTGGTGTCCTTATTTGGGGAAATAACTGAAGAAGAGAGAATGTAAGGCTGTCCACTCTAAATAGAAAAACAGAAGGTAAATTTTCAAAGACAAATTGCCATTATTTCAAGACAGCAGCTGTCATGTGTCGAGAGGTATTTTTAGCAGGTGCAAGGCCTGCTTAGAAGCTGTAGATTGGCACTTTCACATTGTTAAATAAAGTAATTTAAGTTGTATTGCAAAGTGAAAATTGACTTTAAATTTTGTGTGGGTGCAGACTTTGTATGTGATGCCTCCCATGACACCTGCTGTGCTCAATGAAATGATTCAAGATACACTCTCTGTATAAAAGTTGATGAAAAACAAATCCATGTTTATGACCCAGTAGTGAAGCACTAATCTTCATCATGGAAATCTCCTGTGTCAGTGTGACTGGAAAAAGAATTTCCAAGTTCACCCTGTTTGTGGGGAGTAATTTATGATGGTGTATTGCTTGAGTACTAGCTTCACATAAACAAACACATCTAATTACAAATGCTGGGATATTTCCATGCTACTGCCTCTTTAGCAGCCTCAGAAATTTGAATCCGTTGTGTGACAGCTTCTATCACAACGCAGCATTCTACAAGCAAGTCAGGCTTCCATCCTGTTAGATATCACTCCCAGTGACTTCCTATGCTCTGTAAAAGTAAAACAGTCTTGGAAAGTCAAGTAATTTGATGATGTGGAAACAACTGAACATGATGCAGTAGAACATCTGTTGATGATTTCAAAAACTGAGTTTGAGATATGCTTCAAGCATGGGCAAAACACAGTGGAACCAGTGTGGTATGTGCTGACGGAGCATATTGTAGTTCAATTTAGTCTTCCATCCCCATAATTACAGTGTTTTAGTTTTAGTCTTCTTATGTTGTGTTGGAATTTGGTGTGCTTGTGTGTGTGTGTGTGTGCATGGTTGGGGGGGGGGACTAATGATTTATAAGCATTCATGCTTGCAAAGCTATTTTTTACCTCCAGGTGTGGATGAAGGTCTTTCGTAGTTCTTTTGGAATCTTTGTAATGCCATTAACATTTTCTCTTCCATGATAAGTGGAAGCCCAGTAACAGCTCCTGTTCTGTGCATGAATACTATGTTCCTTACCTGATAAACCTCATGATTCCTGCCCAAGTGCTATGAGCAACTAACAAGCGTGCTCTCCTTAACTGACTCCATCAGGATGCTGGCGGGGTGGCGTATATGGTCCCAGGGAACACAACTACTAACCCTTCTTCTCTGGATGGTGATGGGCATCCTAACCTCTCTCACACCACCCGTGTGTCGCCGGCCACTGTAAGTTCTTTGTTGTCTCACTCATATTCATTAAACCTTTGTTTCTTACGCTAAAAGCACTTGACACATTTGGTGTTGTAAAGGGAATGGCTGCAGTTAAATTGCAACAATAAGCTAAAGTTACAGTATGTTTCTGGTTTAATTATTTTATTGTATAATAAGATAGAAAGTGTTCTGTTTAATGAATATCAGTTGTTAAGATTATGTAGTGTTGATGGTAGATGAATGAAATGTGTGTAGTGTATTGGTGGAATGATACTGGCAGGGGAAAACTGAGGTGCTTGGAGGAAAGCCTGTCCCATTGTCACCTTTGTCAGCCATAAATCCCACATGCACCCTTGGGATTGGTGAGCTTGACACTTTTAATGTGTATGAATACCCTTAGTATAGTAGATAATCATGAAGTTTCAGTCCATTTAGTTCCAAAACAGAATATCAGAGTTAATGGTCCTGATCGCAGCATAGGCTTGGGCTACTTGTTCCTGAAGATAACAGTATTAGTCTGTGCAACTTCAGTGACTGTTTAGCCATTCACATTGTGTGACTCCATTGACATAATGTTAAATCAGAGGATCTTGAGACTGTCATTCTGTATGCTTTTCAGTTTTATGATCTCACATTGTGACAGCAGTGTGGGACAGAATTCTCTCTTGCTGGAAAATTACAATCTCCAGTAAACTGGTGTTGCTTGCTTTTGGTTGGAGAAAGAATGAAGAATAGCACTTCATTGGCAGTTAAAGTTTAATGTGGAACCTTATTCAAAACGAGGAGAAAATTTTCTTTTTGAAAAGTGGTTCAGATTTTTGAATTTGCGATACAAATAATGAACAGTGTTAAAATATAAATATTTTCACAGAAACAGATTGAGACTTACTGACTGCTTGGTATAGTCTGCAGTGCCCTAGCAATTCATAACCAAAATGTGCGTCCTTCTGTTGTTCTCTTGCACCAGCTTTTTCTGGCATGTATAGTGTGTGTGTGTGTGTGCGTGCATGCATGCGCATGTGTGTGTGTGTGTGTGTGTGCAGGCACGTGTGCTTGTGTGTGTACATACAGAGCCATTCATATGAATTGAATAGGAATAGTTCACAGTTTCACATTTATTAGTTCTCTGTGTTTGTGCATGTGTGTGTGGTGTGTTTGCACATGTGCTGACACATGTGCATGTACATGCATGTACCTACCTCAACAAATGGGAGACATAGTACTGAACTTAACATATTCTTTATGGTATAGGTATTATGGTGTGTTTTTCCCATTTTTGTAATATACACAACAAATTTTCATTTAGTCTGTTACAATTGCAAAACATTTCGCTGTCATCAGCAAAGTGTAGCGTGTGGGTAAAGTACAGTAATTCATAATACAAACTGAATGTGCCTTCCATTATGAAAACTAGAACCAGTGGCAGAGGGATGATGATGTGGGAGTGACCCTTCAATGTCCCAGAACAAATAAGCTTAAGAATGTCTGCATAGTGGGCTGTGTTTGGCCACTGGGACATGGAATTTACATCATAGTATCCTGGTCATGACCACCAGGCAGTCAAGCTGGCTTAGCAAGTGATCCTTCTGTCTTGTATTTTCAGTGGTACATTTTCACATTTAAGTTATATGGGATTCAGGAATTCCAACAAGAGGGACCATCTTTTATGAATTGCTGCTACTTCTAGTGTATGCCGATGATATGGACATGATATCCAGAACAGCAGTGGATCTTAAGAAAGCTTTCCTATCCCTGGTTCAGGTGGCAGAGGATATGGGCCTTAAAAGAAGTGATGAGACCAAATACTTGGTCATGGGGAAGAGTACAATCTGATCTTCCACAATAGTTATCGGGTGTTACAACTTAACATAAAGTGGAAAGTTTTGTTTATTTTGGGACTGTGGTGAACTCTGATGGTGGTGTTATGATGGAGATAAAGGCGAGGCTAGGTGCAGCCAACAAATGCTGTTTTGGCTTAATGAACCCTCTTAGTTCAAAACTGTTTTCATGTAGAGTTAAGTGCCTCATTTGTATAACACTAGTTAGACCAGTGCTTACATATTGCTCTGAGACGTGGGCATTGGGTAAACAAGGTTATATCTTCTTCAGATTCTTTGAGGGGAAAGTTCTACGAAAAATATTTGGCCTTGTGCTTAAAAGTGGATGTTGGAGGAGGCACAAAATCTGTGAAATAGATAAGATTTATAATGAATATGATGTGAAATTTATTAAGCTTGGTAGACTTAGACAGGCACTGGACATGTCATGAGGATGGAAGATAGTTATCCTGCAAAGAAAGTCCTTTGTACCAAACCAGGAGAAAATGGATATAGGAGGAGAGGCAGGCAAAAGTTAAGGTGGTGCAACAAGTTGGAGGAGGACTTTGCACAGGTTGGTTGCAGAAATTGGAGAACTAATGCACAGTCAAACGAGAAGTGGCGGAAGCTTATGGAGGAGGGCAAGTCCCACCCATTGATGTAGAGCCAATGGAGGAAGAGGAAGACATTTGCACATTTGGATGGAACATCAGCTGTCCTGCTTCAGGCGCTTCATGGTTCTGAGATTTTGGGATAGTGGCTTAGAGTAGGCCATGACCATTTCCTGTGGATCCAAGCGAAGGCCAGTGAACACGCTGGTCATCTCATATCATTTACTGGGCAATAGCAGATACAGTTGATACAGCTTAATTCATTACTTGCTGTCCACCCTTCTAGCATGAAAGAGATGGCATTTAGAAAAACTAGACATATGGTTTGCAATTTTGATTCCATACCATCGGATTATCAGTTATTTTTATCCTGTGAAGCAGATATTGCAAGGGCAGATGGTGCAGTGGTACTTAGACTGTGCTTTATGGTTTTGTAAGTAGTTCCTCAGTTATGTGGCTGAATTTCTCTCATGAAATGCATTGTGCCATGTGCCATTGCATCATGCTCTTGAGCATGCCTGCAGTGACAGGGAGCTTTATTACATAGGCAGACTGTGGAACCACTGCAGTTAAACTTACTGTCCATGACTGATGAGGGTAGCTTGGATGTTGACATTGTGGGTACTGTCCCTTATCACCAGGCTAACAGTGTAGAGAAAACATAGATCTTTCCAAAAACATTTCTTTTATCACTGCATCTGCAACCCTCCAGTGGTTGTTTCTGGGATGTTCAGTGTTTAAAAAGCCTAAATTAAGAAATCAGTTTCTTGTCCAGATGCAAATTTAAATCCTTTTATGGATTTTGTTTATCACATGTTCTGTAATGTCAGTTTTACAGTGCAGTCAGTGCACTGAATGAACATGTGCACAAAATGGCGTTGTGTTTACAAATGATTGAAAGTTGTGGCTTCCCTCCACCTGGGATGAAATCATGAACTGTGGTTAGCATTGCCTGTTTTCTCTGAGTGTGTGTTATTGGTACTTAACCAAAATTAATAACCCTTGTACATTGCAAGAGTAGCAATGTGGTAACATTGTAAACAGTACATTACAGTCACATTTTTCTTGCCAGAAAGGGTACAAGATGCATATGGAAATGATGTAACGTACTTAACTGACACAATAACAACCAGTTCTGCAGATACACGCCAGAAGTCTTGTGTAACCTCTCTTTATGTAAATATTTCTGAAAAGTGCCTGCTCAGGATTAAAACTCTTGTATGAATTTTAAAGTTGAACATCCTGTTGTTCGTCAATTAATAATTATGCAACAGCAGTAAACACAATTCATATGTGTGTGTGTGTGTATCTTAATTAGTGCACCATGTTTCGACCTAACAGTCGGTCATCAACACACACTACAATTTGTATAAAATATGAAGGGGAATAGACATACATTGTAAAATTGAGATCTCAATCCTTATAAGGTTATTTTTATGTATTCTCTGTGTATTGTATACTCTTGTCAAGTTGCATTCGTCTACACATTTCAGTTTCATATGTTTAACCTGCCAGTGAGATAGTAACATAGGTAAAAAACAAAATAAATTATGAGGGGTAAAGCTGTGAACATACATGAATTTAGTATATTACATTGTGTCACAAAGAATATATAAGGTGCTGATTAGGTAGTCTGTATTCATCACATACTTTAAAAAAATGGGAAAAATCCTGTTACCGTATAATGTGGTGAGGAAAGTTTTGTGTACTGGCATAGTGTTCCACACACAATGAAAGTAGTTAGTTTAACCTTTAAACAACCAGGCTGGTATTTAAATTTTATCTCATGGTTTTTTAAAAATGTATTATTTGAACAGAAGAAGATAGATTATGAAATAAATATTTTGTGGAAAATAAAATGGATTATGCATCATGTCCTGAAAATGCGGTTATTTTCCTTGTTGCCTAAATATATAAAATGGATTTCTAGGTCTGTTTTTTTCAGGTGCCTTTACATATGCAAACATAGGTCATTGAAGTTTAATGAAAACATTCCTATAGTAAAGTCAGGATTGGCAAATAGTTGCTTGATACAGTTACTACTCAGAACTGTCTGCAACAAGGAGATTCTTTATCACTGTCACTTTTTACCTTTGCTTTGGCATGTCCAGGGACAACTGAAATAGAGTGAGTCATCAACTTCGTATACAGAATCAGTCCATACCACGCAGTAAACACTTTCCACCATGGTTATGAAAACCAGTTAGTTAATTATGTATAAAGCAAAAGTCGCTGTCTATTCTGAGATCTGTACAAACACAAGGCAAGCAGCATGTAGAATTTTTGAATGTTCACCCTGGTGGTACATAAAGAATGTGCTAGGCTTGAGAAGGTTAATGCACTGGGTGAACCTATAAGTACTGTAAAGAAAGCACAGAAGTTGTGTTAGCTAGTAAGGAGGTTAGTGTAGAAGTAAGTGCTGATAAACTAAGTATATGTTGGTATTTTTCAACAGAATTCAGGAAAACTAACAACACTGAGGTAGCTAGTACAGTAAACATTATGATATTTGGCACCTCCAGGACTAAAGGTTTGCCAAAAACTGTGGTTATCCAGGTATTAGACTGTTACACCTGATGTGTATCTTGGTGTACAGAGCAAACTCATGGATTTAATTTGTTGCTTCATATCCTGTCCTGTTTTACCTGTTACACTCTCTGTTTCCTTTTTTCACTACTTACATAAGATATTATGAATATATAATTTTAAAAAAACAACATGCCAGTATTATTTCACTCTTCTAATCATCATACCATAGCAGTACTGCCTGTTGATAGAACAGTGAAATGTAATGGGCCCCCTAGTCAGCTTCTCGTTAATAAAGCTTTCTAGATCTTCCAGTGCCAGGTATTGCAGCTTTTACTGTAGAATGTTAGTTTATGAATTTATATGTGTGGGTGAGAAAAATATTTGTTTCTGTATCTGATCTGTAGTGTAGGGTGTGTAATATAATGACAGTGTGATGAAAAACAGCTGTGAAAGGTCAAGGAGATGAAAGGTGTGAGCCTGTGATTTGTGAGAAGTGGGTGATGATAATATGCCAGCAACAGAGTTTGCATATTGATGTTTGTGTTCGGGCATGTGAAAAGAAAACATTGCATAATATAAGGTTTGCAGAAGGAATTACTACTTTCGTGCATCTCCTTATGACCTTTGCTGTGGTTTCTTGGCCTTTGTCAGCTGTAAGCAACCTGCATACTACAGCTGTTAAATACTGTATTATAGCCTGGAAACTCCCATAATTCATATTATTTAATATGTTTACTCTTCTGTTTGTCCCACAACTGCAATTTTTTATGTTAACGTGTATTTGGTATTATTATTGTGGTATGGATACAGGTCCATTGGTTGGTGCAGAACTACGAAGTAGCTGAGGGTGTGAGCCTTCCTCGTTCTACATTGTACAACCATTACCTCCGTCACTGCAACGAACACAAATTAGATCCTGTTAATGCGGCGTCATTTGGGAAGCTCATCCGTTCTGTTTTTCTTGGCTTGAGAACCAGGAGACTTGGTACAAGGCAAGCATCTTCATGTCAGTTACTGTTAAGTGGGTTTTGACAGTGGTGTGTTGCATTTGGGATTTTGCCCTTTGTCTAATATTCCAAAAACAATGCAGTATTCTGGGAACTGGGTCTGTTCTTGTCATCAGGTAATTGCTCGGGAGGCACCTGCTCTGTTGGGTCTGACAAAAGGAAATGTTGAGCATAGCTGTCAGTAGCTTTTGTTGGCCTTTCCACGATTTTTGCTTTAGGATGAGAACAAATAAAAGTCCCAAACATTGTTATTTTTAGGCGTGTTTGCATCAGTTGTGAAAAGTGCCTGTCAGCTTTGGCATGTCCACCCATCATCCACGCTTCTGTCTGAACGTATCACCTGAGTACCTACCGGACAGATTGTATTAAATTTTATGTTGGAGAATTCTGTGAAAATCTGTAGAGAAGTGCCAAATTTTGTTAAAGTGTAGGATGTACAAAAGCTGTAGTGACACTTGTTTCTTTTTACAGTCCTTTTGAATGCATGCACCAGGTATTATGGTGATAAAATCAATGATGTTGAGATGGGTGGGAGATGTAGCAGATGTGGGAGAGTTGTAAAATGCTTACAAACTTTTAGTCAGCAAACCCCAAGGGAAGAAACCAATTGTGAGACAAGGGCATAGATGGGATAATATTAAAATTGATTTTAAAGGAATAAGGCATGAGGGTGTGGACGATTTAGCTGACTCAAGATATGGTCTAGGCTGTTGTGAACATGCTAATGTACCCTAGGTTTACATAAAAGTTAGTGGGAAATTTGTTGCCTACTTAACTGACTGTTGCTGATTTTGTATTTTCTGTTTTGTAGTAAAAAATATAATGACAGGCCTTTGATAAATAGTTATGGATGTTGGGAGTAACATCTCTGATTTTATTAAAACTTTGTGTTCTCTCAATTCTGAGGTTTCTGATTTTAATGTTCAGGTGTGTAGTTGGATACAGAAGTGGTATGTTTATCGAGTGTTTGTTGTTGCAGGGGTAATTCCAAATATCACTATTATGGGATCCGTGTAATTCCTGGATCAGCATTAAATCAGCTGTCAGATGATGGTACATCATCAAATGTTCGCCAGCAACCATCATCGCAGAAACGCTACAAATTCCTTTCAGGCTCAGGTAGCAGTGGGAGTGGTAACGCCACTCCAAAAATCGAAAACCAATATGAGCAAAATACCAACCATTCAGCGAGCTCTAATCACTCTAATTCATCGCCACAGGTGTGTGACCAAGTACTGTTATCAGTATTAGGAGATAGTAGAAGTCACTGGTACTGTAACTGAATAATGCAGAATAGACACTTCCGCAGTGAATGAACTTAAATTGTGATACTTCCCAGCTAAACATAGGAGTTGAGTTGTTGAGTAGCATAGTTATTTATTCCTGACTCCTTGACACTTGAGAGTGAAGGTAGTAAGATACTTCGAAATGCTGTTTATCATTCACCCTACTACTCAACATGTAACGACCCCGAGGACATGGATCCTTGACATAAATTCTGTGGAAACGTCAAATCTCATGTAGGAGTTTGTACTAATGACTTCCGCATATTGTGCTGGGCTGCTAGTAGATGTTGAACACTATCAATTTTACGATAGCCATCCCATTATGTACATAGAATCATGTAAACATGCATATTTCCATCACATACTACCCTTTATTATTATTTATATGCTGCATGTTTCGATCAGAAGCTGATTGTTCTTGGGTGTTTGGGTAAAGAAGAACAAGGTAAAACATGTGAATAAGTTTGCAAGATCTTACAGATGATGTAAAGAATGCATTACAATCAACTTCTGTGCAGGCATACATGCATTTATAATTTATTTTTTTAACAGCATCCTCATCACCACCAGTACCTAGGTGATGGATCTGGAGCTATACCAGATTTTCCAGATATAGAATTTCCTCCAGGATTTGCGTTACCTGAGGACTGCACTTTGGAAGATGTAGACACCTTACGCAGTATCTACAGAGAACATTGTGAGGTAATTTTCATTTGCTTCTATGTATATCGTGTTACAGAATAAAATTATACCCATTTTTAGGTGACAATATATTTTACTGTATAAAGTAAAAAGTCTATCATTGGTTTTATTTTTAACATATGTGTGACACAGTACAAGAACATTAGCTGTAAGATCTGAATGTCCCACGTCAGTCATGCTACATTTGCGGTTGTTTCATATAGAATTGAGTGGTTAGCATGAGGGCACTCGAATGTAGTAAACATTTATGGGTATTCTCAATAACAGTCCCACACAGAAGCCCATGGGAATGTTTCCCTTGAAATGTTATCATCATGTTTGTCTGGGTTCTTCTGTTCCCCCCCCCCCCCCCCTTTTTTTTTTTTTTTTTTCTTTTATATTATAATTTTTACAACCCCTTTCCTTTGTGTTTTTTAAAAAACAAATTAATAA
>Ga0123354_10008613_pt1 | contig 15530 bp, 5 predicted proteins | sample TergutLab28metaG_2_FD_97872 | JGI IMG/M metagenome (GOLD analysis project Ga0123354, IMG submission 97872) | Labiotermes labralis P4 segment gut microbial communities from Petit-Saut dam, French Guiana - Lab288 P4 | ecosystem: Host-associated > Arthropoda: Insects > Digestive system > Gut ...
CCGATTGAAATTCACAGACGAATGCAAGCCGTTTATGGTGACAAGTGTGTTGATGTGAGTACAGTAAGACGCTGGGTAAGGTGAAGTCTGCAGTGAGGAAATGTTTTCAAAAACAAAACACCAATTATTTTAAAGGACAGATTTCAAAAATTAGTGCAGCGTTGACGGAAGTGTATTGAAGTTAGTGGTGATTTTGTAGAAAAATAATTATGCAGCTTTGAAAATAAGTGATGCAGGCATATTTCTTTTCTATTTAATTAAAATATCTTTTCCCGTTCATTGTCTATTTAAGTGGAGGCAAAACTTATCAGCCCGCCCTCGTATTATAATATTATAATACTTACTGTTGTGTTACAATTGCCTAACGTATTCAGTACAATAACAAGCTGTACAGGTTTGTAGCCTAGGAGAAATAGGCTATACCATATAGCCTAGGTGTGTAGTAGGTTACACTGTATTATCTAGCTTTGTGAAAGTACATGTTCACACAACGACGAAATCGCCTAACGACGAATTTCTCAGAACGTACCCCCATCGTCAAGCGACGCATATCTATATTAAGCAAAAAACTTGTTTACACGTAAATTTTTTTTGCGATATCTGCGGTTCTGACGGTGGTGTTGCTGTTGATTTGTGTCTTATACCATTTTGCTATTTACACAGCACAACAGCCCGAAGGTAAACTCCAGTGTTATAAACAAGAGTAGCCTACTTTTGCCTGCAGAAAAACCTAACTTGAAAAGTTCTGGAAAGACAGCTCCATGTATACGCGTACTATGATTCCGAACTTGAAAGACGAACTGATATCCAGAGGTATGCTCCAAACATTTTGCTAAAAGTTGATGTAACAATATGGACTCCGGAACACCTGGCACTGCTTTTCATTCCTGTCATCTTCAGCTTCTATTTATGACTACTTATACGCTGACATGGTAGCGACAAACAGCAAGGTTAGTTGTTCATATACAAACATCCTATGTCAACAAGAACAATCTGTCGAACATTGTGTGTGTAACAATAAAGTTATGAAATTAAATAAAATTACATAACACTGAATATGTAGGAGTATTACGACTTCCAAGAAGTTATGAAGGCATTTTAAACATCCTTTTTCATTTCTCAGGAAGATACGCTTGAGGTAGTACTGCATGCCCGCGTGTAGACACACCTTGAGAATTCTTTCCGGCGAGATAATTTCTGTACGAGATCTGAGCTTCTCAGGCAACGAATATTTATAATTATAGGTCTCGTGGACTGCGAAAAAATAGTTCGTTCTAGGTTCGACGTAGCAGGTTCCTCAAAAACGTCCGTGCCACATTCTACGATACCACAATCTGAACCCTGGTACACTTGAATCTAGGTCCGGCTTACAGGCAGATTCCTTGGTAATCACAAGGAAAGACACAACGATAACTTCCTCGTAACTTTCTTGTAATGTTACTGTCAAAGAAATAAGGTGTAAGTAACGACATTCGACTATCCCACGTGCATCAACAGGCAACGACCTACCTGGAAACACACTTACTGAAGCTAGAAGAGGAAAAGCCAAAGGCACTATGTCAACAATGCTCTGAAAATTTCAACTCACCAGGTGGTCAGAGCGGAAGACTCAGCACCTGGCGAGGAACGTAAGAATAAAAATGTTGAACCACCATGCAATTAAGTGTCGCTGGTATCGTTTCCAGCTAAGAAGTTCGTACTATGCAGTCTTAGAAATAAAATGTTTCGAAGTGCGCAAGGGAAGTGCTTCATATAAAGCATACATATGGTTACTAGGACATGCAGACCGCACACAAACACACGCTTCGACATATTTCCATACGCCTGATGTATTTCCTTCGAACAGAAAGTAAACTGAAAGCCGGAAATAAACTGAATACACATCACTCACCCGTTATATTTGTCTTTGGATCACAATTTCGACGGAAGTGGGTGTTTTATATGTGGAATCAAGTAGGTTACATTTCCCAGAACATCGCTGGTTAAAGTGTAAACCACGAGGGAGGTCAAAATGGTTACATCGTTGGTGGAACCATCTTCGGCCATAATCACTCCGTCAGGTGTGTGTATTCTCTTAGCAACAGATGGGATAGGAGTGCTAAATAAATTTAGGTAATGCGATGCAATTGGGACACATTCGTTTGTATGGCAAACATTTCTTGACCAGTGACCTCTTCACGTAACACGCCTAAACTGAGCAAATTAAAGCCTTTAGCTTCATTTCAATTGCGAATACAAAGAAACAAGAAAACGGCGGTGCTTGAGCTTGCGTTCATGCATCCTTGTGTCTGGCAGCCTCACATCTATTCAACATATATCGGAAAAATACGTTCATTTTGAGTCCGATCGCCTCATTCAAAATCCTCCCATGTGGTAATTTTCAAAACTCAGTCGATATCAACAGGTAACATCTACACTTAGAGAAATGTTGTTACATCTCACATAATACCACCCAATCATACGGAAACAGAAATACCATATAATAATAATAATAATAATAATAATAATAATCTATTTTTACTTATTGGAATTTGGCCAATAAGTAAAAAGAGATTAATAAGGAAACAATTTAAAATATTTGCTAAATTTACTACGGAGATTTCTTTTGACAAACTTAATGAAGTGTTAAGTCCATCATACCAACTAGATTAAGCTAATTTCATAGTATAAAATAATCAATGCACATATTTCTAAACACTGTATTTGTAAATACCACAATAAGGCATGTAGTATTACTCCAAGTAATGGAGCATGCAATACAAAAATATCGTATATAATTACGATCTACTGAGTGTGACGCCTTGTAGTTGTGAAACATACCAACGCTCCGGAGAAACCTGCTATCTCCATTCCCAGGGTCACATTCCACCCACCCTGAAGACGGAAGCAAAGTTTCATCCGAAACTCTGGCAGATATCAACAATACTAAACGTCGTCACATCTCCTAATACCACAGTCTAAATACTCACCGCTGTAAACACGCAAAAAACTCTAACAACTTCATACCATTGGCGGTGAAGGATTCATCCACTTTCGGTCTCTTTTAACGAAAGGTTTTGCCTTGGGAAAAATTAGTACAGTGCCAGGCTGCGAGCTAGTTCGATTGCCGCCAGAGACAGATGCGTCCAGACCGGCTCTGGGGCTCCCCAGTCTCTTACTGCTAAAATATCGGGGTGTGATGCAGACCACCACCGCGTGGTGCCAAAAGTAGGAAGCTGTACGACTTTATAATATTTCCTCAGCAATCTTCATACCACGGTGCTTAATTAAGCAGAGAAATGGCTACATTTTCGTTTGTTTATTAGTGCCAGAGCACAGGCCATTCCAAGAAGAGCTCACCCATATTCAGCAGGTAAAGTCGCTGCCTTTTACAGAAGTATGTGTGCACACGATCAGAAACTTTTGTCTTCCAGGTTGCTATCCAAAATTTTAAAGATCAAGATATATAGAACTATAATTTTGCCTGTTGCTTTGTATGGGTGTGGAACTTGGTCGCTGACAATGCGGGAGGAAAGGAAGCTGAGGGTGTTTGAGATCATGGTGTTGAGGAGAATATTTGGACCTAGGAGGGACGAGGTAACGGGGGAATGGAGGAGATTGAATAACGAGGTACTAAATGATTTTTACTCCTCACCCAATATTGTGAGGGTGATAAAATCGAGAAGAATGAGATGGGCTGAGCATGTGGCGCGTATGGGTGAGGAGAGGGGGTGCATAGATTCTTGGTGGGGAAACCGGAGGGAAGGAGACCACTGGGGAGACCTAGGCGTAGATGGGTGGATAATATTAGGATGGATCTCCAGGAGATGGGATGTGGGTATATGGACTGGACTGGGCTAGCCCAGGATAGAGACAGGTCGCGGACGCTTGTGAGTGCCGTAATGAACCTTCGGGTTCCGTGAAATGCGGGGAATATCTTGACTAGCTGCAAACCAGTTAGCTGCTCAAGAAGGACTCTGCACCATGGAGTAAGTTAGTAAGTAAGTAAGTATGTGTGCACACGATACCACTTTTCAAATTTACTGCTGGACATCTTTGACGAAATGAAAAATAAATGCGGGAGAGAATATTAATGGACAAATTGTAAGAATTTTGCAATAGGTGTCGACCTTGATTTTTAGTCGTTACGGATGAGCAGACGAGTGGATTTTCTTAAGCACTGTTCATTGCCACGTACTCAGCTTTACAAAAACATTGAACAATCCCACTTCACTCGTTACAGTGCCGATACATTAGAGATATTCCACAGCTTAAAGTTATAAAATATGACTTCCTTATCTCATGGAAAAATACACCAAGCAAAAGAGCGCGACAGATAGAGGTGGCAGATCTTAAAGGGTGTGGTTCATCTACACAGCACTGCACGTCTGAAGTATTCTGAACAATTAGGTGTTTCTTTTCAAACTGGTAAAATTCGATTTGAGCTTCATATAAAATGAGGTTACAACGGGTCTAGAGGTTTGTTACAGAAATTAGATCTATCCGGATTACTATTTATGCACGCCATTAGTTCAACCTGATACGTAGTTCTGTCACCTCATTCATTGGGGTTTACTGAATCTTATTCAAAAAGACAGGAAGCAAAAGTGATCAAAGACTGTGTAAAAATACAAAGCTTCTACATTAAGGGAATATAAAGAATAGTATGTGCAGACTGCTACACCTCGATCTCAATCTGAACGAATGATTATTGCTTATAGTCTAAGGGTGTGAAAAGTGCAGGTAAGACCGGATGTTAGGGGGGAAGAGATCAATTTGCGCAAGTACTGTACACAGTATTATTAACAACATGAGTTGAAATATGGGAGATGTGTTCTTGACTTTCATCTTGTGCAACGAAAGGCTAAGTAACGAGCGTTTTAAGTTCAACTAGCAAAACTCGCAATATCAACGCGCGTACCAAGTGATTTACCCTACTTGTAACTATCAAGGTCTGCAGTAACTGTGGGTCTAGTCGCTCTACGGAATGCTTATGTCGAAGCCATCGATGTGACCAGAAGTAGAATGCTTACACCAAAACCACATTCGTTAGAGTAGAATGCTTACACCAAAACCACAGTCGCTAGCAGTACAATGCTTACACCAAAACCACATTCGTTAGAGTAGAATGCTTACACCAAAACCACAGTCGCTAGGAGCAGAATGTTTACACCAAAACCACAGTCGCTAGGAGCAGAATGTTTACACCAAAACCACATTCGCTAGAGTAGAATGCTTACACCAAAACCACATTTGCTAGAGTAGAATGCTTACACCAAAACCACATTCGCTAGAGTAGAATGCTTACACCAATACCACATTCGCTAGAGTAGAATGCTTACACCAAAACCACATTCGCTAGAGTAGAATGCTTACACCAATACCACATTCGCTAGAGTAGAATGCTTACACCAATACCACATTCGCTAGAGTAGAATTCTTACACCAAAACCACATTCGCTAGAGTAGAATGCTTACACCAAAACCACATTAGCTAGAGTAGAATGCTTACATCAAAACCACATTCGCTAGAGTAGAATGCTTACACCAAAACCACAGTCGCTAGGAGTTGACTGCTTACACCAAAACCACATTCGCTAGAGTAGAATGCTTACACCAAAACCACATTCGCTAGAGTAGAATGCTTACACCAAAACCACATTCGCTAGAGTAGAATGCTTATACCAAAACCACATTCGCTAGAGTAGAATGCTTATACCAAAACCACATTCGCTAGAGTAGAATGCTTACACCAAAACCACATTCGCTAGAGTAGAATGCTTACACCAAAACCACAGTCGGTAGGAGTTGACTGCTTACACTAAAAACACAGTCGTTATGAGTGGAATGTTGACACCAAGACCACATTTTCCAGGAATATAATTTGTGTATCAAAATCTCTGTCATGACATTCAGAACATTTAGAACAAAACCACATTAACCAGAATTAGGACGTTTACATCAACACCAAAGTCAATCCCTGTGGAATTCTTACATCCAAACCACAGTCGTTGAAAATATAATTCTCAAAATGCAACCATGGTCGCTAGTAGGGTATACTTCTCACGTCAAACCCACGGTTATTAGAAACAGACTGATTATATAAAAACCAGAGTTGCTAAAAGTGTAATGCTTATAACAAAACTAACCATCAGATGTAGAATGCTGTGGGTAACAGATTTTTATCCGAACCACGCCCAATGACTCTGAACACACACATACTCTTTCAGACCAGGTTTCGCAGCACAGCAATATCAATCTCGATGGGCCCAAATAATTACTATACGACCCGTTAGAAACGACGAAATAATTAAAACAGAATGGCTCAATGGAAGTCTAATTACGGGCTTCTATGGGGGTCGAAAAATGTGGTGATGAAACCCTCTACAGCAGCTTGGAACTTTCGTGTTGAACAAGCTCTACCGCTGAAGACCCCGACAATTGAAACGAGTATTTGTAAAACCATTAATCTTTCATTTCACTCTGTTCACTAGAAATTCGCTTTTAATAACACAAACCAACCGGCGGCAAGTAAGCCGTAACAGATCTACACCATAACGAAAGGTTCAAATTTTAACTGATGAGCAAGCTGTAAAAAAAGAAACAGTTAATTTCTTCCGAAACGTCGGCTAGTTTTTTTTACCGCAATGCGTTAGGTGCCGCAAAACTGTACACGCTATGCCTCACATTATGCCTATCACAAACATATAACTCTGGCAACAATGCAAAGATTAACTTCGCCAACTGCAGAACCAGCCAATGGACAAGATTCTGAGAACGTTCCGTCCATCTTCAACCCACACAACATCGATCTGTATGATTCATGTTACTATAGAACTTCCACCTTATCCGAACACTTCGGCCTGCTCCATTACAACTGAATATTGGTCAATACTAATAAATGATGTTTAAATTATTATATTTATTTACAGGCACAGTCATTGCAAATGACGCTTGGGCTGACTGCCCGCTGTTGCCAGATCTACAAAGTATAGCATCCAAAGCTTATCTCGCAAAGACTGGCAACAAGAAATAATAAAGAACAGAACATGGGAACAGCAACGTAAGGAGTAGTAACATAAAGTCACTCAAATTCATGTCACGTTACACAATAGCGACATTTCCGTAAGAAAAGTACAGGCGGCGCAAAGAATCAGACAATGTGGGACATGCAACGTCGCCACTGTTTTTTGGTAGCACAGCTTGAGTCTTGCTGCCCAGTTCCCTTAGCTGGCAACGCTGTGTTTTACCTCAAGCTTCAATTGCTGTGCCCGCGACTGTGTAGAGTTCTGGCTACGGTATTCGGGTCGCAGTCCTTCCGACGCAGTACCACTCACGAGCAAAGTCACAATAATTTATATACGAGGTAAAAATTGTCAACCGAAATGACAGTATCAATTTGAAATGATTTTAAACGGTTACGTACAGAATTAAAGGAACATTCGGTCTGGCTTTTCGCAGGACAATGAGGCTAGATTTCTTTATATTGATGCCAGATGAACAGAACAGGAAGAGGACGGATGTATGTAGAACAAGAGAATACGGACGAACGTGAAACAATGATTAAAACGTTCAAACATATCGAGAAGCTCAACTAAAGTCAGCAATCACGAAGCTACTGAAACAATTAGCCAACACATCTGTACATAATGCCGGTCCCAGTGGTCGCACGGTCTAAGGTGTAGGTCTGCGGCCGTTCGCCTGCTGAGATCGTGGGTTCGAATCCCACCGGGGGCATGGATGTTTGTTGCGAGTGTTGTGTATTGTCAGGTAGAGGTCTCTGCGACGGGCTGATCACTCGTCCAGAGGAGTCCTACCGACTGTGGTGAGTCGTTGTGTGTGATCTAGAAAACCTCAAGAATGAGAAGGTCATGGCCCGCGTTGGGCCGAAGCGCCACAGCAAAAAAGGAATACATACTGCATCGGCTTTTTCATGACTGATTATGTTAAAATTACTGACCGTTTGGTTAGACATTACAAATGCATTTTTCATAATCCTCAGTTCAGACATGGAGGACATTCTATGCACATCGCCAAGTGTTCTTCGAAGATACAAAAACTGCCACTTTACGCGGCCCTCTAACAACTACACTCACCAGTCATAGTCAGATCCTATCTAAAATTATTCCTTAAACTTTCATTGCTACTACAGATCACAACGACGGTTTAAAAATGTTCAAAATGCCACTGTCAATCTAACCCAACTCCCGTATACGATGGAGGCCATTTTGTATTGCTACACAGAACTGCATCACGACGTTGGGATAACATCAGTGGCAATGTACGTATAAACGTTACACTGAGGAGCGTTCACGTAACCATAGTTACCGAGGAACAGCAACAAGTATTACACATTATGAATGTGTCTCTGTATTCTTGCCTTTGTTATCCGGTATGAAAATCGCATCTTGTCTGTGCCATATTATACTGTAATCGGTGGCCTGTCTGGCTTTAGTATATTTTTCCACATTATCCAATAAACGGCACGATTTTCGGGGAAAGGTTTGATTTATTTTACTGCTTTTTTTCTGAAACATTTCCCATTAAAAATAATTCATTGAGATATTATCACATATGTACAAACGTCATATTGACACCGTGCATCATTAACATATAAATATTTTATTGTCCGACTTATGCACAATTATATAATACGTAGATACAATTAAAATTATAAAATATTTAAAAGTGCTCCAACATGTTTCGGATCACAGAGGATCCATCATCAGGGAGCCTTGAACAGTGCTTGGCTAAAATTGCAAAAAATGGTTCTATCGTGTCCGTTGATATGGACACGATAGAACCATTTTTGTAATTTTAGCCAAGCACTGTACAAGGCTCCCTGATGATGGGACCTCTGTGATCCGAAACATGTTGGAGCACTTTTAAATATTTTATAATTTTAATTGTATCTACGTATTATATAACTGTGCATAAGTTGGACAATAAAATGTTTATATGTACAAACGTATTCATGTGAAATGCCCCCGTTATTCTTATCACATTTCAACGGAACTTAAATATTCTGCACACAGTTTCTAAAAAACACTGGAGCACCAAATTTTATGAAACTCTGTCCAATGGAAGCCGAGTTGTTCCACGAGGACGGACAGACAGACGCACAGACGGACGGCGAGACAGGCAAGACGTAGCTAATGGTGACTATTCGCAATTTTGCGAACGCGCCTAAATTCGTACCTTAGTGCTTGGTCGGAAACAGCTATAAGTTCAACTCTAACTACATAAACACTGACCAAAACCAATAAAAATGAACGCATAGTTCGAGCACTAAACAGACTCGTGCTATCATCTCAATTTCTTATTTTCTAAATACCAGCCTTCACGCAGTATAACCATCACAATTCGGTAGGTCTGTGTACTTCTCTCCTTGTCCTACCTACACTTTCGACCCAAAGTAACCTCACTGATATTACTAATACAACAAAACTAGGTGGCATGAACGCCTGTAACATCCCAGTTCCCCGTCATATAATAACTGAAATTCACAATTCGATTCCTTCGCTTTGGTACCTGGATATTTCCTAAAAACTATTTTCGAACACTTTCAAATTACGGAAGCCCTCCACACGGTAAAATACAAAATTCTACACTAAAGTAAAGTAACTGGGTAAAATTATACATGTCTATGTACATATGTGTACATGTATATCTTGATCTATTATGTCTTGTGGAGCAGAGGTACAGACAACAGTTGCTGATCTCTGTGATATCAAGAATCTTTTGAGTCTTCTTTTCTTACGTTCATTCATATTAGACTAAACACTTCTTCCTGTCATTCTACATTATTCAAAAGTAGAAAAACGTTCCAATACATCGCGAAGGATAGCGCTCTACACATCTGACCTAACAGTGTACGAACAGAGGCAGAATTTTGGTCAGAAAGGCCAAAAAGCAAACTAGATACTATTGGAAAAATTATTGTTATGGAAATAAGCTGCACGTTGGGAGTGACCCAAAATCGTGACTTCGTTATCAGCAATGGTTACCCTATAGGTTCTAGAACTTGCGCCAAATAAATCTGGCGCGGCGCAGAAAAATAAAAATTTGGAGAGTACCCATTCACTGCCCCACCTCCCCCAACAACAGCCGTTACACAGTCGGTGCACTTAGCCACGACACTGCTCAACAGTACTGAGTAGAACAAATGCCTGCAAATACCTTCGACTCCTTCCATGCAAACGTGGCAGCGCTGCTTTGAATGCAGTGTGCCAGTTACCCACCCTCAATGCGCTATTACCAATTCCACAGAAACTCGGAGGAAACTGAGTTCCGTATACAATAAGTATGAATAATGTTGCCAGTACGGAGGCTACAGACAGACTAACTATGTGGCAAATGTGATGACTATTTGCCTCCCAGTTTGCAAACAGTAACGCCCACTGCTGGAATAAAGTTTACTGTACACAGCTTTAAACCTAGCTTTCAGCGACAATGGCATGTGTTGAATATTGTTTGTCTTACGTTTTTACGGCCACTAGCAGCTTGCTTTTTTTCTCTATCCCCTATTTATCCCTTCAGTATTTTCCAACGCAAAGCGCGGCACATTCTTCTTGCTTAGGCTGTACCAATTATTTCACAATATTTCACATCTTTTGTTTCGTAACTTTCTCCCACAATTATTCAAAATAGTTTGATACACTTCTAATCCAATACCTTTAAGAAGAAGAAAAACACATCGTGAATGTACACATAACACACAACGAAATAATTTAAGTAAAGGTCGACTTTTTCTCACGAATTAGACCTATGCACAGAGTTAGCATGCATATTGTGTAACCGAGTGTTTATATTTCAAATATTTCCAGCTTATACGTCTTCCGACTTTTATCAGAAGTTATGGTTACACACAGACATAGTTATATAATTCACATCAAATTTCAATACGCTGAAATATACCGAAAGGGAAGCACGACGAATGGAAGGAACAGCGAAAGAGAGACAGGCATATAAGACACAAAGAAACAACTGATCCTTCGAAGTTGCTCAATAAATTAATATGAACGTAACCAGCCAATGCCTGTCTCGGAGCACTTTAGGAAGTTTAACTTTCCAAATGCTGACGACCTCGGTGCACCGTAGGTCGTCGGTGCATTTAAAGTCACTGTAAATTTAAGGTCCCTCTGTCCTGGGAGGTGGTTGGAATTTAAAATCCACAGTCACTGAAGGGCTAAGAGCAACAATTTGAGATACAGCGACATATTGGCTTCTATAAATCATAACAGGTGTAAGATGAGACTACGTCAGACTAACAAAAGGTATTTACTTATTTGTTACGGTAAGAAAGAGTTACTACCCGGTTCAACTCTCGGCCAGGTTACAGAATATCTTGAATTTTATCCACAAGTTTTTTTTTTGCATCATATTTTAGAAAGGTCTTATTCTTCTTTATAATTTAACCTAATCCCTCCCCTTTATCTTAGAGGTTTTTATACATGCTATTCCGATTGACGGTGAGAAAAGATCGGAAATAGGCTGTGCCTTCAAATGTGGGTCCACAGACCAGCTGTCCTGAATGACACGCAGTGTGACCCTAAAGAAAGTTAACTGAAAAACTTTCTCCCGTGTTCGTCTAGAGTTATGCCAGTCAATTTATCAGCCGGCTATCACAACGCAGTGTGCTGTGCACTGAACATGGAGGATCAACTTCTAACAACTTCTCTAAATTCAATAAATAATAAAGAAATTCAAAACGTATTTTAGTGTGCATGTTACAAGCCGGCTAGCTGAATTTTGGGCCACTCTTTATTTCGTGGATTTTCTCAGTTCCTGTAGGCAAAGACCATCACATTCCCTTAAATCAGACCTTGTACACGTCCTGCTCCTTGCACACTAAATTGCTTATCACACACATCATCGGCTATAATACGTGCACCAGAAATATTCTTTACATAAACCCAAAATATGTATGAAATTGCATTCACGATGACGAACAAATGGCGGTCACGGTGAAAAATTAAACATGTTTCGACAAAATTTGGTATATTCGTTATAGACCTCAGTACAGCTGCTTACGCAACACAGAGGGGTACACAAATATGGCAACAGTTCATAAGAGATGCAGAGGGAAATGCGAATAGGACTGCTGTCTTGTGGACAGCCCCTCATGTAGTCTGTAAGATGCACTGGATATTACGCACAGGCATAACTAGCATTAATTCTGAAATATGTTAATAACACAACCATACACCGAAAGGAAGGCGGTGTGCACGAGATTACGAGGTATTAAGGTTGAATGAGAGGCTTAAAACGGTATAGTTGAGGGTGCCAGCAGCTAGCCTGCTAAACTGGAGAAAAACGAAAGAATAGCAGATAATCTGACTCAGCCATCCTCCCATAAGGTTGAGAAGTTGACGTACGGTTACCGCTTAGGTAGTTGTTTAGAATATCGATCGCATTACTGACAGCCCGAGTAAGATATTGGTGATTTTAATCGACACACACACACTGCGACAGCGCACTTAACAACCAAGTCGCCCTGATATTCGTCACATTCTTCTTTCCAGGTCATGCAACCTCTTCAACTAATATATTACGTACTTTATACGGCCTAAAGATCTAATTCCCCGAAAGATGTAGGCGTGCCAACCGTCACATCACTAAATTCCAATGTTTGCTTATTCTCTCATTTATTTATAACAATCTGAACCGCACACAGTCACTAGGCTACGGGCTGCAATATTGACGAGCTTTGGTTAGTTTCCCAACGAGAGGCAACAGATTCCTGTATTCACCAGTACGTCCTGACCAGCTATGGGGCCCACTTAGCCTACAGTCGCCGGTACTCGTATACAATTGGTACCGGCGAATATTTCTCCAGGTCAAAGCGACCGGGGCGTGAAGCTAGTCATTCGTCTCCATCTGGTGCCGAGGCTAAGTATGGTGCAGCTATTCCTTCCCTGTCCTACATGTCTTAATGGCGTGGACTATGGGCAACATCATGTAATTTATTTATAGTCTGACGAACTGTCAGTTGCCTCGACAGCGTCATTAAATAAATAATACACTTTATACAATGCCCTTGGTGTGACTGCATGATTGGGCGAATCACGCCTTGGTTACCACGATTGCAGGGCAAAACAAATATCTGACATAAAACAGCACCACTAGATGACAGTAGTTTGATAGAAGGCATTACAGCTTCGTTTGCTCTCAGTGTCTGATAGATGCTACTTGGGTGCTGATAAGTCCTTAGCCCGACCAGGAAGGAAACAAGCTGCGCCTGTCAAAAGTGTGACGGGCAGAGGAATGGATTGTTTTGGCTAGGGTAGGGACAGGTGGTGGACTCTTGTGAATGTGGTAATGAACCTCCAAGTTCCATAAAATGCGGGGAATGTAGCTTGTTTCCTTCCTGGTCGGGCTAAGGACTTATCAGAATCCCTGTGTATATAACGCTTGGTCTGTGAGTGAAGTCACGCAAGTGGTTAGTGGTTGGCTCTTCTACGTGCCAATAAAATGGCTAATCTTCTGTGTTTTATTCGGTAGCTCCCTGATACCAATCTCGGCTCGCAGACGGGTTGTCAAGATTCAGGTTCTTTGCTGGTTTCCTCAAGTCGCTCCAGACATATTCTAGGAAAATATCTCCAGTCAGATCACCGCCGCTTCCTTCCACCCCCTCGCAATTAACTATATACTAAGGGTCCTAACAGCGGATACTACGTACCCTTAGCTACTGACATCGCCGCAAAAAAAAAAACACAAACACGGACTCCTACGGTTACCTTCATGGTCACACAAGTGACAACGCCTAATCTCACGATTCTTAGGTTACCTAAAGGCGAAACTGTCTAGCTGTCTTATTTGGTACAATAGCGGATCCACATGGCGGCACTCGGAACTCTGAAAGGAAACGGCGACCGGCGGTCCATCGTCCGAGTCCAGTTCACGTTACGGCCCTTGGAGCAGCAGGCTACGCTGCATTATAGACAGTAGCTTTTCATTTATTATGAATTAAGCCTCAAAAGTGACAGAGTAATAGATAATGGTATATTGAATAGGATGGGGGGGGAGGGGCAGCGTCGGTCTGGACATGATGGCGGGAATAGAATATCGGTTGTTTAGCATGTAGTTAGTCTGCTTAGTGGATTTTACTGACGAAGTGTTTTGATAGTTAAATCAATATGACGTACCGCTAATTACCGACACGGATTCACAAATTAGATGGGTCTATTTCGTTAACACGTACGTACAACATAACCCGATCACGGTGGCCGAACGGTGTAAGGCCCATGCGAGTTTCAACCATTAGGGTACTGGGACCCATTTAGGGCCTGGATATGTCACTTTCGTGTAGTACGTCACCCTTTCACACGTTTAATTCACTCCGAAGTTTTTTGCGTAACATAAAAACCGTGTAAGCCACACAGTAATTAAACGAGATACATTTTTGACATAAACATATAAATACAGACAGTGACGCAAGTCACGTGACACTACAGGCGACATATAATTGGAACTTTGCTGACACAATAAAAAGAAAAAGCAAAAAGCTAGTTCTCTCTATAACAAACCACGAAGGCCCAGATGTGGACTACAGGCATACCTCTATTCTTTCTTTAACCTCTGCGCTAGATGTTTATGTGTGGTCAAAGCCAGGCCCCGGCCGCTTTAACTCTGGGGAAGAGACCAGGTACCCATTGTACAGGAGGTTGGGTGGGCCCTAGGGGCATGTGTGCACGGATGCGAGAACTTTTGCCTCCACCGGGATTCGATACCCGGACCATCCAGCACGTAGCAAGTCGCTATACCGACTACCCTCACCCGTCCCACACTTTACTGAAACAATACTTGCATATACTGACTACACGAAATGTGCCAATTCAGAATGGAGATTTTGAACATTTAAAATAGTCATTCAACGTGAATAGGCCAATTGTGCCAGCAGTGGTCAATTCACATGTTGTCTCCAGCGTCAAGTGACCTTTGCGCCACCCTACATGTACAGTACAAATGTCTCACAGCATACTCTACTACAATGCATCATAATATACACATCCTGTATATCCCGTACTAATGACCGTGGAAGTGAACGAGTCTAAACTGTTGAAACAAAACCGTACCCATGTGTCAGAGCCTCTAGGTGAAGTAACCGCGCCGTGTCCTCCTGAGTACTAAGAGTTCCGATGTTAGTTAATTCCCTTTCCACAGGTGTTTCAACCATACTGTAGCTTCATTACATACTATGTTCTCGTGACGGTAAATATTATAATACGCGTTTTTCGCATGTGGCATCACGTGGTCGAAACTCGAAATTAATCTACAGTGTGTTTAGAATATCAGTTTCTACTTCAAAATTTTCCTTTAAACAACAAATGCCAATATGGGCTGTACGGGGAAGGGGGGGGGGGATAATTTTCGAACAAGGCATCCTCGTTGTGTTTTAATGACATTATAGCTATCAATCAATCAATAGTCCCATCATTCCGCTGCGGAACATAGGGCATCCACAAGATTCCTCCACCGCACTCTATTCTTGGCGACGCACTTAATCTCTGCCCAGGTCTTTTTTACTCCTTTGGCCTCTTCAAGCACCG
>Ga0123354_10008618_pt1 | contig 15527 bp, 6 predicted proteins | sample TergutLab28metaG_2_FD_97872 | JGI IMG/M metagenome (GOLD analysis project Ga0123354, IMG submission 97872) | Labiotermes labralis P4 segment gut microbial communities from Petit-Saut dam, French Guiana - Lab288 P4 | ecosystem: Host-associated > Arthropoda: Insects > Digestive system > Gut ...
CGAAGGTTCATTACCGCACTCACAAGCGTCTGCCACCTGTCTCTATCCTGGGCCAGCCCAATCCAGTCCATATACCCACATCCCACCTTCTGGAGATCCATCCTAATATTATCCACCCATCTAAGCCTATGTGTCCCCAGTGGTCTCTTTCCCTCCAGTTTCCCCACCAGGACCCCATCAAATATTAAGGAATATATTTGGTCCTTTGACAATATATGGATAATACGAAACAACACGGAGATTGATAAACTAATAGAAGATGCAGATATAGTGAGATTCATCAAGGCATAAAGAATCAAATGGCTGGGCCATATTCAAAGAATAGACCAAGCAAGACCTACTAGGAAACTACTAGATTGGAAACCTACTGGAACTAGAACAGTAGGAAGACCAAGACAACGATGGCAAAAGGATGTTATGGAAGATCTAAAAAAAGCCGATAGTTAGAAACTGGAAGGAAATAGCTAAAGACAGAAGAAATTGGAGGGACTTGGCTGAGAGGGTGAAAACCCACAAAGGGTTGTAATGCTAAATGGTGATGATGATGGTGATGATGGTTTTTCCTGACTGACCTATAGTTTCTGTTTGGAAGTTACATCAGAATAAATCTGATAATTAAATAATTAACAATACCCAATTACAAAACTTAAAAGTCCTGAATCAAACGCTTCTGTTTATAATGTCTAATGTATATTTCAGTGGTTCGGTAGAATCAAGACCATTCAACAGCAGACTCAGGTGTTAGGCATATCGTTTCACTTTTATTGTAAATAGTTGGCAATGTTGGAGAAAAGTCTCTTGCCTAAATATTCAGGGCGGAGGTATTTTAAAAATAGAATCTAAAATCTTTTTCCACAATACGATGAATAAAATTATGTTTCTAAGAAATTTTTAAAGTTCTCACAGCGGTCATTAATGAGATTGAAAGGTAAAGCAATCCCATTACAGGCCTGGACAGGCCTTGAGGGTTCCAGGAGGTTGAGGCTTCCATATTTCAAGACAATCGGCACATGATGGTGGTGAGGTTGTTAGCCATACGCACCGGCCGCCTTCACCCCCAGGAAATATTCCAGGTACTCATTTCTGTTAGCGGTTGAGTCTGAGGGCCATAGAGCGGCAGGTAGGATTATGTCAATGACCCCATCGGGAACCAAACCCGCGACATTCCGGTGTTTAGTGCAGTACCTCAACCAACTGCACCACCGTATGCCCCCATTATTGAGATAAAGGTATAGGTATATGACGCCGTCTATATGTGGTCAGAATCTTTAAGTCGTTCAATACCAAATTACACGACTTCACATCCTATAAGACTGATAACCTATTTTTTTTCACACAAAAGGATATCTAAAACAAGGGTACACAAATTTTTCTAAGACGTAGGAGCCGCCTCAAAATTGTATGGACACGAAGCAGATATCACAAGGAAGAGCGATAAAATCTGTCGCCAAGTTTATTGGTCGCCCGGAATTGGTGCACCCCTGAATAAAACATCATTTTATGGAAACTAACTCTTTCACGAAGAGGAGAGGGGGGTGTATAGAGTCTTGGTGGGGAAACCGGAGGGAAAGAGACCACTGGGGAGACCAAGGCATAGATGGGTAGATAATATTAGGATGGATCTCCAGGAGGTGGGATGTGGGTATGTGGACTGGATTGGGCTGGCCCAGGATAGAGACATGTGGTGGACGCTTGTGAGTGCGGTAATGAACCTTCGGGTTCCGTGAAATGCGGGGAATTTCTTGACTAGCTGCAAACAGTTAGTTTCTGATGAAGGACTCTGCACCATGGAGTAAGTAAATAAGTAAGTAAGTGAATCTTTCACGAATATTTAGATGTACACAGGATTTTTTGTTTTGGAATGGAATGCTATTTGTCCGAACGGCCAGTGGTTTCCATTTCACTTTGTGTTGGACAGTTCTGTTTGGCTATTTATAGACTGGAAATACGTGACAGGTAAACTTCTTAAATAGCTGTAGTAAATTATAAGCAAAACGTTATAATTTAACTCTTATCCTGCTAACTATTTACGAAATATGATACGAAGGAGAATTGGACGTTGATAACAAATTAGATAATTTTTTGAAAATTACAGGTATTTTAAATAATATGTTTAGCCCACAAAAATACCTCAAGAAAACAAGAATGAAACTATACAACACACTAGCCCTTCCAGTCTTGTTATATGGCAGTGAAACTTGGACTGTTAAAGCAAGGGACGCCAGAAGAATAACAGCAGCAGAGATGAAATACATGAGAAGGACGGTAGGATACACTTAGACAGATTACAGAACAAATGCACAAATTACAAAGAAGTTAAAAATAACACCAATTTTGGACAAATTATTGGAATACAAGAGAAGCTGGATAAAATATGTAAATAGAATGCCTCGAAATAGTTTCCCCAGGGTAATGAAACACTCTCCCCAATTGGCAGAAGGAATTATGGTAGACCTTTGAAGAGACTTCTGGATATGTGAGACCGGAACGGGTCAACATGAAAGATATTTGATGATGACCCTGCTAACGTGGAAAATATGGTGAGCTCCTAATAATGCCAGCAGATGGAAGATGGGATTAAACTTGGCATTTAAAGTGTTAATTAAAAAACCTTAGTTTCAATTTGACCCTTTAAACGCCAAGTTAAATCCCATCTGCCATCTGCTGGCATTATTAGGAGCTCACCATATTCTCCACGTTAGCAGGATAAGGGTTAAATTCAGTGATCTGCATGCACAAACAAAAGTTTATTTTGTGGAAACCCAGACATTTGCTCTCAGCCACGTGTTTACATTTACACTCCAGCGGACCACTATGACAAATTAACAAGCAAGGCGCCATATTCTGAAAGAGGGTTATAGTGAATGACACTCAGATTCCAACTCATGATACCTCGCCCTTACAAGCAATTTCTGCTTCACCACCCTCCTTATCCTTCTCTTGGTCGCGAGAGTGTTAAAATCCTGGGATATAGAAAGGTAAAGTGGTGTAAACCCAACTTCCCTTCCGCCGCTCCATCTTTCTTGTGAAAGCCTGTCGAAAACAGATGAATTCCTATTCAAGCTTCGCATGACGTCATTCGTAGCGATTGTCCCCGGGATGCGGAGCTCAATAACCTGACACAAGTCACCAAGAAGTTTATCAGTCTTTACGATCTTCAGTAAATGTATCTTTTCAAAGTAGGGGACACCCTATCTGAAGCCTCTTTGTGAGGATACGCTTAACAAGTAATTTCTTGTCAAAAGCCATGAATTCTCGCTTGACATCTGTAAGTGTAGCCATGTTGTAAAAAATTTCAATTACGTCTGGCGGTTTAACTTTATGAACATTGCTAGATTTTTCTTTACGACTTTCTTGCATGTTGCTCGTGCTCTGAGTATTAACACGACGATGCGCGTGATAACGCGAGTAAAGCTGTGGGGGGTTAATGATAAAATATAATCGTGTATTCCGAATTTCTCGTTAGCCCCTGTTTAGAAGCAATTCCGTAGGGTCTTAACTTTTGTAAATATGGCGACCGTAATAAATGAACAAGATTATCAACAAATAAATTTCTCGAAAAAATTAAAGATAATATCTAGCTGACGTCCAAATTCAAGACAGTTCACAAAAACATGTGCAATTATTTATCCATCTAAAGTAATCAAGTGGACCGCGGAAGCGTAATCGGTATATCGACTGGCTACGGGCTGAACGGTTCGGGGATCGAATCCCGGTGGTGGCGAGATTTTACGCAACTGTCCAGACCGGCCCTGGGGTCCACTCAGCCTCCTCTAAAATGGGTATCGGGTCTTTCCCGGGGGTAAAGAGCGGCCGGGGCTGGACGCTGACCCCTCACCCCTTCAAGAACCGTGCTCAAGAAAGAGTAGAGCTATACCTCTACTCCCCCTATGGGCCATACAGCCTGTACAGAGCCTCAGTGCCTGTACAGGGGTGCAATTTACCTTTACCTTTACCTTGAAAGTAACAAAAAAAACATGTGCAATTATTTATCCATGTAAAATGACCAAAATAGGAAAATCGACTTCTAAAAGAAATCTGTTAGAAGTCGCTCTCCTGTTTTGGTTAACCTGGAGTTCCTACTCTAATAGAAGTCCTAAATAAATCCCTTAAGTTTCAAAAAACTTCAAAACCTACATACAATTTATATCTAAATATATGATTGCGGTTATTCTTCTCCCCAAATTAGAGGCCAAGAATTGGAAGAAGTTCGCCCTCGACAGCGATGAATGGGCAAAGCTTCTGAAGAAGGCCAGGGCCCATCAGGGGCTCTCAAGCCAATGATGATAATGATTATTCTCCCCAGTAATTGATAAACAGAAAATATGTCCCATTATAACAGGCCCATACCCATATGCGATCACACTGATGCCAAATTCCGGCGTCTTCTTAAAAAAAGCTGTTTTGTTCGGAAAAATTCTAGACAGGAACACTTGTCTCAGCCAGCTAAATCCATACTTCACTTCTTCCAGATCCACGTTAAAATTAGTTTCTTTCTAGTAATATTTTGAATCAAATGTACTCATCAAAATCATGTAGGCATTTCTTGCTGCAGGTGGTTATATTTAATAACACTGCTCTTCAACAGCAGCAGTTTACCTTCTCGCCCAAAGTACAAGCTAGTGATAACTACTTGTCGTCCATCCGTCCGTCCGTCCGTCCACGACTTTTATTCACCGCACTTCTAACTCAGTAACCTGCAAGAGCCATGCCGTTAGAGGAAGCAAGTGGAACATTCCAAGATGGCCGAGTTGTAATGTAACTGATGTAGGGTTTCAGGATTTCTCGGTGGGTGTTACTATAAGAACAGTCTTACAGTTTATTAACCCGTTTACGATAATAAGTTTGTTACGATGTTTCGAATGAATGTTCTGCCTCCATGTTGATGGCAAATGAATTGTTGACGTACATGTTAAATCTTCGATTTGAAGATGGAATTAACACGTTCCTCGAAAACGTTGCCAGAAACGTATCAACCTACAGTGTAACAATAATAATAATAATAATAATAATAATAATAAATTCTCTCATTGAAGGTCAGGATATTACAAGGCATTGCAGAAGTTTACCCAAGGCTAGCTGAGAGTTACTGTACATACTCGTATTCGGTACCCCGGAATGTCCCAAAAAATCATTGAAATTGGTGAGAAATCCCGCCTCTAGTTGTGGTTTTTATACATTACTCTTCCATTGACCCACTCATAAGAAACAGTACAGTCCTTGAGGGACACAATGGTAGCGCAACGTCGCTGACTGTACATGCTTCGGACTGTGGATACACAGATGGACGGAATAAGTAGAACAAAACAGTAAGTCAGCAGCGACCTTTCATCTACAAAGAAACATGGACGCTAACCGTCGAATATACTGAACACAATCTACACCACAGGGAACCGCGGTGGCACAGTGGTTAAGGTGCTGTGCTACAAATCGGAAGGTCGCTGTTTCGATTCCAGATGATGTCATTGGAATTTTTCATTGACATAATCCTTCCGATCGTATTACGGCCCTGGGGTCGACTTAGACTCTAACAGAAATGAGTACCAGGAGCCTTTCCTGGGGGTAAAGGCGGCCGGTGCGTAGGGCTGACAACCTTACCACCATCCTGCGCCGTTGTCATGTAATATGGGAACCTTAACTTCTTTGAACCCTCTGGGCCTCTCCAGGCCTGTAACGGGACTGCTTTACCTTTCACAGTCTGCACCACCAAATATAACCGCATTAGATAATAAGGGTGGTTGGCGTTTGATTTAGAGACAATCCGTTCTGGAATTGGTTGACAGAAACAATCCAACCTGAGGCATTCATGTCAGTGATATTTACGGCTGCCATCTTGTGTTGCTCTCTCTATTAAATGAAATATTTGTTTGGTTTTCGCGGAAAGAAAGGCCAACCGAGAAACAAACACTGAGATGACTAAATATAATAAAAGTTTTCTTCCACAGAGATGTATACAGATTTTGGAAGACAGGTTATTCACAGAGGACATCAAACACGACTTATATATGTCAAACAGTTCAGCCATTCGTCCGCACACAATCATATCAACGCATCTACCACCTCGTAGCGTTTCAGGGCTTACTGTTTACAGCGAACATAGAGGTTTCTAATACTTGTTTCCTGGCAGTCATCGTATTGGAATATTGCATGTCTGTCACAATATTTCATACCGCTCAATGACAGTTCCCCTCACACAACTTTAGCAGACACTGCCATAAACAACAGACACCAACAGTTTGATCTGTTTGTTTCTATCTTTCACACGACGCAAAACGTTAAAAAAAAGGACAGGCGGGAACGTCATGAACTCAATTTCTACCCCGGGGGCTACACAAAATTACTTTCTTGCATATTAACTTTTTAAAACCTACTGGTTCATACACCAACAGGTTTAACATTCAACAACTGTAAGCTCTGCCTACACTGTATTTATGTGTTTTGTATTTAGCTGACAACAAACAGCGACTTCTGCCCCATATAACATAAACTCGCCGGTTTTTATAACCGAGATGAAAAGTGTTTACAGCGCGGTACGGAATCGGTCTTTAAATAAAGCAGTCTGCCCTTCGTCTTTAAAAAGTTAATATATTGGAGTGCAATGAAATGGCATCAACAAGCCTTCAATGACGATTCAACTGCTTCATTTCGTGATACAATGACGGACATTTGTGAGATCATTGAAAAACGCATGATTTCAATAACACACGGGAAAATTCTTGACTCGGTTAGACACTTTGACAGTTTCCAGAAGGACTCCGCTCTATGGAGATTGTTAGATGAGCATTTGTTGCAGATCTCAGTACGTGTCAATTTTATTCCATATTTGACACTGATATCTAAAAAAATCACAGTGAGAAAGAATGCAAAATTTTACCATGTGCCATAAATGTACCGATAAATGTTGTGTATCTCTGCGTAGAAATTTAAAAAAAATGAGGAATACGATACACCTTGAGGCTAAGTCTAATAACTTGCACGGTAAAACAGTTTGCTGCTAATCGCCATCACGTCGCTAAATTGTGTGGCACATCTTGTCTTATGTCTAGATCACAGATCGTTTAGTTTTTTCCAACCTATCAGAAGACTGAACTGAAAATAAATTCGGGGTGCCTGCCTAAGGACTGAGATGCAGAAATTCGGGCTCGCAGAATTCTAGTCGACGACGGATCTGAAGAATACAGCTTTAGAGAGGGACACTTCTCTAAGACCTAAAAAATAATTACTACTATAGATTTACTTTCGTTTGTTTAACTTCTAATCAGCGAACAAACATTGAGTTGTTTCATACATTTATTAGTATTCAGCCCTAGAAGTCGGTCCGGCAGGAACCAGAGCCCGGTCATGGGACCGATATGGCTCTTGGCACACTGCATTCTGGGCAAGTTCTTGGGGGTAGTTTGCCATTGCTTTCCCCCGCCTTTAGACGTTCCCACTTTCGCCGCTACGTGCCTCTGCGTCCGAAGCGACGCGAGAGATTCCAGCAGCGAAAGGTGGAACTTTGGGCGAGAAAGATGTCCGGTAGTAATTTTGCCTAAATTCCGACTTCCACTTAAATTTAGGGATCTTTTACATGCCGAAAATCTACGACATGGGACCGACGGCTTTACTTCCCCTCCGAAGGAAGGCTTGCTGAGGATTTTGGGTTGACATCCATCATTAGCATCTCGTACAACTGTAATTACAGCGTCTGGTACGAGCTCCTGATGATGGGTGTCAACACCCAAAACATGTAGAGTTGCCTACGGTAATGTAATATACTGAAAAATTCGCATCTAGTTGGAAAAATGTTAAATTTGATTCACGATGCACGGACCCATATATATAAAATTCCTCTACATGTTTCGAGCACTATTATGCTCATCTTCAGGAGGACAATTATATTAGTACAGCATCTGGTATCGTCACTCTCTTTGGGTGACTGTTCAGTACACAGGTTACGAGAGGACTGTGTACTGAACAGTCACCCAAAAGAATGTGACGATACAAAATGCTGTGTTTATACAATTGTCCTCCTGAAGATGAGCACAGTAGTGCTCGAAACATGTAGAGGAGTATAATAAATGTATTAAATAAAGAATTTGTGCATCTAGTTGGTAAAAAGACTATCATATTAGGATGCACGGTCAACAAAACGTAAAAAATTACTACAAGTTTAATTAGTTTACTGTAAGTCACGACACCAAATGATACCACTAAACAACATTTGACTGTACTGAAATATATGTCAAGATTTGAAATGGATTGGAAGGCACAACTGGATAACCGACCAGCAGCGACATAATGGTAAGTGGCCCATATACAAACCAGTCTATTCAGTACCCTCGAATTTACAGTGCTTAGTATCCTAGCTCAAAATGCCTTCCGTTCCTCGTTCCGGACAAAGCCGAGATTCTGACAGAAAGCAGCCCCTGGGCGATAGATATTTAGAAAGCGGTAAGATATAGTCTCGCCGGTTGATTTGCCGGGGGGAATTTGCTCTCTACACAGTATTTGTCTGGTTTAGTTCCAGTAGCAAAATAGCTTGATTTGTGAACATACGGTTCTGATCGTGACACTGAATACTGATAATGAATTTCTATTCTAACAATTCTCTTTTTTCCACAAATTAACACAATTTCGCTGGTCGACTGCAAGCCACCATTACGATTTTGTGTCTAGTGTCGATATTGCGCGTTCCGTCTTCTGGGATATGAAAATATGTAGATCAGTACATGCGCACCAGTGCTTCGGAGTAGCTTACCGACCCCATTTTCAGAGCAGTCACAGTACTCCATTTGTTAGTACGCAAGGCGGTCTAGCCTATGAAGTAAATTTATCTAAATTATAGGAGCTGCTCCATTGACAATTATAATATTACAATATCAGTGTGTGAGAACTGGTGGTTAAGCCTACTCTACAATATGCAATGGTACAAAAAGTTGACCTTTCACAGACGAGGAGAAAGTTACTATAACCTAGCGCGGTGTTCCTCAACCTTTGTGAGACCGCGGACCGGTAAATACTTTTTTCATAAGACGAGGGCCCGGTCCAAACAAATTTACTCGTAAATACCTTTCCATTCTTTTAAGTTCATACATTATATTAACATAAGTATTAATAATTAATTATGGCATAATCATAAAGAGTATTAGTACACTTATGTATACGGTGTGGCATGTTGACAAATATAAAATTACATTTAAATTAGTTACCAATCACTGGACTAATGAAATATTGTTGCGTATTGTTGTTTCCTCAGGCCAACATCTGGGTCTGAGATTTTCGACACATTCACGAATATTCTTCGCCTCAGAATATTTCCACTATAAAACATTTATTCATGAAAATTTCTTATAAAACCAAAATGACAAATTCCAGGAGAACCTCTCGTGGCCTGGTATAATTGATGCCAGGTCCCGGTACCGGGCCGCGGCCCGGCGGTTGAGAAACATTGACATAGCATAATAACAACTTCCTCCGAAATTCTGGATATATATTCAACATTCTGTTGTCACAAATATATTATGAGGAATTTCTAACTGTACTACTACATGTTACCACGTACTTATGTAAACTATATCATTGAAAATACTGTAAGTGAAGCGGGAAGTGTGTGGCAGATGACTTGGAACCACGTTGGTTGTTCGAACCACTGAGCCAATCACAGAGTTTTGCAACTAATAAACTGTGACGTTAGCTTGCACAGCAGCTCTATTCTTCACGAGATATGGATCTATGGAGGAGGTAATGGACTGTGGTAAGCCGCTGAGATGTGACCTGGTTTCACCGTTCACACGTCACGTCACTGTGCGCAGAGAGTGGGGCTGCCTGTCGGAGAGATCTCTTGAATCACAGACGGAACGACTATCATCAGACTGGCTACTTGCTCATTTCTGATTCTAGTTCCGACCAGTGTATTTGTCTCCATAAATGGATAAAGACCTAATATATACCTTATGATAAACAAGGTGTGACCAAGCGGAGTGGATAAAGCAATAGAGTGTTACGCAAAGCTCACTTAAAGTTTCCGTGGGGGAACTTATATCGTGACTGAGGTACAACGCAGTTTGCCTCATATCTTCGAGAAACACTCCGGAATAGTACTTTTGGTTAGGACACGGTTGAGCCCTTCCATAACATTTTAAATATTTTATTTACTATCATCCGCAGAACAGGAGACTTGGAAAGGGAGGAACACTGACTGTTGAGGATCACAAGATTGAAGTGGTCAGCAGATTTAAATGTCTAGGGACAGTAATATATGATAGGAATGATGAAACGGAAGAAATCCGAACTAGGATCATGGCAGCTAATAAAGCCTACAGCTCCCTGCAAACCATATTCCGATCTAAACAAATCCATCGAAATAACAAAATAAGATTGTACAAAACATTAATTAAGCCAATATTATGCCATGGAAGTGTGACCTGGACATTAACACAAACAGCAGAGCAGATGCTAAACACGTTAGAAAGGAAAATAGTGCGAAGAATATATGGCCGAACACAAGAGGGGTGACACTGGCGTCCAAGATGGAACACTGAACTGTACAGTTTATACAAGGAGCCGAACATCGTGGAGGACATTAAAATCAGATGATTTGGATGGGCAGGTCACATAATAAGAATGGAAGAAGAAAGAATACCAAAAAATATTAAACGGAAATTTCTACACCACAAACAAGTGGGAAGACCAAGAACCAGATGGGCGGATGCGGTCCAGATGGATGCATTGCAACTTCTGGGGATAAGAGGATGGAGGAGAAGAGCTGAAAACAGGGATGAATGGAGGCGTCTTATGAGGAAGGCCAAGGCTCGGAAGGGGCCGTAACACCATATATGGATGGATGGATTTACTATCATCAAATCGCAGGGTACTGAGTGACCGTCATCTTTGCTAAATAAACGATAAACAAATTACAGATCTATAAAATAAGTTGGTAGCGTAATGAACGTAAGTGGTAAACTATAGTCCCTACACGTTAGACGGATCTGTTTTCGCGTCTGATGATGTACTAATATACCTGCATTCAAGCCTGACTGACTATCTGCCTAATACCTGTCTATGTATTCATTCACACAGAAACACTCCCAGGCAATAAGCTAATTGAAAGGTACAATATTGCTCTTAGTAAATGGGAATTCGTCGGTTCCAAGAAAACAACTGGCCTAATGGTTTCAGGACGGTCATTTTACGCCTCACTACCAAAGAAATCCACTTGGTCACATTCTGCTCCACTTAAAATGTAATTCATAACTTAAAACGAAATGTAGAACTTAATATTGCCATCCGAGGTAAGTTAGGCTTCAATATTTAAATAGTGAATAATCGGCCTACACATCTCTTCCGCACGGCAGACAGAAGAGGCAGACATCTCAGAGATGTTCATAATTATTTACACAACCATACAGCGCCACATCTAGGAAGACATAAACCTTCATAATCATCACCGACACAATCAGAAATCTTAATTATAAATTCGCACAGCGTTTTACAGTTTCTCCTAAAAGCACATTATCACGTCATTAATAATTTATCGCCTGCTTCATTAGATTACGTGATTTTATCCTTAAAACAGAATATATTTAAGAGAAAGCAGCTAAAGTGCAAAAAAACATAAAATCCTCCCCCCCACACCAAAAAAATTAACAAAAACATGTACACGATAACACAGGTACGTGTGGCGGTAACTTTGATTTTCGTATCGGATGGCTCTTTTACCGTTAATGTTCAATTAATCGACTCAGTAACTGAACAAAGAAGAGATAAAACCTTTCAAAAATGCCACGTCAGACAGACTGTACCCCTATATCACTGAGTCTCCATATTCATATAATAAAACCAACTAGATTCACCAATTTCTCAAATTTATTTTTGGAATAAAACTTCGCATATTTTGGATAGTTCCTCTGTCCATCATCAGCAGTTGTTCACTATACACACAACATTGGTATATGTCATACAGGTTTGCTGACAGCTTGCGAGCAGGATCAGGACGGAATTGCAGTTCCATTCTGATCCTGCTCGCAAGCTGTCAGCAAACCTGTAGGACATGTACCATTTCTATGTGTACAGTGAAAAACTCCTGATTATGGACAGAGGAACTGTCCAAAACATGTAGAGTTTTATTCCAAAATAAATTTGAGAAATTAGTGCATCTAGTTGGTTTGATTATGTGAATTTATCACGATTCACGGTCACCTGAACGTCAAAATCACTGACTCTCTTCCACCTACTAGTAACGGACACGTTGTAGTTACGCACATAATTTTAATAATGAGGCCAGACTTTAAGTAACATGAGATGAGCCTCTCCGAAATAAATGACTAAGACATAATAAGTAAGGATCAGTGATCTCTGAACAACATAGGATAAGTGCGATGCTCTTAGAAAGATCAGTAGACAAATGGCCTCAACACAAGAGATTCATAACCGCAAGATTAACACTTCATATCCAAGTTTGCATGAAGGAGCATCTTGAGGAAAAAAATTCCATTATTCTTTCACAGCTCAGTTAACCGGTCCATAACTCTACATCATCTATCATAACAGCCGATGAGCTGGGTGGAAAATGCAAACATTTTGGGACGAAATAAAACAGTGAGTAATTATAGATTATTAAACGTTATTTGTCACTGTAGGATAAAAAAATTACCATTTCATGGTTGCAATGAATTCGCTATATAATGCTTGTCGTAAAAGTGGAACAAGAGAGGAAATTCAGAATGTATAAGCAGGTTTGCGTGCCGTATATAATACCATATTTTATATTATTTATCATTAATATGCATGATAAAAGGCACTTTACGTACTGTGGTTTTGCAATGTGGTTACTTTCCAAACCATTAATTTAATAAAACATAACAGTTTCTCCTTATAAAACACCAATTATGATTAATTTAATGAACACTTTATGGTTTAATAATTGTTATACAATCAATGGTAACTGAATATTCTGGAAGCATTTCTATAGCAAAACCAACTAGATGCACCAAATTTATTTTATTTTGGAATGACGATCTACATGTTTCGGACGGTCTTTCCGCCCATCATCAGGAATTCAAGACTGTACATACAGCAACAGACATTTGTCAAACAGATATGGGTACAAGTATGGTACGAGTTCCATCTCGTACCCGCTAGCAAGCTGAGAGCAGTATCTGTTTGACAAATGTCTCTTGCTGTATGTACAGTCTTGAACTCCTGATGATGGACGGAAAGACCGTCCGAAACATGTAGAGTGCCATTCCAAAACAAAATAAATTTGATACATTAGTGCATCTAGTTGGTTCTACTATAGAAATAATATTATGATTCATGGCCATATGAACGTCCAACTCTGGAAGTACATTATACTCAGATGACGAAAGGTAAACACGTATTGTGTTGCCAGTAGATTATTTCAGAAATTCATCAAATAATCGTAAATGCTTTAACAAGGAATATTTTCCTTCGTATCTTCATTCTCTGCGACGTTTCTACCATTTGGTTACTTCTTTTATGCATTTTCTAAAACCTTACTCTTTTCCCAATAATTTCCATCTCATTCTCTAACCATATCACTGAGTTATATGTGGTCAAACCGGTAGACAACTACCTACACGTTCAGCAGAGCATTACTCCTATGACTAGTTTCATCACTAGCAGGACCTCTACACCATTATTTATAACTCTTATATGAAAGCAAACCTCTTTCGTTACAAACACTTCTCGCCTTTAAATCTTAGAATATATAACAAAGTAGGCGATACGTCCCATTTCAGCTGATTACGAAACGTGGTACACTTGGCACAACTGTTACAGAACCTAATTACGTGGATTGTTTATTTACAATGTTTTCGACAAAAATTCCACGTTTCCTGTCCAACATAATTTTTACCTGAGAAACAACAGCTTGTCATGCTAGAATCTAGTTCATTTATACGATTAAAAGCCACTTAATAGCTTTTTGCGTGTTTAATGTCCTCTCTTCACGAAGAGGCACAAAATTCCTTGATGAAAGTAATGAATAACACGTGTGACACCATAAGTGTTAAGGTCGAATCCACGCGTCCAAAATGTAGCCTACTCACGTATGGCAAAATACTTTCGTTTAAATTAATATACTAAATTTACGTCAATCTATGAACTTCTTTTAAGGAAACTACCAAATTTAATAGACGACTATATGGTATAAGCACATCTATTGTATGATAACGCTCTGTACGTACTGAAATATGAAATCGATAAATGTGAATTCTAGGTCACGTTTCCGTAGCTTCATAAAGCTAAATCGATAAACATGCCCATTTTCCCTCGCCAAACTGTACCCAGGACATAATTTTTCTCCTATTCAAAAGTTACTCGTGTCTCCAAACACCATAACGAAGAAGCCAAGGTGGGTATTTGCCTACCCACGTCCATCTGGCGCTGTAAGATTGCAGTTTCGGATTTGGTAATGAAAAGCGTGCAAATTCACAATTAAGGCCTTCTGGAATGTGCCTGTGTGTCGCCGGGAGATTCCCGGCGTTCCTAAGGGACATACAGCCTTCACTTTCAAGAGATGAGGATCCAAAAAGACGCCATATGTAAGGGACCGGTAGATATACTCGTATATAAGCATATGTAAATACATATGTCTATATACATGCATATATGTGTGTATGTATATATATATATACATGTACAAATATATATAACCATCAGCAGCTCCAGTTGGTGAAGGCTAGGGAGAGTGTGAGCCATTCAGGGGTGGTGAGGATGGCCCCTGGGTGTGTGTGTGAAGGCCCTGCAAATTGTCTTAAACTGGATGATTAATACGGACAGGCAATGTGAGCAATCTTTCTTGTCATGTTTGTTGCTTTCAATGTAGCACTCCCTCCCAAACCAATTTAAATATTACATGAGTTCATTTTCACCAGAATTTACAAAAAAAAAATCTCTTATTTATAACCTCGTTTTCTCCAAGCACGTAACACTGAACTTCAACAAAAGAAGACAAACGGTGTTACATCCTAACGGCTTTTCATCCTATCTGCGTTAAATCCTAACGGCTTTATATGCTGATGGTTTTATATCAGAAGAGCGTTATATTCTAACGGCTTTATATCCTAAGAACGTTATAGTCTAACGGCTTTATATCCTAATGACTTTATATCCTAACGGTGTTATATCATAACGGCTTCATATCCTAACGACTTTACATCGTTACGGTGTTATATTATTAAGGCTTTATATCCTAACGGCTTTATATCCTACACGATATAAAGCTGTGTCGTCTCCTTTCCCATCCTGAATATGGCGGCAAGTTACTTCGCTATGTATGTACCCACCAGACTACACGGCGTCACACTGCAAAACACGGTAGAGGCCATTTGAAATGTGATGGCACGCACACAGAAACCAGATTTCGTCTTTCGGCGAAACGGAGGAGTCCATTTAAATCGGCGGGGGGCGTCAGTTCACTCGACTACTGACAGCCGAACGCATCAGCGGTAGTAATGCTGGATACACCATGTTCCGAGGTAGTGTGAAGGGTACTGGCTACCCACTCCATTCGCCAGTTTCCC
>Ga0123354_10008620_pt1 | contig 15526 bp, 10 predicted proteins | sample TergutLab28metaG_2_FD_97872 | JGI IMG/M metagenome (GOLD analysis project Ga0123354, IMG submission 97872) | Labiotermes labralis P4 segment gut microbial communities from Petit-Saut dam, French Guiana - Lab288 P4 | ecosystem: Host-associated > Arthropoda: Insects > Digestive system > Gut ...
CTGAAACACGCTCACGCAGGCGTCCAGATACAGCTTAAAACTTTTATCGCCGGACTCGGGATTGTACAGCAGCTTCATTTTTTTCATTGAAAACACCTCTATTGCTACGAAAAAATCTTCACCTTCGTCTTTGCCATCTCATAAATCTTAACCAGTATCATCAATACGTAGACATTATAGAACATAATCACGATGGATTCCGTTATTCGCGGTATCCACAGCAGCAAAAAGGACTTGTCCGGGAGCTGAAAGGCCGCACGCAGTATCAGCGTGTTCACGGTGGTGGCCAGCAGCGCGGGTATTCCGGCGGCAAAAAACAGTTTGTTGAACAGAACCGGCGTGAAGCGTCCTATTACCAGCATGACCAGGCCGAAAGCTCCTATGATGATCAGGCCGATCGAGGCGTATATAGTCTTTTTTCCTATGCCGGAGAGCCAGCGCGTATAAATCGAGCCAGGCATGCCGTGCGTCACGCCCAGATTGATTATCCCGTAGAGCGCCGTCGCCGCAAAGACGCAGATGAGCGCCCTAAATATGGACTTCTCGCCGCTCTTCACAACGAACTTCCACATAAGCCCGGCCATAAAGCCCTGTATTACCGCCACCACGGTCAGCCAAGGTATGTAAGGGCCTTGAGGGCGTATCAGAAATCCCAGCACGTCCACCAGCCCGAACACGATCCCGCCGTAAACCGGCCCAAAGGCCAGCGCCGGAAACATCGCGAAGGGGCCGCTGAAAGAGACGCGCATAACCGGCGCGCCCGCGATCGGCAGGGATACGCTGGCCGTCCTCATGACCAGCGCGATGGCAAGCATCACGGCCGAAACCGTTATTTCACGGATTTTTAGGGCGTTTTTGTTCACAGGGCCGCCTCACTTTCCGCTATAATATAACACAAAAGCCGGGACGACCGCAAGTTTTTCGTTTGCGCGTACAAAGCATGTTCATGAGTAGTATGCTAAAATGGAATTTTTACGATCATATTTATCTCTTTTATAACGTAATTGAACACGAATTGCAGCAAAAAGTATAAACTGCCCACAATGCAGGCAATATTCAGAATTTTTTTTTGGGTCTCACGCTTGTCGCTGTCCAGAAACGCCTCTATGACCATCTGCATCACGGCTATAAACAGCAGCTCGAATATCAACAGCAGTAATTGATTCATACATATCCCCCGGATTCCAGATTGCGGTTATATGTTTAATATATACTCGCGGTACATAAAATTAATGAGAAGTTGTGCGACTTACGTTATCGCTATAAATATTTACAAATCGGATTTTGGAGTATATTATAGAAATGCTTAAACGTATTGTGAAGGGGATCGAAATGAAAAAAACCTATAAGTTCCTATTAGCCGCGTCCGGGCTTTTGGGTCTTGCGGCCGCCGCAAACCACATGATATTCAAAAATTCAGCCAGCCTTCCCGACAAAGGCAGTTATCGTCTCTATAACTGGCGGCACGGCGGCATCAAGTACACCGCCTCCGGCAGCGGGGCGCCGCTTCTGCTGCTGCACAGCCTCTACCCGGGGGCGTCCTCGGCGGAGTGGAACCGCGTCGTTAGCCGGCTTTCGGCCAAATACAAGGTCTACACCTTTGACTTCCTGGGGTACGGCTATTCCGACAAACCAAATATTACCTATTCCTCATACCTCTGCGTCACTTTGATCAACGACTTCATCGACGACGTTATCGGAAAGCCGGCATATGTCGCGGGCTCAGCGCAGTCCGCCGCCTTCGCGGCCGCCGGGCGTCAGCTCCGGCCTAAGCTATACAAAAAAATAATCCTGATCTCGCCGCTTGGGTTCGACGCGCAGGTATATTCGCCGACTGCCCACGATAAGCTGCTGGGGCTTTTGGTCTCCTTGCCGGTCATAGGCACTTCCTTGTACAACTTATCTGTCAGCCGCTTCGGGCTGTCGGGCTTCTTCGATAAGCAGGGGGTGCGTTCCGTCACAGACGCCGCCGCTGTCAAAAATATTACCTCTGACTTGTATAAAGCCGCGCACTTCGGCGGAGCTAGCTCGAGATTTTCATTCGGCGCGCTTGTTTCAGGGCACTTCAATGTGGGGCTGATGAAAAGGCTCCAAGAAACGGACGGGCTCGTCTGCGTTTTGTTCGGAAACGAGAACAGGATCGTACCCTTTGAGCAGCTTTTATCATCAAAAAATACGCCGAAAACAGCAAGCGTTCACACAATAAAAAAATCCGGCCTGTTTCCGCATATAGACAGACCGAATGAATTTTGCAAAATTGTTGAAAGGTTTATTATAGCAGATTAACAAAACGTAAACTATCGTGTTCGCGGGAAACGCCCTAGAAGCGTTGGTCGTCTCCCGCTCCGCGCTAGTCAACGTTTTGTAAATCTGCTTATATAACGGATGACAAAAAACCCGGCGCTATTCACGCCGGGTTTAATTTATCCACAATCCGATCCTAGAACACAATCTTGTTCCTCCCGCTGTTCTTCCCCTCGTACAGCTTCGCGTCGCATTTGTTGATTATATCGGCGATCCGTTCGTTGTTGTATTGGCACAGCCCCGCCGTAAATGTAAAGCTTATCGGCGCGCCGTTGTAATAGACCTCGTTGCTGGAGACGACTTCCTTGATTTTCGATATCACGATGTACGCGTAATTCAAATCGCAGTCCAGCATTACGATTAAAAACTCTTCCCCGCCCCATCTGCAAATCAAATCCGTGGAGCGCAGGCCCCTGGTCAGGATCTCGCCGAAAGACTTCAGCACCAGATCCCCGCCCTCGTGGCCGTATCTGTCGTTTATTCCCTTGAAATGGTCAAGATCCATCATGACAAAACTTACGTTCCTGTTCCGCCAGTCCGCCACCTGCTTGAAAAATACGTTGTCGGCGTATCTGCGGTTCTTCAGCTGGGTTAGCGGGTCTACGTAGGATTCCTCCGTGACCTCGGTTATTTTTTTGGAATAAAAAGCGCGCTCGATCTGCTCGATGAGCATGTTCATTATAAGCTCTTCCAGGATGAAAAGCACGACTATCAGGAGGTTTATCCTCCTCAGCAGCCAATCCGCGCTTCCCGAAAACGGCGGCGTATAGATCAGATTGAGGAACATCGCCCCGTACCATATCAAAGACAGAACCACGGCGACGTACAATCTCTCGGACTGCTTAAAATCGAAAATCAAGTACTGCGCCAGGATAAGCGGGATGATGAAGCTCTGCGCGTCGATATTCGGGCCGAAACAGGCCGTCGTTACTAAACTGTATATCGTCACTTCCAGGGTCAGGATAACGCACGCCAATTTTTGCTTTTTTGCGCTGATGAAGGCTATGACGATAATATAGACCGCGCAGCTCGCGATGTTCACGGCGGCCATGAAGGGTATGTGCTTTGCAAGGAAATAAAAAAGGAAAAAAATATGGGGGAGCAGAACCGAGACTCCGATTATATATAAATAAGTCGAATTCCTGAAAGCCTTGATGTCTTCATAATCAGCGTATTTACGGCTGATATTGTTTATAATACGGGACATAGGTCGTCTTCCCCAATGTTGGCCCTTCCGGAAACAGCTCTCGGAAAGGCCGTTTTTTTAGCGATATTTTCCGTCCATGCAATAAGTATATAACTATATCCGTTGTTGTCAATATTTTACTATATTTCGAGCCGTTTATTCATCCTCTGCATCCGTATCGTCGTGGATATGCCCCTCTTCAACATCATCCGCGTCCATGCCTATCTCTATTTCGGCCATATCCCCGGTTTCGCCCTCAATTCCATCTTGAGCCAGCTCGGGAACCGCGGCCACGTCGTCTTCCGTTATCTTCGCGATACTCACCACCGTGACCCCTTCGCCAAGATCGATGAGCTTTACGCCTTGCGTCACCCTGCCCTGGTTGGAGATATCCTCCACGCGCAGCCGGATAATGACGCCCTCGGAGTTGATTATCATCAGCCCGTCGCGCTCGTTTACCATGCAGACCCCTGCCAGGGGGCCGGTCTTTTCCGTAATCTTGTATATCTTTATGCCTTTGCCGTTCCTGTGCTGCGCCCGGAAAACGTCCGCATCCGTACACTTGCCGTAGCCGTTGGCGGACACGAACAGCACGCTGGCGTCCTGCATCTCTTCGTCGGCGAACACACCCGCGCCCACGACATAGTCGTCCCCGGCCAAGTCGATCGCCTTCACCCCGGCGGCGGTGCGCCCCATAGGCCGCACGTCGTCCTCGCTGAACCTTATCCCCATGCCCTCATGCGTGGCTATAAATATATTTTTGCCGCCGTCCGTCCGCAATACGGCGATAAGCTCGTCGTCCTCGTGGAAATTCAGGGCGATAAGCCCGCCCTTTCTGATGTTCTCGAACGCGGCCAGCGACGTTTTTTTGATCGCGCCCTTTTTCGTGATCATCACGAGATATTCGTTTTCCGTAAATTCCCTGACAGGTATGACCGCCGCGACTTTCTCGCCGCCGTTCAGGTTCAGCATGTTCACAATGGCCATGCCCCGCGCCGTGCGCCCGGCCTCGGGTATCTCGTAGGCCTTTTTTTTGTACGCGCGGCCCTGGTTGGTGAAGAACAGCACGTAGTCGTGTGTGTTCGCCACGAACAGCGACTTCACCAGGTCCTCGTCACGCATTTGCATTCCTATTACGCCCTTGCCGCCCCTGTTCTGGCTCTTGTACGTGTCAAGCGGTATGCGCTTGATATAGTCCAGGTGCGTCATGGTTATTACGCTGGACTCGCTGTCTATCATGTCCTCCAGGTCGATCTCGCCGGACTCCGCGTCGTACTGTATGCTTGTGCGGCGCTCGTCGCCGTATTTTGCTTTCAGCGCCAGGATCTCGTTTCTGATCACCGTGTACAGCTCTTTCTCATCGCTCAGGATCAGCTCCAGCTCTTTGATAAGCGTTTGAAGCTCCGCGTACTCCAGCTCCAATTTCGACCTCTCCAGCCCCGTAAGGCTTCGCAGCCTCATTTCGACTATGGCGGAGGACTGCTCTTCCGACAGCCCGAACCGCTCCTGCAAACGCAACCTGGCCGTCGGCCCGTCCTCGGACGAGCGGATAATCGCTATGACCTCGTCGATGTTATCCAACGCGATCAACAATCCCTGCAAAATATGCGAACGTTTCTGAGCTTTGTCCAGGTCAAACTTCGTCCTGCGCGTCACCACGTCCTTTTGATGGTTCAGGTAGTGGACGAGCATGTCTTTCAGGTTCAGTACCTTAGCCTCGTTGTTCACGAGGGCCAGCATGATCACGCCGAAAGTTTCCTGGAGCGACGACATGGAGTACAGCTTGTTCAGAATGACATTGGCGTTGGCGTCCCTGCGAAGCTCTATGACGATCCTGATGCCGTCCCGGTTGGACTCGTCCCGGATGTCGGTGATGCCCTCTATCTTTTTTTCTTTGACCAGGTCTGCCATCTTTTCGACCAGCCTGGCCTTGTTTACCTGATAGGGCAACTCGGAGACAAGTATCCGCTCCCTGCCCGGGTGTCCGGCCATCGGCTCTATCGTGGCGTTCGCCCGGACGACGATCTTGCCGCGACCCGTCCGATACGCCTGCCGGATGCCGGATACGCCTATTATCGTCGCGCCGGTCGGAAAATCCGGCCCCTTTATTATATTCAACAGTTCACTTATTTCAGTCTCACGATTCTCGTTTATGTGATTATCTATTACCAAAACTACCGCGTCTATGCACTCGCGAAGATTATGCGGCGGAATATTCGTGGCCATGCCAACGGCGATGCCCGACGAGCCGTTGACAAGCAGGTTCGGGAACCTGGACGGCAGCACGGTCGGCTCCTGAAACTCCCCGTCGTAGTTGGGAATAAAATCGACGGTGTTTTTGTCGATGTCAGTCAGCATTTCCATTGCTATAGGGCTGAGCCTGGCCTCCGTATACCTGGGCGCGGCGGCGCCGTCGCCGTCCATGGAGCCGAAGTTCCCGTGGCCGTCCACAAGAGGATACCTTATCGAAAAATCCTGCGCCATGCGCACCATCGCGTCGTAAATGGCCAAATCGCCGTGGGGGTGGTATTTTCCCATGGTGTCGCCGACGATACGCGCGGACTTCTTGTAGGCCTTGTTGGGCGCGAGGGACAGTTCGTCCATAGCGAAGAGTATGCGCCGGTGCACAGGCTTGAGGCCGTCGCGCACGTCCGGAAGCGCGCGCGCGACAATAACGCTCATGGCGTACATGATAAAATTGTTGCGCATCTGCTTTTCGAGGTTTACGTCCTGTATTTTGCCGCCGCCGCCGTTATTGTTGTTGCCGTTATACTCGTTGTTATCGTCCATTCAGCAAAAATCTCCTTGAGACACATCAATTCTTTTTCAGTGTGTACAATATGAGCGCGTATTCAGCCTTATATATCCAAATTAGATACATACTTCCCATATTCGTGTATAAACTCCCTGCGCAGATCCACCCTGTCGCCCATGAGCTGCGCGAAGACCTGATCCGCGGCGATAGCGTCCTCCAGATTGACCTTCAGCAGCGTTCGTTTCTCTGGGTCCATGGTCGTCTCCCACAACTGCTCCGCGTCCATTTCGCCAAGGCCCTTATACCGCTGTATGGGCTTGATGCCGTCCCGGCCTATCTGGTCAAGTAGCTTGTCCAGGTCTTTTTCCTCGTAGATGTAATATACGTTCTTGCCTTTCTCCACCTTGAACAGCGGCGCCTGCGCTATATACACGTATCCTTCCTCGATCAGCGGCGTCAGGAACCTGTATATGAACGTCAGCAATAAAGTCCTGATGTGCGCGCCGTCCACGTCGGCGTCGGTCATGAGCACGATCTTGTGATACCGCAGCTTGGATATGTCGAAGTCCTCGTGTATGCCCGTGCCGAAGGCCATTATCATGGACTTGATTATGTCGTTGGCCAGCACCTTGTCCAGCCGCGTCTTTTCCACATTCATTATCTTGCCGCGAAGCGGTAAAATAGCCTGTGTCTTGGGCGTCCTGGCGCTCTTGGCGGAGCCGCCGGCGGAATCGCCCTCCACCAGGAATATTTCGCACAGCGCCGGGTCTTTTTCCGAGCAGTCCGCCAGCTTGCCCGGCAGCCTCCCGCTCTCCAGCACGGACTTACGCCGCACCAGTTCCCGCGCCTTTTTCGCGGCCTCCCGCGCCCGGGAAGCCAGCAGGCATTTTTCAATGATTATCTTGCCGACGTTCGGGTTCTCTTCCAGAAAATATTCCAGATATTCGGAAACGACCGACTCCACGGCCGTCCGGGCCTCGCTGTTGCCAAGCTTTGTCTTGGTCTGCCCCTCGAACTGCGGCTCTTCGATCTTTATGCTCAGCACGGCGGTCAGCCCCTCGCGCACGTCGTCGCCCGAGAGATTTTTGTCCGCGTCTTTCAATAAGCCGAACTTCCTGCCGTAGTCGTTTATGGTCTTGGTCATGGCGGCGCGGAAACCAACCAGGTGCATCCCGCCGTCGGTGGTGTTTATGTCGTTGACGAAGGTGTAAGTGTTTTCAAGATACCCGTCGTTGTATTGCAGCGCGCATTCCACGTTTATGCCCTCGCGCATGGCCTCGCAGTAGAAAACTTCCTCTGAAATGGGCGTCTTGTTGTTGTTGATATGCTGCACAAACTGTTTTATCCCGCCATCGTACAGATATTCGCGCTTGTTCTCCATGCCCTCGCGCAAGTCGGTAAGGGTGATTTTAAGCCCCTTTTCCAGAAAGGCGGTTTCCTGGAATTTCTGTTTCAGCGTGTCAAAACTGAACTCCAGCTCCGTAAAAATCTGAGCATCCGGCTTAAAATGCACGAGAGAACCGCGTTTGTCCGTCTCGCCGACGATCTCCAGCTTACTGGCGGTTTCGCCCCTGGAATAATTTTGCTCGTATATCTTTCCGCCAACGTATATGTTAACTTTCAGCCACTCCGACAGCGCGTTCACCACCGACGCGCCGACGCCGTGCAACCCGCCGGAAACCTTATAAGCCCCTCCGCCGAACTTGCCGCCGGCGTGCAGCACCGTGAAGGCGACCTCTACGGCGGGGATGCCCTTCTGCGGCTGGATATCGATAGGGAAGCCGCGGCCGTTGTCCAGGACGGACACCGAATTGTCCGGGTGGATCACAACGTCTATAGTGTCGCAAAAGCCCGCCAGCGCTTCGTCCACGGCGTTGTCCACGATCTCGTAGACCAGGTGGTGAAGCCCCCTGGCCGAAGTGCTGCCGATGTACATGCCCGGCCTCTTCCTGACAGCCTCCAAACCCTCCAGAACCTGTATCTGCGCGCCGTTGTAATCCGTGCCGTTGTATTCCTGCATGAAGTGATTAGTCTCCTTGGTAAACAGATTATTTATTGAATAACGCCATCCGCCATCTTCATCAATTTCACGTCGCCCGGCAAATTCCTGAGCACATCCTCCAGGCCCGTGCACGTGATGATCGTCTGTATGCCCTCTATTTTCCCGCACAATAATTTCTGCCTGTTCCGGTCCAGCTCCGAAAACACGTCGTCCAGCAGCAAAACCGGGCTTTCGCGCTTGTGCTCCTTGATTATCTCGATCTCCGACAGCTTCGCGCTGAGCGAGGCGGTCCTTTGCTGCCCTTGGGAGCCATATATCCGCACGTCCGAGCCGTTTATGGCAAAATACATATCGTCCTTGTGTACGCCGACGGACGTGAAACCTTGATATATGTCCTTTTCAATGGATTTCTTCAGCTTTTCGCGAAACTCCTCGGCCGTGATCGACGGTTTGTATGTGATCTCCAGCTTTTCCACAGAATTACTTAAGCCGCCGTGGATATCACCGGCTATTTGGTTCAGCCGCTCAATAAAGCCGCATCGCTTCGCTATGATCTTGCTTCCATAAGCGGCGAGCTGTTCATCCCAAACCGACACGGTGTCCAGTAAATCAGGCTTTGCGTTTACGCACAGGGATTTTAGCAGGTTGTTTCGCTGTTTCAGCGCCTTATAGTACTGCTGCAAATTGTAGTAGTAGACTTTGCTCATCTGGCACAGCTCTATGTCCATGAACTGCCGCCGGCCCGCCGGCCCGGATTTGACAAGGCTCAAATCCTCCGGGGAGAACATCACCACTATCAATAAGCCGAACAGATCCCCGAACTTGCGTATCGGCACATGGTTTAGCGCGATACCCTTCTTAGCTTCCTTTTTCAGATGCACGTCTATCACGTCGGAGGCTTCGCCGCTTCTGACGACAGTTTGCACGTGCGCCTCGCTTTGGCCGAAGCGGATCATTTCCCTGTCCGCGGAAGCTCTTTGGGATCTGCCTGTGGCGCACAGGTATATGGCCTCCAAAAAGTTCGTTTTACCCTGCGCGTTATCACCGTAGAGGATGTTGACGCCTGGGGTGAGAGTCTGCGCGCCGCGAAGATTGCGAAAATCCTGTACCGCCACCGCCGAGACCAAGGGATACCAACGCTCCCTGTAAAGTAATAAATATCAGCTTTTTTTGGTATCTTTACTTATTATTTCCATTTATTACCGTATTGAACCTATATGCGCTGTCCTCACCGGCTCAACCTAAGCGGCAGCACCAAATATTTGAACTTGGCGTTTTCATCGCTCTTCATTATGCACGGGCTGAGCTGACCGGTAAATTTAAGCGTCACCACGTCCTCGTCTATGGCTTTCAGGGCGTCGATCAGGAACTTGGGGTTGAAGCCGATCTCCAGGTTTACGCCGTCCGCGTCCGCGTCAACCTCGTCGTAGGACGTTCCCATCTCCGTGCTGGAGGTTATGATGATCTTGTCCATGGATATGTTCAGCTTTACCGGGCTTTTCTTTATGTCGTTGGCAATCAGGCAGGCCCGCTCCAGGCCCGCCAGCAGGCTGGCGCGGCTAACGTTCACTATTGTTTGATAGTCCTCGTTGAATATCAAATCATACCTCAGGAATTCGCCTTCCAATATCCGGGAAACCAGCGTGTATTTTTTCATTCCGAAGGCTATGTGCCTGTCGGAGAAGCGGAAGTACAGCTTTTCGTCCCCGTCCGACGGCAAAATCCTCGACAGTTCGTTCAGGCTCTTGGCCGGGACGATCACCTTTTGCTTTTCTTCCGGAGAAAGGCCCTCTATGTCGTCGTTCCTTCTGTAAGAGATACGGAACCCGTCCACGGACACCAGATGCAGCGCGTCGTCTTTGATTTCGATGAGCTCCCCCGTCATGGTCGGCTTTTTATCGTCCAGGGCCACGGAAAAAATCGTCTGCCGGATCATATCTTTGAAGCCGGCCGCACTTATCCCGAAGGAACGCTCGCCCTCGACTTTCGGCAGGAACGGGAACTCGTCCGCGGGCTGGCCCAATATCTTGAACTCGGACTTGCCGCTCTTCAGCGTAGTTATGTTGTTGGCGTCGGTGGTCAGCGTCACGAAATCCCCCGGCATTTTCCTGACGATCTCCAAAAGGATCTTGGATTCCAGGGCAATTCCGCCCTCCTGCTGAACGTCCGCTTCGATGGGAGCCGTTTCGATACCCATGTCCAGGTCGTTGCCTATCAGCGTGCACCCGTCCTCGAAAGCCTTGATAAGTATACACTGCAAAATAGGCAAAGTCGTCCGGCCGGAGACAGCCTTGCTGACTATGTTGAGATTTTCCGTAAAGATATCCTTCCTTATTGTGAAATCCATCCGCATATCCTCCTGTCGCAGAACTTGTTCTCATAATTCATTCATAGTTTCGTTCATGGCCGCCGTATACATAAATAAATATATTTATAGAAGTGATAGTAGGGGCGTGCACTGTGTTCAAAACCAGCCCGCGCGCCGGTATACGGGGCTTTTTTGTCTGGATAACTGTGTTGGCCGGCTGTTTATAACCTGGAATGACAGCGGCAGCCCTTGGCCGCCGCCGGGATGTTATTCACACTTTATCCTCTTTTCGAGCTCCAAGATAACATACCGGAGGTTCGGGTCGTTCTCCAGATCGCTGCTTATCTTGTCAAAACCGTGGATGATCGTAGAATGATCCCGCCCTCCGAAAACGTCCCCTAATTGCAGCAGGGAATCTTTCAGCATTTTTCTGGACAAGTACATGGCTATCTGCCTCGGGTATGCTATGTTTTGAGTTCTGCGCCTGCTTATCAGGTCGTCCACGGACATGCTGTAATAATCCGCGACGATTTCCTGTATGTATTTGGCCGTGACTTCCGGTTTTTCCATACTGGAAATAATATCCTTCAGCGCCGTCTTTGCCAAATCAAGCGTGATCGGCGCGTGCTTGTTGAGCCTTGAATACGCGGCGACTTTGTTGAATGCCCCCTCCAGGTCCCGTATGTTCGAGGCGATGTTCTTCGCGATGAACCGCGTGACATCCCCGGGGATATATAGGTCTTCGTTGTGGGCCTTAGTCTCGAGTATGGCGATCCTGGTTTCAAAGTCCGGCAGTGTAATGTCCACGATCAGCCCCATGGCGAAGCGGCTTGTGAGCCTGCTCTCGATATTTTTAAGTTCCCTGGGGGGCTGGTCGCTTGTCAGGACGATCTGCTTATTGTCGTTATAAAGGGCGTTGAAGGTGTGGAAAAGCTCCTCCTGCGTCTCTTCCTTACCTTCTATAAACTGCACGTCGTCCAGGAGCAGCATATCCATATTCCGGTATTTGTACTTGAACTGATCCATTTCTTTCTGCCGGAGCGCCTGCACGAACTCGCTCGTGAAAGTCTCCGCCGAGACGTAAAAGACCTTCATGTCCGGGCTCTGCTCCATCACGAAATTGCCGATGGAGTGCATCAGGTGCGTTTTCCCGAGGCCTACCGAGCCGTACAAGAATAAGGGGTTGTAACTCGTCGTGCCCGGCGCCTCCGCCACCGCCAAAGAAGCGGCGTAAGCAAGCTCATTGCTCTTGCCCTTCACAAAATTTTCAAATATGTATTTTTGCCTCAGGTTCGTTTGAAAAGTATTCCGCTTCCCGGCCGGCTTGGAGGATTTGTTCGATACGTCCAAATCGGAAATTATCAGCACTTCGACATCCTGATCCATCACCGCCGACACACACCGGGTTATCTCGAACAAATACCGCTGGTTGATCGTATCCTTGAAAAAATCCATTTCCGTCTTTAAAGTCACGACGCCGCCCTGGATGCTGACAGGTATAAGGGTCTTTATCCACGAGTTATACACAACTTCTATGAACGATTCGGAGAGAAGCGCCAGGGCGTCAGACCATATCTTTTGCAGCTCCATAAAAGTCCTCCAATAAATTAAAGAACGTGTCAAGAGGGGTTTGGCTCTGTGATAGAGAGTTATGCGGAAATATTCGGACAGACCCGGAAGTTATGCACAAATTATTAACATAATGTTGATAACTTGGCATTAACTATACTAACTTGCGCAAGCCTTTGCGCAAGTTAGTACAGCATAGGTGTTTCGATGGATTATTATAACATGAATTTTTCCATATGGCAAATCCAGTTAAAATTTTCCTACTTTAATATACCGTCGATTTTTTGCGCCAGTTTTCGCAAAATCGGGATCCTTTTCGTGAATCTGGCGTCTACTCCCCCGACGGCTACCAATATGACGAAATACAGGCCGATACCAAGCACGATCGCCAGCAGGACGCTGAAAGTGTTGCTCTTGAAAACGTAGTGCAGCACGTTATACGACACGTAGCAGAACATGCCCATTATAAGGGAGGCGCCCAAAGGCTTTATGAACGCTCCGCTTATGTCGAAGCGCGTCCCGGTGAATTTCCAGAGGAAATATATGTCAATAGCTCCGGCCACTAAGTAGCATAACGTTGTGCTGATGACCGCGCCGATGACATTTATTGACGGTATGGCTATCAATATGTAGTTGAAGATTATCTTTACGATTACACTGGCCAGCGCGCCTAAGACAGGGATTTTCACCTTGCCGATCCCCTGGAGCATTCCGGTCACGGTCTGGGTTATTGCCAGGAAAATTATACTTATGGAGCCGAATTCCATCAGTATGCCGCCGTCCGGGACTGAGGCGTATATCATCCTGATGGCTGGGTCGCCCAGGACCGTGAGGCCGATGGCGGCCGGGATGGATAATAGCATGGACAGTCTCAGGCCCTCGTTTATTTTATTCCTGATATCTGTGAGATCATGCAATTTCATGGATCGGGCGATGTTTGGGATGACGACTATAGCTACGGCCGTTGAGATAGAAACGGGCATTGTTGTCAAAGTCATATATTTATTTGTCAGCAGGCCATACATGTTGTCTATTTGATCTTTTGTAAAAGCGCCTGACGCTGCCAGCCGGTTTGAAACCAGGAAAATATCGACCAGATTAGACAGGCTGAGCACAGCCATTCCTATAATTATCGGCCACGCGATGGTCAGGAGTTCTTTGGCGAGCGCAATCGGCGCGGCGAAGCTTTCCTGGATATTTTTGCGGCTGTTGATACGGTTCTTGATGTGTTTGGACAGATGCTGATACATTCCGAATATGACCAACACCCCGGCGGCCGCGCCGATCCCCGTTCCGATGGAGCTTCCCGCCGCGCCGAGATCCAAGCCGCCTTTAACCATAATATAGGCGAAAAGTACGCTGAATATGGCGTTGAACAACTGTTCGACCACCTGCGAAATGGCGGTGGGAACCATATTGCGCATACCTTGGAAATATCCGCGGAATACGGCGGAAATCGCGGCTATGAGTATCGTGGGGGAAAGGGCGATCAAAGAATAATACCCTTCCGGCACGCTGTGCGCGGAAAGAAATTTCGAAAACAGCGCCAGAAGCAGAAAGCCGGCTAAGCCAAAAATCGTGGCCAAAACCAAAGCCGTTTTGAAAATCATATGGGATTCTTTGTACTGTTTCAGCGCGATGCGCTCGGAAACCATTTTTGATATGGCGGAAGGAAGCCCCGCCGAAGAGAATAGGAGCACGAACGTATAGATATAGTAAGCCGCGGCGTTGTACCCCATGCCCTTGTTGCCGAGGATTTTATTGGTCAGCCAAACCCTGTACAAAAATCCCAGTATCCGGACGGCAAACGTCGCGCCCATTAAAATACTGGCCTGACTCTGCATGGACGCGCTCTTTTGTTCCTTATCCATCCCGTAACCCGCCTTTATACGCTACGATTTGATTTATTTCTTCCTATTCGCCCGCATCCTGGCCGTCGTGTCCAATATTTTCTTCCGTATCCTCATATTTTGCGGCGTGACCTCCACCAGCTCGTCGTCGGATATAAACTCCAGCCGCTGCTCCAGCGTCATGTCCACGGGCGGCGTAAGCCGTAAGGCCTCGTCCGAGCCGCTAGCCCGCATGTTGGTCAGTTGCTTCCTCTTGCAGACGTTGACCTCTATGTCGCCGCTCCGGGCGTTGCTGCCCACGACCATGCCCGCGTAGACGTGCGTCCCCGGCCCGATGAACAGCTCCCCGCGCTCCTGCGCGTTAAACAGGCCGTAGGGCACCGCCTCGCCCGCCTCGAAGGCGATAAGCGAACCCTGGGCGCGCATTACGATGTCGCCCTTGTATTTTTCGTAGCCTTTGAAAATCTGGTTAAAAATGCCGTTCCCGCGGGTGTCGGTCATGAACTCCTGCCTGTAGCCTATCAGCCCCCTGGCCGGTATGTCGAAAATCAGCCTCGTGTAGCCGCTTTTTGACGGAGCCATGTGCCGTAGCTCGCCCTTCCGGCTGCCCAGCTTTTCTATGACGACCCCGCAGAAATCCCCCGGCGTGTCGATGGTGACCGTTTCGATTGGCTCCAGCTTATCGCCGTTCTCTTCCCGGTATAATACCTCCGGTTTGGACACCTGGAACTCGTACCCTTCCCGCCGCATGTTCTCTATCAAAATGGACAGGTGCAGCTCCCCGCGTCCGGAGACTTTGAAGGCCTCGGTCGTGTCCGTCTCCTCCACGCGCAGGCTCACGTCCGTGTTCAGCTCGCGGAAGAGCCTCTCCCGCAGATGGCGGCTGGTGACGTACTTGCCCTCTTTCCCGGCGAAGGGGCTGTCGTTGACAATAAAATACATGGCCAAAGTCGGCTCCGATATCTTCGAAAATGGCAAGGGCACGGGATTTTCAGCCCCGCACAGCGTGTCGCCGATGTGTATGCCCTCTATGCCCGAGACGGCCACGATCTCGCCGAATTCGGCTTCGCTCGTCTCCGCACGGTTCAGCCCGTCAAATTCGTAGAGCTTGGTTATCTTTGACTTTATGATTTTGTCAGGCTCGTGGATATTCTTGATGACGACTTCCTCGTTCACGCGGACTTTGCCGTTTTGTATCTTGCCGACGCCGATCCTGCCCACGTACTCGTTGTAGTCTATGGTGGTTATCAGCACCTGCAAATCCGCGTCCGGGTCGCCCTTGGGCGCGGGGATGGAGTTCAAAATTGCGTCGAAAAGGGGCTGCATGTTCTCGCCCTGCTCGTCCAGCTCGACAAAGGCTACCCCGTTTTTGGCGGAGGTATAGACGAAGGGCGAGTCCAGGCACTCGTCGGAGGCTTCCAGCTCTATGAAGAGCTCCAGCACCTCGTCCACCACGTCCTTGGGCCTGGATTCGGGCCTGTCCACCTTGTTTACGCAGACGACCACCGGAAGCTCCAGGTCCAGCGCGTTTTTCAGGACGAAACGCGTCTGC
>Ga0123354_10008623_pt1 | contig 15524 bp, 7 predicted proteins | sample TergutLab28metaG_2_FD_97872 | JGI IMG/M metagenome (GOLD analysis project Ga0123354, IMG submission 97872) | Labiotermes labralis P4 segment gut microbial communities from Petit-Saut dam, French Guiana - Lab288 P4 | ecosystem: Host-associated > Arthropoda: Insects > Digestive system > Gut ...
AATTCAAAGAAACTAGAAGATAAAATGGAAAATACAAAAGAAACAAAGCACTGACTAAAAGAGAAGTAAGAATAAGACAAAGACTCTCTTGGCACAAATTTGTTACAAATTTAGAACACGATACAAACAGGACCCAACCCAAAGCATACAAAATTTTAAAACAAATTAGTAAGGATGTAAAAGAAACAACACGTATTCAAGAAAGCATAGATGAAAATGTATTTCTTCAATACTATGAAAAGTTATGGAACACAACAAACATAAATGAATTACAATTATAATACAACTCAGCCGATTATTCACACGCTTCGATAAATTTTGATGAACTAGAAAATGTGTTAAAATTAACACAAAATGGTAAAGCTCCAGGACAAGATAACATTAACTGAGAGCTATACCAGTATGCACCAGAAGATTTTAAATTGAGATTATTACAACTCTTAAACAATATATACAGAGAAAATCACATTCCAATTGAATGGAGAAATGCTGTTATAATCCCAATATTTTAGACATTTGACAGAAGGGAACCCAAAAATTACAGCGGAATTAGTATTCCCAACAACTGCTATAAGTTATACTCTAAAATCCTTAATATGAAACTGCAGAAGTTCTCGGAAGTATTTATGATAGAAACACACAATGGATTTCGAAAGGGATGGTCATGAACAGAACCAATATTTTGACTTAAATTATTAATTGAAGAAAGAAGAGAATGCAACTTGGTTACACGCTTGCTTTGTATAGATTATGAGAAAACATTTGATAACATACAAAGACAGATTTTATTTAACATTTTGAAATTCAGACATCCCAGACACATTGTGAAGGTAATAGTGGATATTTACATACGAAACAATATATTGATAAAATTTAACAACAAACTATCAAAACAGGTAGAAATTAATAAGGGAGTACACCAAGGTTGTCCTCTTTCACCTACACTGTTTAATATACATATTTAGATGAAATAATAACTAAATGGCAATAAAAAGACAAAACCGGAATGAAACGTTAAAAAAACCAGCAACTGTCAACGTTGTATTTTCAGACGACCAAGTCATAATAGCAGACACAGAAGATACCTTACAGAAACCTGCGCATAAATTAAATCAAATAATAACAGAATATGGTTTAACTACAGCTGCAGAGAAAAAAACCCGATGGCATTTAAAAGGGCGAAATCCAGAGAGAACTAAAATTGTAATAGATAACAAAACTATAGAACAAGTAAATTTGTTTAAATATTTAGAAAATATGATATCTTATGAAAGAGAAATGGACATTGATAACAAATTAAATAAATGGTTCAAATTTACATGTATTTTAAATAATGTGTTTAGACCACAAAACCCCTTAAGGAAACAAGAATGAAACTATACAATATACTAGCCCTTCCAGTATTGTTGTATGGCAGCGAAACTTGGACTGTTAAAGCAATGGACGCCAGAAGAATAACAGCAGCAGAGATGAAATACATGAGAAGAACAGCAGGATACACTTGGATAGATTACAAAACAAATGTACAAATTGCATAGGAGTTAAAAATAACACAAGTTTTGGACAAATTACTGGAATACAAGAGAAGCTGGATACAACGTGTAAATAGAATGCCTCGAAATGGGTTACCCAGGGTAATGAAACACAACTCCCCACCTGGCAGAAGGAATCATGGTAGACCTTTGAAGAGACACCTCGATACGTGAGATCGGAATGGGTCAACAAGTAGCCCAAATCCATGACAGACAAATGATAATGATGATGATGATTATTATAAAACCTCATTATATTTCCCGGTCCATATTCAATCCAGTGCAATATTCATTCTCCTATCACTTGTCTGAAGGTAATTTTAATATTATTCTGGTATCTAGTTTCAGGTATCATGCATGTTATTTACACTAGAGATTTTTTTAAAAAATCGATATGTATATTTCCCAAGTCTACCCACTCTTCACCCTTTCTTGCTACAATCTCATAGGCAACACCGGTCTTGCATTCACCTCTTCGCAGTAGTCTGAGACACAGTTCAGTAATTCTACATGGATTCTTGGTTGGCAAATAAATTTATTACCAGTATTTAGCGATAATCTTACTCTTGTCTCTTTCATGGACATCTTGTGTTATATGTTCTAATATGTGTCCGGTTTTACACATGTCTGACAGTGACATACGAGACACAGTGCACATGTACGGCGTGATTATATATTTTAATTAGAACTTCCCTTTGCCTCTGTCTTCAGGATAGATTCTAAAGGCCTCTGGTCATCTTTCTGCAAAGAAAGTGGCTCATGCAGTCATTAGAATTTCTTTTAAATAATTCCCTGAAGCGGAACCCAGTAAGCCGTTCCCTTGCTCTGAGGCCAACACGACTACAGATATTGTGTCCTTTGTAGCAGAGGGCCTTATACACTTGCAGTAGCAAGTGGGGCATTCCGGCTGGCTTAGCAAGGAGGCTTACAATTCCTCGCAATTCGATGGTCGCTCACGCATTTCGTCCTCTTCTGTGGAGGTAGAGCAATCTCCCATAGACTCTACAAAGCACAGCTTTCTTCCAGTATTGGTGACGTAAATGGTCCTTCCTTTACCTCCATTTGCATGCATTTTCACAACAAAGCAAACAGCACGACTTTATTTAACTTTACAAAAAAATGTAAGCGAATGTCTGAGAAGGACAATTTGCCGAGTGAGTTTCAACTTTGTACCAACATTGTTGGTATAGTGAACACACATACAGTGCGTAGGTGATAAAAAAACAGTTCATTCGACCTTTAAATTAAATATTCAGTTATTTACACATTTATTTACACCGTCATCTAAATTTATCTGTGTCCAGGTTGAATATTCTGACTGAGGCTTTAGCTTTGTTGCTGTTTCTTTATATAAATGTAGGGATAAAACGTTTAATAGACTTCTAACAATAAAACCAACCAGATATACAAATTTCTCAAATTTGTTTTTGGAATGAAAATCTACATGTTTCGGACAGTTCCTCTGTCTATCGTCAGGAGTCTTTCACTGTAGACACAGCAATGTTATCAGTTATACAGGTTTGCCTCTATGACTGATACCATTGATGAGGGTTTCCGACTGAACGAAAAAATGTAGTGTCTTCGTATTCCAGGGTTATATACTTCTTTATGCTAATTGTAATAGTACCACCTTTCCTCAAAGAGCTAAGAAACATATACCCAGCAAAACAGAGTCATATCGCAGAAGACCTGACTCCATAACAACACTGCTGAGATAAACTCAAAACTTGATATCTATCAGCTGATTTCATGTAGTCTGTGCATTTGAACAGCTGTTCCTACATCGATTTATATACCCGTCTTATTTTTATTCAAGTAGACTCTAACAAATTATTTCGGACATGTTCGTGTGTGCGAAATCTGGAAACTTGTTCTAATTTCAAATTTCACGATTTGTAATAAAATATTAAGAAAATATTTTCTTAAAAGAAAGAAAAATTTTACAAATATTATATCGTGAGTGGTGGGAGAGTGGAATTATAGGTCACTGTCTTACATAGCGGCCAATAAGCGGTTTGCTAACAACCACAGCCACTTACTCAGTATTTTAAACAGACGCATTTCACTTGCACCCCTTTGGCAGTAACCTGCAGAGTTTTCATGAAATTCCCATCTATCTACTCTCCGGCTCGACTGTTATAATATTTTTTATGGCTTGTATTGTTTCAGCCCAGAGGATAGGTTTATCGATCAGGGGCTTCAATTGTTTATGGTCCTTCATTAGATGTATAAAGTCCGGAGTTGTGGTGGTCACAAAGTTTCTAACCAGTTTCTTTCCATCCAAATTAACATAAGCTTGAATGTCATATTTATAAACTTCCGAACTTCTTTACACAATCACACAGCAGACAAAGGTGTTAGCAAAAACAGTCTTCATTTCATTCTGAAATAAAATACGCAGCAAAGTTTCTTTAGTACCCTCCTATACTTAAACAGTCATTTTTCAAAGCGAAATAATTACTTACAGATTATCTCATTATTTAAACTTCAAAGTTCTTAGCGCAGTAACTAGTTTCGTGCTAACATTATGTTGCAGTTTCTAACTTTCCTGCTGTGCTTAGGATTTAGCTGCACGAATTAGAGAGCAAGGAACACCAGATGGAATTCAAGAGTATAACTCATAAGATGTTTCTTGTACCAACCACATGAAGACAAATTTTGTGCCACCTCAGCTGGAAAATTGTAAACGGAATCTTGCAGGCTTACAATTTAAGTTTCGTAACTATCAACGGAAGATTTTTCTACAAATTTATTTCTTATATTAATACTAGAAGTTCGGTCAATTATGCCACAAGTTGTCTTTCTGGACCAGTTTTGCAGAAACTCTATTTCGTTTCGATTTGCCAATTGGTGCAGCATTTGCAATTATAACGTAATCCATCAGATGGCTTCTGTCAAAACTGTGACAGACTATTAAGTTCAAGTGGTGGTTTTGCAACCAAAATTGCTAACCTGCATAGTATATATGAGTTATGAGATACTGCTTTTTGAGTTCTGAAACTGGTGGATGATGTTTTCTTGGAAAGAAATTTTAAAGAGAACCTTTATAGGCAGAGTTTTTGAACAGAATATTGAGCTCATCGTATGAATACTGCTTAGAACGAGAAAATTAGGCAAATAAATAAAAGTTACTGTGACTATAAGAATGGCTTTACGCTGTCAGTAGTGAAGAAGCGGAGATTTTCACATGAATACTGCATGAAGATAAGGGAATCGTGCCAAGAGCTAAAGTAGAAGATTTGAAGCAGGCTTTAACAAGGCCTAGAGGGTGCTCCATAACAGGCAGGGCAAGTGATTTTGATATTGTAGGTCATGTCCTGGCAAAACAACTATGTGACAACGCATAAATTCTATTGGTTTGCCTATTATAAAGATATTCGGAAGTGTATTTCCTCTTTTACTATGGAGTAGTTGGGAACAATGACTGACACTCAAGAAGCTGATATTTTCCCGAATAACGAAGTTCGGAGATAACATAAAAGGAATTAAATTTATTCTACTGCCCCCCTGCTTCCAGGGCCTTATTTATTTCTTTTTTTCAGTTTTTCTGCTCCTTCTGTACATAACTGCATATTTTTGTAGTAATGCGACAAATACATAACCTAAAAACAGTTTTTAGTTTAGTGTACAATGTCGGTGTATGATGACGTGACCAGGAATAAAAGATGTGCTGATAAGAACTGCAGCGTGCAAGCATATAGAATAGAATTGTAAAACGATAGAATCATTTCCGCAGTTTTAGTAGACACTTACAAAGCCTAGAGATTTGAAGGATTAGAAAGAAAATGCCTATAAACTCTTCTAATCCCAGGAAGCTAAAGAAACATTTCAGCTTGAAACCATTTTATTGTTTTGAACGCTTTCACATTTTATGACATTTTGCTGTTGTTCTCACGTTAAATCTGTGACGTTAGGTAAAAGCGAGAGTAACATCCACGTAATGAAGGCGTACAGGTGGAGTGTAAGTATGGATCAACTCATTCTTAATATTGGTACAGAGTGTAGGTTGAGTGGGCGAATTAACGTCAAGGCCGCGTTTTCTACGGTAAAGAACCCTGGTACTCAATTATTACACCAACCACTGCACATATACAAAATTTACACATTAAAAACGTTCTGACATGTTTCGGTACTAAGACCATCATCAGGGAGCTATATATTCCTTGTTAAGTCACACTAGAAATAGTCACAGATTAATTTCCTTGTACAAGTTGGGTGTGGTGGCAGCATGCCGTGTTGTGTAATGTTATGTTGCGAAGAGTGCCCTGCTACGGATGTGCATTATGCACATCCGTAGCAGGGCACTCTTCGCAACATAACATTACACAACACGGCATGCTGCCACCACACCCAACTTGTACAAGGAAATTAATCTGTGACTATTTCTAGTGTGACTTTAGCAATGAAAATGTAGCTCCCTGATGATGGTCTTAGGACCGAAACATGTCGGAGCGTTTTTAATGTTTCAATGTATAAATTTTGTAAGTGTGCAGTGGTTGGTATAATAATCGAGTACCTCGACAACATGCACGATGTAACAATAAAAATAAAAAACCCTAATACTCTCTGAAAAGAAAGCTGCTTTGGCCTTTGATCTGAACCCCTTCCGGATTTCAAACTCCGGTGTTGAGAGTCCCAGTTCATGTACAGATGATGCTGCTCCATGTCTTCCCTCATATTAGATAAGAAACCAAATTTAGGGTGTCTGAAAGCAGGATAATGCCGAATGTGTTTGAACCTAAGACGGAGGAAGAAGCTGTAGGCTTTAGACGGTAACAAGACGCGGAATTTCAGGACATGTCATTAGAATTATCAAATTAAGGAGGACCACTTTTACACACTGTGTGTACCGTATGGGACAGAGTGTAAATGCGTGCACGATTTTGGTAGGCAACCCTATAAAAACGAACCACTAAGAAAAATGAGATATTAAAGGGAGAATATCATTAAAATGTATCTTATAGGGAAAACCTAAATGAGTATAGACTGGTTACATGTGGGTCAGGATAGGGACAATAGGCTGGCTCCTATAAACATGGCAATGTACTCATCTTCCCTTAGTAACCGATTGAATGTTGTGCCGTTCACAGTGGCTGTGCCTTCAAAGGCGGTAGGGTACTGGCTGCTCGCGTGCTGGGATAGCATGTTCGAATCCCGCCTGAAGCATGGATATCTGTCTCTTGAATTCTTGTGTGTTGTCAAGCAGAGTCTCTGCGACGAAGTCCTACCGACTGTGGTGTGCCTGAGTGTGATCTCGAAACCTAAAAAATGAGAAGGCCCTGTTCCACTAGGAACCGTTGCACCACAACAAAAATAAAGGACTGAATATTAGCTTCTTCATACAATCTGTGCTCTGTGGAGTTATTTACTATTAGAAATGAATACACAATCTAAATTTCCTAATTATTTGAATTTATTACTTTCTCAAGTCTAATACCAATAAACCGTGCATAAAAATTAAACAAAACGAGTAGTGTAATTATTCAGTTGCCAAAATAGTGATACTGTAATAAAGTCAAACATGCAGAAATTCTGATAGAACATTACATAAACAGTCATTTGACTAGACGTAATTTTATGAATACTTCAAAAAAAATATATAATGTAAAAATGTCTGTCATCTTATTTACATTTCTCACTAAAGTCTCATAAGCGAGTTCTTAAGGACACGCCTGGAAGCAAGGAAATATTTCATTACTCAGTGGCCATATTTTTACCAACGATATTACAAGTGTATATTGTTATTATCGATATATTTCAAAGAACCCGTTAATTGTTTAAATAAACTCTTTAGGCAAGGCATTTTGTTGTACTCATTTTGACACAATTTGAGAGTGCGTCTCGTTTTCTCTCGTAACACAGGAAAATGTGTTCTACCATCAAAAGGAAAAGAGATATTTCTGGAAAATCCTGTCTAAGAGACAGAAAGCAGCACCTCCATGATAAAGGAGTGCGGTTTTAGTCACCATGTTGAAGGTAAAGGGAAAAGGTAAATTTGTTCCTCTTCACACCATGGAGGAATACGGCTAAAGAATGTACTTATATGCCATTCAGTAGGTAATTTGAAATAACTACTTTAATTACATGAGAATGAAATTTCATTTACAGTGAAACTTCATGTTTTCAAAAGGTGTTTGACAGAAATTAGAAGACCTCATATTTTTAAAAGGTGTTCGACAGAAATTAGTAGAAGACCTCATGTTTTCAACAGGTGTTTGACAGAAATTAGAAGACCTCATGTTTTCAAAAGGTGTTTGACAGAAATTAGTAGAAGACCTCATGTTTTCAAAAGGTGTTTGACAGAAATTAGTAGAATACCTCATGTTTTCAAAAAGTGTTTGACAGAAATTAGTAGAAGACCTCATGTTTTCAAAAGGTGTTTGACAGAAATTAGTAGAATACCTCATGTTTTCAAAAGGTGTTTGACAGAAATTAGTAGAAGACCTCATGTTTTCAAAAGGTGTTTGACAGAAATTAGAAGACCTCATGTTTTCAAAAGGTGTTTGACAGAAATTAGAAGACCTCGTGTTTTCAAAAGGTGTTTGACAGAAATTAGAAGACCTCGTGTTTTCAAAAGGTGTTTGACAGAAATTAGAAGACTTCATGTTTCAGAAGGTGTTTGATACAAATTAGAAGACCTATTATTCAGTAATGGTTTTCACAGAAGTAAGAACATCTCACACTTTCAAATGTGTTTGATAGAAGTTAGACAATTTCATATTTGAGAAGCTGTTTGACAGAAATTAGAAGAGTTTATATTTTCAGATGGTGTTTAATATAAAGTAGATATCTCCCACGTTACATTTATAGAAACTTATTACACAATTGGGAAGAAATTCCCGGTTTAATATCGGAATATTATTAGTAGTTCTGTTTATGTTAACACGCCTTCTTAAATACCGTAAATTAATAAAGAAGCATCTTAAAAATTAAATGACCGTAGCCTGAATAAATATGTTTGGATTGTTGGTATGTTCTGGGATTTTAGTTTCACGATCAAATACATACCTGTTATTTTCATCTAACTATAACATATTAGCTGGAAACTGAGAGGTATTCTACAGATTAAGGAAGATATATCATGAGAATTAAACCAACCTGTATCCATTTCCGAGATTGAAAACTGCGTAAAACTTTATTCCTACTCAGATAAATTTTTATATTTTGTGCGTAAATCGTAAGGATAAATTTATCTTTCAAATAAATGATTTTTTATGTACACATATAAAAATATGTCACATGCACCTTAGTGCAAAGCCCCATATCATATTGAAAATATCGGTTATCGAAGAATCGATTTTATATTACGTATATTCGTATTGATATTATCTTGTCTTTCAACGCGTTATTCAGTCGAACTAGTTCTAAATGTGGGGCTGTAGAAATTCACATAATAATCATTGTAAAGTAGGTTCACGAACTTACAGTTATGTGTTTCAGTAATGGGTACAATTATTTGTAGCACGAATCCATACACATAAAGGCTTTGATTGTTCGCCAAAGGCCTTTACACAGGAATACAGAAGAAATATGTTCCCAATAAATCTAACAGTTGGTAACAAATTGTCTTTTTTTACAGGAAGCATAAAACCCGCGAAATAATTGCTCAATACGAAGGGAGTTTCCAAAATACGGTTAGTTCCTATTTTTAAACATTTCTTTTCTGAAGCCCCTTGCTGTGACCAATGCTCTTCTCCGTCTATGTGTTCTCTATGCTGACAAATGTTACGCTTACAATAGTGCCTGTTTGTACTTCAAAAGCGACTGGCTCGCATTCCGATTCATGCCAGCCCTTTTAATTAAACGAACATTGCCCTCGAGTTGACACACTCCTTGGTAATCAGGCGGTCCCGAGTTAAAATATCGATAAGGGTGTTTTAGACTTTTTCACAAAATTCCGAAAAGTAAGTATAGTTTTGCCATGTTCGTCTGTCCGTCCGTCCTTCTGTCTGCATGGAACAGCTCGGCAACCACTGGATGGATTCTCATGACATTTGACCCTAATTATTTTTCGAAAATCTGGCGAGAAAACGAAAGTTGTATTAAAATATGACAACAATAACAAACACTTTATATGAAGACCTATGTACATTTATGATCGTATCTCGCTCAGTTCTTCTTAGCATGAGGAATTTTTCAGACAAATGATGTAGAGAAAATAAAACACACATTTTATGTTCAGTAACATTTTTTCGCAAATCTTGTCTTTTATGAGATAATGTGGAAAAAAATATAGTATAGCCGGACAGACCACACATGAAAATATGGCACATGCGCCTTACACGCTGAATAACTAAGGCTACAAATATCCACTCAGAAAATATAATACTTAGCGATTGTCGACGACAACAATATTTGTACTTAAACGCCCCAATATTACGTCATACGTAATGTGCCTAACATATTTTGGGATTTTTGCTTATTATTTCTGGGAAAATACCGAGATTAAATTTGAATGTATAACTCGAAGACTTCCTTTCACTAATCACCCAATTCATTATTTGTCAATCTGTGAGTTATTCGACGATATAAAACCAGTTACTTAAAAAAAAAACGACACTGAAGCAAGGAAAATACAAAATGTTAAACGTTTTTTTTCAATTTAGTTTTCATTACTAAGGACTGTACCATAGCGTATGTGATAGATGATTAAATGTGTACGGGGTATTGGTGGAAAAAATACTGACAAAGGGAAACCGGAGTACTTGGAGAAAACCATGTCCCAGTGCCACGTTTTGAACCATAAATCTTATTTGAAGAAACCTCGGTTCGGAAAGTGGGCTGCGCGGTGATAGGAAATTGTAATGCAAAACGGACTCTCTCTGTGGCGGTTATGCATTTGGGAGCGTAGAGATATACGCGCTCCTCCATCTAGCGTAGGAGGTTAAAGAAGAACTGTTGTACTACCATACATATTACTTATTATATTTCAGAATTACTCATCGACGATGTATTTTACTACATTTCTTAGTAAAATACCCGATTTAATCACTTATAAATTAATTTTTTAAACATAGAGGATTAATTTTAAGCAGGTAGATCCCTTCTGTGTTGTGGGATATGTTATTACGAACATGGAATATTAAGAAACACGAAATGCAAATAAAGTCTATGATTCAAAGTTCAGAAAAGAAAGTGAATGCGTCTACCCAAAACAAATGTGATATACTTGCTAAGTAGACAACGTGAAATCAACAGGTTGCGAGGCTCAACTTTGAATATGAGCTATTCAGCATATCACTTCTCCGCTGTTTTCTTGAATCATATCCAAAATTTGTCACCACTCGACGCTAACATCAAATACTTAACCCAAACCACACAAATTTTAGGTATCTAAAAAATATTAAAAATTATTATCTCATATTTTAAGCTTATGTGAAAATTGGTCTCCTCGTGTAAAGTTTACTCGAATTAAATAAAAGTGAGACATGAATTATACATGAAAAATAAATTAACGTTTTAAAGCCTAGCGGTTTCTCTGCGTACCACCAGGTTTAATATTCAAGTATTCTACATGCTGCTCACAGGCGTTGAGTGTTTTGTGCTGATCTCAGAACATACAGCGACTTTAGTTTTATACATCATTAACTTATTGATTTCTATAACTGTAGTGTAAAGTGTTAACAGCTCGACACGGACGGATTCTTTATATAAAGCAGATTACGTTTAGTCTTTAAAAGGTTAGATGTGTATTGGACCGTGCATCAGCAGCAACTCGCGAACCAAACTGCCTATGTGGTAACCAACGCTATCGTCGTGAGCTCCTGATGATGTGCATAATGGTGCCAGTAACATATTGACCCTAACATAAGCATAATAAAGTAATAAGTGGTATCTAGTTGGATTTTATTCCTCATTTAAAAGGTTAAAGTTGTTAAGAACTACATCCCAAATAAACCAGAATCTCGTCCCGAAGTATTTACAATTATATTTCCCTGACATTTCTAGAAAATATTTCTGCCCCTTAACTCTGCCTGCGTGTGCGTGAGAGTCGCCAAATAGTCCGTTATTTTACGTCGTCCCAGCTTTTTTATGTAATATGTGAAGTATTCAGTTCCGTATATAATACTCTGAAAAGGGCCTAGAAGAGACACCGATAAAAAGCCTATGGTTAGTTTGCATAGGTGTCACCTACTTACACAATTGTTTGTTTCTGTTCATAAATAAATTTGATGTAAATTGTAAACGCATCATAAATGAAACTTAAGAAGCTTACCTTGAATCTTAAAATTTCCACTTTGGACTTTTCAGTTTATACAGATTAAATTCGTAAATCAGTAATTTGTTAATTCAAGTTAAATACATTTTAGAACTATAACTCTCCTCCCCATCTGTTCTTCCACATCCTGTTATAGGATGGACTTGTCTTTAATTTACTGCGAAAAGTAAGGTATAATTCTGTTTTTAACGAATTTTGAAGGTTGGAGTTTAAATTCCTTCACGAGTAACCTGACAGTCACATAACGTAAGGTCACAGATGAACGTATAACCACAAACGCACTGATGTATCAGTTAATAACGCTGATCTTAAGGACATAACTCTCTGTTGAATAAAATTATTTGAAATGTTTAAAGTTCTAGTAATTTTGAAGTTTAAAACACACGTGTTATTTTAAAATAAATAAAACCAATAAAGTCAGGCTTCAGACCTTAGAAGCAGCATTTTTGCATCTTCCAGACTTTTGTTCGTCGGTTTGTTAAATGTCATATTTCAGACCCACAAAGTAACAACGTTATAGCCAGGAATTTTATACCGTAGCATTGAGCCTTTTCCTCCTTCCTGTCTTAAGAAGGGTACTTTTATCTTGTCTGTAAGTTTATTGAAGCCGAGTACCTAATTAATTGTCACTCCTCCTGTGTATGAAAGATAACTTTAACCATAGAAGGTACGTGCGCTGTGATATAAGTAATAGGCAATAGGCACGGAAAGGTTCCGAGGTTCAAGAGAGTGGTGGGGCAAAGGCAGGAAAGAAAGAGAGAGAGAGAGAGAGAGAGAGAGAGGGAGAGGGAAATTCATGCAAGAGGAACAGGAGTAGTAAAAAGAAGAGAACAAATTGAAATTTAATGGAGAAAATGAGAAAACGAAAGCGGATGTTGCGAAGCGAGATAAGCCCAAACCCATTGTGCGTTTTGATTTCTATGAAGTTCGAATATTAGTTGCGTAAATGAATTAAAAATGTAATGAACATGTGAAGAAAAATAAAATTTCCTCTCGTTGTGTTATAAAAAAAATTAAAGAAGCTGCCTTCCTTTATGAACTTCGTGTTAATGAGAAATGCTTCATCCTTTGTTTGGCAATAAATTAAACCTCCTACAAAGGAAAAATGATTTCGCATGGAGAAGTAGCTTCACAAATTTGATTGAAGGTAATTTCAGCAACAACAGCACGGAATAACTGAAACGGAATTTCAAATCAGTAACTCTTAAACATGATGAATATACTTCAAATTTAAAGTGAAGTGAGCTATATTAGTAAGCTTCAAACTGAATGTACGTTCTGCAGTGCCGAATATACGGCGAATTCTGTAGTTGGAATTTAAAGTTTCATTTGTCAAGGTATCTTATGTTTATTGGAACGTGCATTATTTCGATAGTTGAATAAAGAGATACCAACTTGATGTCACTTGCTTTATTATTTCATTATTTAATGCTCAACATGTTTCGAATGTTAATACATCCATCCTCAGGAGCTTGAGACTTATTTGATGAGTTAATTCATTGGTTGTATTGCTCTGGTTCGATGTGTGTTGGTGTTACGTTGTGGTTTGGCTGGGGTGGTGTGGTATCCGGATACAACACCACCCCAGCCAAACCACAACGTAACACCAACACACATCGAACCAGAGTAATACCAATACAACCCATGAAATATCTCATCAAATAAGTCGCAAGCTCCTGAGGATGGATGTATTAACTTCCGAAACATGTTGAGCATTAAAGAATGAAATAATAAAGCAAGTGACATCAAGTTTGTCTCTCTTTATTTATTTGTCAAGGTATGTTAAGGGTACAGGAGTTATCTATTCACTTTTACATTCATTTTATTTTAAAGTGAGCGTTTATTTCTTCTCTTCTTTCTCGTTCCTTATCCCGCTTTCCTATCCTAGTTATTATTTTCACAATTGATATTGTCACTTAAATTCTTTTCTTCTTCACTCCTCACACCTTTTTACGACTTACAAAGGACGCCTTTTGTGAGTGACCACTTCCTCTTCTCCGTTTTTCCATCTCTCTCCCTCTCTCTCTCTGTCTCTCTCTCCCTCCCTCTCTCTGTGACGTAGTATCAGCTTAATCATTTGTCCAAATTACATGAACTTTGCTGCAAACATATTTATATAGGGCTTTCGAGCCAATGTAATTTTCGTGAATCTCAGCTCAACGACACAAGATTTTCTTAAAGGCATAAACAAATTTCTGACACCATTTCTGTGCTTCACGAACGACTTGGGTTATATTCTGCATAGAAAATCTTCACGTAATCTTGCTGATGCGTGTTTTGTTTTTCCTGAAAATCGGTAAATTAAAGTCGAGGTTCACCTTACGAGACTTTTTTTCTGTGTGTAACTGTAAATGTGATATGATTCGATACAAAATGTTTCCATAAGAATTTACTGACTGACGGTTTCGTTAAAATTGGAGCAATGAAAGCCATACTCTGCTAAGCAGCTTCCATTTCTGTTCATTATTCCCAAATCTGTTGTACGATTTGGATAAAAATCGGCGTAATTGATCTGTACATTATGTTGTTGAAAATATGTTATTTTTTTTAAGTGAGTGCAGGGATGGTCTTAGTAATATTCTCATGGCAGTTAATGCAGTAATACAAGGGTGCTGATAAGTCATTAGACCGACCAGGAAGGAAACAATGTAGTGTTTCTGTCAGATTGGCGTGAATTTCCTTCGGCGCCTTGCCTTGCAGGAAAAAAATTCTTGATGGCAGCTCGCATCTCGATGTTGTTGAAATCGCGCGCGCGCCTGGCATGCTTCCGAGATTGTTTCCTTCCTGGTTGGGCTAAGGACTTATCAGCACCCAGGGTTATTTACGCCCTATTGTGAAAGCTAAGACCGCTTCTTTACGCTCTGTGAACTATGCCACGCATCACACCATTCTCAATTGTTTCCCTCTGTTTTACACCGCATAAATGAGAGGATTAGGTTGGCCTTGACCATGAAGAAGTATAAAAAATCACATATGACATATGGCAGTATTTTGAACACAAATGTGGTTAACAACGCCAACACAAAAATACGCAGGTTGCAATTTGCTCTCTTCTAGGATATCACACATCATAAGTGTATAATTATATTTCGTTACTGAAATTTCGGGACAAACTATCGGTCCCTACCTTCAAGGGTCAGCAAATTTTTCTTGGATTTCTTGACATTTGAAGGTGGGACCTGATGGGTCATCCCGAAACGTCGGTGAGGAATTATAACTATAGGCTGCGTAATATCCAGGAAGAGGGCAAATTTCCTCCACTTCGCAGCAGCAGCCCGAATTCATTGTTTTGCCTTCGGTTTTCTGTCTATAAACTACAAATGTTAAATTAAGACCCTGCATTTACTGACTGTTTTACGAATTTGAACTTTGTTACGTGATAAGGACAGAAAATGCCTAAATTGTAACATGTGGTAGTACGACGCTTGGCATCGTAGGTGTATGGAAGGGCGAGGAAAGAATATAGATCTTCAGAAACCGCGTAAGCTGAAGACAATTTTCATAAATTACATACTCACCAAATAATAATCGGGGGATGAGGACGTATAGAATGAGATGGGCTGGCCACAAAGCGCGCACGAGAGGTGTTACATATGTGTAAACATTGCGTTCTGAAAAACTGAATGATTCAGACTAGCTGGAAAAAAATACAAACCAAAACTACGACGAATATATAATAGTGTTGAAGAATAACACAAGTCAAAACTAGTGTATAAGTGTAATAATGTCAGAGAATAATAAAAACCTGCAAATATATATATATATATATATAT
>Ga0123354_10008624_pt1 | contig 15523 bp, 7 predicted proteins | sample TergutLab28metaG_2_FD_97872 | JGI IMG/M metagenome (GOLD analysis project Ga0123354, IMG submission 97872) | Labiotermes labralis P4 segment gut microbial communities from Petit-Saut dam, French Guiana - Lab288 P4 | ecosystem: Host-associated > Arthropoda: Insects > Digestive system > Gut ...
ACCCCGTTCCAGACCCACTACTACTCAGAAAATCTGGTAGCGCCGGGGATCGAACCCGGGACCTCTGTATCTGTAGCCAGAAACTCTGACCATTAGACCACAGAGGCGGTCATATATATATATAAGGCGGTTCAGGAGGAACATTTATTATTTTGAGTGGTAAGAATATGGACCATTGTGAGAAAAAGTTCATATGAACATGTATCTAATTTTGGATGTTTATCGAGATATAGCTGCTTGAATCTCCAGACCTAACTCCGTTACATTTTTGTTTGTGGAGTTGGATGAAAAGCGAATTTTACAAAAGAAAAGTGGAGCGCGAGACGAATTGCTGTCTCGAATATTGGATTCTGCTGCCCACATAAAGAAATGTTAAGAACAACTCGGAATCACAATACGCGATCTTCACACACGAGTTGCAGAGTACACTGAGTTTGAGGTGGAATTTCCGAACATTTATTGTGAACTGTAACAATTGTAACAAATTTTTCATATAAAAGTTACATTAAAATGAAAATAAAGTAATTTATTACCACTCACGATGGTTTCTTATCCGTAGAATCAAAACAGCTCTATCTCGGTAACCATTCAGAACTAGATGCATATTCATATGAACATTTTATCACTATGACCGATACTATCACCTCCGCCCAAAATTAACTTTTGTTCTGAATCACCCTGTATTATCATTCAGGTCAAGTAAAATGTTACCCCCATACACTTCATGAAGGCGTAAGTGTGAGTAGAGGTATAGCTCCTACCGTTTCTAACCACGACGATGTAGAGAGGTGAGCGGTCAGTTTCACATAGGACATCCCGTTGCGTTATTGAACTTAAAAACAAATCGTTAGATTTCCGTCAAATTCTAAAAATAAGGTGCAACGCAGTACTTGCCCGCATTGCACCTTATTTTTGGAATTTTTTTAATGATGTCCTGAAGATGGTATTTTAGCCCGAGACATGTTGTCACTTTTCTAAATAAAATAACGTAGTTATATTTGACAGAAATCTAACAATTTGTTTTTAAGGTGAGTAGTCAGCTTCGCGCTTCGACCGTTTACCGTCGGGGAAGGAGCCTACAGAACCCATTCAACAGTATGCCGAGTCGGTCCAAACGGCTCCGTAAAAAACTGTTCACTTCTGAAGGGGAATCGAACCACTACTCCTGGGTAGTCCAGCAACTTTAACGGCTAAGCTAATCCCGTTCCCAGATACTTTCGTACCGAATAACAAAATTCCAACTGCGAAACTAAAAGGAACGATATCTCTACGTGCATTTTCCCTCTATCTCGATTATTTCACAAGACACACGGACGAACACTATAAATTGTGTATGTTTATGCAAAGAATATAATCGTTTTTTGTCTATTTGCGAGAACTATAGTCCTCTGTTTCATTGCGTCCCTTTTGTACCCTTTTAACATTAGTAATGATCTTTGCCACGCACTTTGTCGAGTGACCAGTGTGTAAACCAGCGACCACCCAAACAAATATACTACTGTTGGTCGTGAGACAGATAACACTCCAAAGCGACAGTGTCCTGTAACAGGAAAGAACATCAGAGGTGACTCCGTTCCACTGTCTCAGAAGCAGGTGGTCACTAGGCACTGATATTTATGGCTCCAACCAACGGTGACATCAAATAACGCTCGTCGTGTTGTGTTGGTTCTGCGCCAGAGTACTACGGAGTCCCACTTATTTCAAGATATACATTACACAGCCTGAGGAATTGTGCTTGGTTCACGATCCTTATCGAACGAGACTGCGAAGAAGGGAACTTCCTCAATGGAGTAACAAACATTCTAAGTTCAAAAGTTTAACGTCTCTTTCATGTCGCTGTGTAACTAGTAAAATCCGGTAGTGCTTTGATGATGCATCTGAACTCATTTACAAGAATGGAGTCGCATCAAGCTCGATTCACACTGTGGGTGCATTCACACAGAGCTGAAGGCAAGCTCACGGTCAGGAATTCCGGTATAGTACAATCCACGACTTAAGATGTAGTGACGTTTCGGGAGGTGCTGCATAAGTCGAATTTTGTACAAGTCGTAATTGGGAATACATATGCTCAACTGTGTATGTATTTGCGAGGGTTCCATTTGAAATCCGAACTACCCAACAGAGTGCAACCTGTTCGATCGTAGCATGGCCGCTCAACCGTCTGTATTCTCGCTTAGCAGTATTCTTCCGCCCAACCGTTCTCATCGCGTTGTCATTCTCACAAGGAGAAATTCAGCCCCATTTTCAAGAATGTTATGTTTCATTTTTGAACTGTTCAAAATCGCGTAATTCTGAAATTGGGTTCAGTCGCGGATCGTCTTTATTCACACTGAACGCTCTTGTGGAACTCGACCAAGTACATTTTGTTTGAAACAAGGTAAAAAAAGTAACCAATAAAACCGGGCGGTGATCTGATTAATTTTGTGTCAGATATTCTTCAAAAAGCTTCCCGTACTTAATTGGGAACTCCGTGACGTCAATATGACCGTTAGCTTCAACATATGTATTTAAATACAGAAAAATAATGTTTCCCTGACCGTAAGATGACCTTGAGCGTAACCACAGCGTAAATCAGGCTTTTAGAAAGACATATAGAAGCACGGATCTCAACGAACTAGTCAAAGGTAATGTTTACATACTTTGTCTTGCAGAACAGCCGGATAGCTCAGTCGCTATAGTGACTAGGCTACGGGCTCAACAATCTAGTAATCGTAGTTTGATTCCCGGCAGTGGCAAGAAATTTCCCCTTCTGCAGCATTCCAGACCGTTTGTGGGGACCCGCCAGACTCCTATTCAATGAACAGCAAGGGCTCTTCCTACGATATCCGGGGCCTTAAGATGACCACTGTAAGTTCATATATTGCTGAGGTTAAGAGTGAGTACAGCTTTACTTCCATTACCCCCCCACCCCCAAAGCCTTCAAGGCGTGCCTACAGATAATTATATTTCCTATCATGACTATTCCTCAGGCAGAAAGAACTGATTGTCATATTGGAAGCCTTAACTTTGTGAAAACTTTGAATATGGGATCGTGGGTTCAAATTTCACTCATTGGGGAGGTGGTGTGGGGGGCACGGAACTATGAAAACGTGTTTTTGTATTTGTATTTCGTGGTGAAGAAGCGAAATTGCGATTGGTCATTCCCGCATTAAAGGAGTTACCACAAATGTCTAATAGGGCTCATTAAATTCACAAGTAGGAGAGGGGCAGGCAATGTAGCACGCAAGAAGGGATTTATTAAACTTGATAAAGTTTTAAAATTTAAATTAAAAATCACTTTGACTTGCTTCTACATGTTTCGGTCTACGACTATCATCAGGGAGCCTTCATTAGAGCCTAGCTAAAGTTATATTTAGGTTAAGATTCGGTAAAAAAAACCACGTCGTTATATGTTATGCGGTGGTGTGGGCAGCATGTCATAGGTATGGTGAGTGTAGTGTTAGCTGTGTTGAGTGTGACTGTATGGTGTGTGTACTGTGTGCTGTGTTCAGCGCGAATGTGTTTTTTTTTTACAGAACCTTAACTTAAATTTAACTTTAGCTAGGCTCTAGTGAAGGTTCCCAAATGTTGGTCGTAGACCGAAACATGTAGGAGCAAGTCAAAGTGATTTTTAATGTAAATTTTAAAGTTTTATCAAGTTTAATAAATAGTGCATTTTTTGGTGTGTGAACTTTATAGATATCAAAATGCACGATACAACGATGAAAAAGGGATTTAAAATTACACAAATCCTGGTTCGAAATCTTAAAATAAAGAGACTACTTAGAGGAAACGAAGTATTTAAGAGGCAATAAAACGGAGCTAGTTCGCAGGGGAATAGGAGGTTAAGATTTTAACTGTATTCACAACTCGTTGCTAAAGGTGACCAAAGGTGGTGGTTTGTAATTACAGTGAAGAACATAATAGATCCACGAGGTGGGAAATTTGTCCAATAGCTGCGTACAATGAATAATCTTACAATCCAACAAGCTGTTCATTCGTTCACTATTTGCAGGGAGGTGCGTACCAATATGTCTGTAAAATGTACCCACAATGCTGTGTGCCACGTAAAAGGTAAAGCTAAATGAAAAATGACTAGGCCCGGGGATCGGGAACTGAAGTCAGATATCCCCAGTTATGCAACCATAATATCATATTTAGAAATTGATCGCGACGTTCAGTTTACTGGAAATAAAAAATTGTATTCACCAGAACCACAAAAGTGTCAAACTCAAGATTCATGACTGTTTTCTAAGGCAATAGGTCATTCCATATAGGTTCAATTTGTAAACGTTAATGCGCTGGGTCAGAGCAACTTTCATCCATTTGCATGCCAAGCCGAAGTCCACGGACACTGTCTACACCCCTGCTGTCTTTAAAGCAAACCGGTACAGATGTCGTGGGAATTAAAATGTGTTTAGAAACATAGGCCTTGTGATGGAGCAAGCTCAATCAAAAGGTTACTTACCAAACGCGACTCAAACGCTCAAGTTCTTATGTGATTGATGACAGATATATGTTTAAAATACGATAAAGGTTGAATAATGCTGTAGTCTGGGATCACAGACCTTTCTGGGAAATATATTACTTCCATTTTCCACCCTGAAGATAGAGGTTTTATTACAAAGACAGATTTCCACTTGCATGAAACACAGAGTAATGATTTATTTTAAACGGACTTACAGAAGTATCAGGAATCGCGTGCTGAAGATCAGAAACTAAGTAATGAAGTGAAATGCCAACTTGATGCAACAAGGTAATTTTATTGATGTATTCTTAGCTCTACATGTTTCGGGTACATACGCCCATCATCAGGAGAATTAGATGTTGAGTTGCAGCATATGGTTTTCTATACCGAGTCTGTGGATGGGTGGTGGTCTTGAGAGCCGCTGCGTAGGTCGTGTGTACGGTGCGGATGGTGTAACTCAACATCTAATGCTGCTGATGATGGGCGTATGTACCCGAAACATGTCGAGCTAAGAATACATCATTAAATTACCTAGTTGCATCAAGTTGACATTTCACTTTTTTCATGAGGAAGATGCACGGTCAAACAACCCTCAAATCAGAAATGAATTTCTGCAAAGGTTGTATGTATAGTAGCAACAGGTTATGAAAGCATATACATGTATGTTTACGGATGTGTACATTTACACACTAATGTCAGTGTTTTTATGATATATTAATATTATATACCCACATTCTTCAGACCACATAAAGCAGAATGTTAGGATGAATGGCGAACTATGAATTGTATAAGATTTGGAAGGAATCAATCACTTGTGGGTTAACAGGGGTACAAATCTGAATCCGCCAGCACAAACTGAGGTATTCATAAAAAATCTCTTTGCTGGGATAGCAGCTGTCTGGACAGAGATTCAAATTGGACACCCCAAGAATACACTTCAAAAGCATTACGGCTTGAGCAACTTGCCTGGGGAATAAACATAAACTTGAAGAAACACTTAGATATGAAAAGCGAAGACAAATTCCATGACTATGTAATACAACATGCCAGTGAATTTTATTTTCATGGGGTGAAAATTGGTTTGTGAGGAAAGAAGAATAAGTAACGGAAGTCGCAGTTGTGAGTTTCGTGGGCCGATGACAGAAGTAGTCCCAATTTTAAGAAACAAAATATAAAATGAAAAGAGGTGCACTGCAAATTGAGAATACGACACACGTAAATCAACGACAGATTTGTATGAACATGTAAATAGAGAAACTAATAAGTGGGATTTTAGATCCTTTAATGCAGTGACTTGGGAAACTGCGATCTACTGGGATGTAAAGTCATGTAAATTCTCCCACAGAATCACCAGAAACGTCGTTATATATATATATACCAGATTAAACAATGTGACGTCCCATAAGACAAATATATATATATATATATACACCAGAGTAAACAATGTGACGTCCCATAAGACAAATATATATATACACCACATTAAACAATGTGACGTCTCATAAGACAAATATGTATATGTGTATATATATATATATATATATATACACACCAAATTAAACAATGTGACGTCCCATAAGACATATATATATATATACAAGATTAAGCAATGTGACGTCCCATAAAACAAATATATATATACAACAGATTAAACAATGTGACGTCCCAAAAGACAAATAACAAGGATGTAATAAAACAGATTTCGACACAAGAATGTGGTGAACAACGGCCTTCAGATAAGAGTCTAATGGGGTAACTGCTATCAGAAGCCAAGATTCTTCGTGAGTTTTAGTGTTGATGACTATGGTAAGTATAGCAGACTGCAAAACAGCTGAGATTTGCAGTTCTGACTGCGTTATTACTAAAGGTTTAAACCCTCTTCGATCTCTCGTTGTCGTATGATAAACATTTCTCGACATTTTGAATATTTCCACAACGAAACATCCCAGAAGATACAAATCTTTGACAGATGCGACTATGTAACACAGAAACTGAGTTGGAAAGAGAATAAGAATTGACACATTCTGGCAGGCATCCAGAATTTTTCCACTTGGGTAAAGGAGGGCTGAGACTGAGGCAATATAAATTTACGTTTGATTTTAAAACTGAATTCATAAAATCGTGTAATAAATATAATTGTAGCATAACATTTTTTGAAACTGTATTTATGTACATATACATGTTCCGTAACTCGCTCTCCTAATTGAAATCGTAAAGTCTAATCTTCTTCGTTTTTAAGTTCATCTACTATTCCCTATAATTTTTATTTTATTTTTCAAAATATCACGTGACTAGTCATCAGCTGATTTCGGTGAATGATTGTGGCTGAATGGTAAATCACGTAAAAGGCCCGATATAATGGCGTATGAAAATTTTTTATTTTAAATTTAGATTTTTGGGGGGTGGGGTGGGGTGGGGTGGGGGGGTGGGGATTAAATGCCAGCAGCTCCCTTTTTTGGTGCGCGCCTGGACACATTTAATTTTTAACGACTTACTGTATCAACTGAAACACCATCAGATATGTATAATGAACTCCAACATGCAAAGAAATACTATGTCAAAATACAACTGATATTGTAAACCAAGAAGACAAAAATTAACTGCGTTTGTGTTTTTAGGCAGGTTAACAAATCATATGTTTACTGTGCCTGACATCAAAATACTTCAAACGTTTACCGTCTTATACATTCAGTGACGTTGTAGCCCATCTAGATTACGATTTTTTATCTCAATGCTGTCAACTCCGAGACATTTACAGAAGTTATTACGACCACAATACGACTGACACTTGTTTACTCAAAGAACAAAGTTTTTCTACTGCAAAGAGCTCCACAATAATTCGTATGTTAGCTCCATTTAACCAATCAATGCCGTCATCGGTGAGGCACATGATCATTTAACCCTTCATATGCTGCCAGCCAAGGTGTACTGTACACTCGGACCCTCTTTCGTCGTGGGCAGTATATGGAATTTATAAATTGGCGTCATTTGAGACTTAACAAAATTTCGATACGATAACTTTTAATTCATTCTGGAGGCTATTAACAGCGAAATGCATAAATAACCATGAAGATTAGGATCTTCTTGTTTCTGACGCCTTTTAAACCTGGTAGATAATCAAATTTCATGTTAAGTGCAGTAAATGTTCTTCTTCAAATATTTTATTTAAAATAAATATGCAGAAATAATTTAATTCTTTGTTTCTTGTGTAACATATCCTTAATCACATCTACAATAATGCTTGCACTACACGCACATTACTCGTGTAATCTTCTGCGTGCATCTTTACGTGAACCCCGCACAAGAAATAAACAACAACAGGGCACATTAACCTCTTAACTGACACATGGAAGTTAGCGCACTGCGGGAAATAAACACTGAATTATTCATTACCATACATATATATGTTTAATGACAAATGCATTCTAATTAGATACAATGATATGAAACGTGTAGTAAATTTCCTAAATATTTAGGCCATTTTTAGCCATCTTCAGAGAGGTATTCAAGAAATGGACCTACTAAAAGCAGATTAACAACTGTTAAAATCACAACTTTAAGAAAATAATAAGTTAATCAGCCACATGTTTCGACCCTCTAAGGGTCATCTTCAGGCTGATATTTGCAACATATTAGGAAGTATGATCTCTATAATTCCGAATAATTTTAAATATCAGCCTGAAGATAACCTCTAGAGGGTCGAAACACGTAGCTGATGAACTTATTCTTTTTATAAAGTTGTGTTTTTGACGGTTGATTATCTGCTTTTATATATTATCGAACACAACGGGATGCATAACGTTAAAATGAAACTACATTAATGGCTGGTCATAACCTAAATGTGCAATAATACAGTAATAACACAAAATATTAAAATGGTCAAAAAATTTCAAAAGTATAGTACAGAATGTATATCGTAACAGTCATTTTTTAAATGTTATCTTATTGCACGGAACATGGATAATTTTAAAGTGAATTATTCATGTTTCCATTAAATTCAGGTAATGTAAAATGAAAGATGTGGCATCTGGTATTACGTTACGGCGGCCCATGCATTAAAACGTGCAGCTTATGGTCTCCTAGCGACGGCACAACGATGAATACAGATATACATTTTGTGGTCTACTAACCATGAGGCACACAGGATGAAAGGAAACGGGGCACACAGAAAAATTCATGTTATGCATAAAGTGAAGATGGTTCTGAGTTCGACTCAGCCTCTAACAGAAATGAGTATGAGGGAACGTCTCTGAAGGTAAAGGTGGCCAGTGCATAGGGCTGACAACTTTTCCTACTTCATGTGACGACTGTTTAGAAATTCTGGCAGCCTCAACTAACTACAGCCCTAACGCCCTGTCCAGGCCTGTGTACGGATTGTTTAAATTTCATGCACGAAGTGAAGAATGTATAAATCATTTTTCTACAAAACTTGGGATGTATATTTGGGATAAACTGGTTGAAAGGGCAGTCGTGTAACCGAATGTTCTGATCGCAGTTTTTCAGGCACAGTTTATCTTGGAGGCCGAAATGATGTAAGATGCAATTAGGTCAGAACCCCTTTTTGTTCGGCGTTCAATGGACATGGCATTCCAGCGATTGTCACGCCTTCATCTGCACTAAATCTCTCTAGGATCCACAAGTGGCCTGGAGACGGGCACAGTGAAAGTTTACGTGGCTGTCCTTGTTAGACCTGCATGTACAAAGATTAGGATTTGTCCCGTCGTGTGACGAACATACTTTCATATTGGCGCGCTAACCATAACAAGGATGTGACTTCACTCACGAACCAAACATGAATACCACCTATCTGAAGCTAAGAGCAGAGCAAGATTTACTACCATCTCTGAGTCAGCTGCAATTGGTGCTCTTATCTCAAGTTTTGATGTGGTTAACATAGAAAAGAAACGTGACCTAGTCACTCAGTTACAAAACCGGCAACCACGCAAACAAGACTGTCATGCCACTACAAACAAAGCTCTATCGTACATATGGATAACCGATAACAACTGGTGACTCCCTTAGCCACGCAAACACAGCAGGGCATTATAGGCCTATAAGGTGGACGGTGGATAATTGGTCTTAAAATTAGCCACGACTGTTTCCGTTCGCAATGTCTCATGTTCGTCTTTCAAACACAACTTTACGTGAAATTCTAAAGTATGGAAGCAGTTCTGTTGATGCAGAATAGTTACTTAAACAGATAAATGAGTCAAGGATAATTAAAGTTTGTAAGCACTCTCACCTTCAGCTATTGTTACGTTCGGATGTGAGATGGTGTGATCTGGTAGGCAGATGCTAATATTTCGAAACGGGCTCACTTGTTCGTCAGGGTCGAATATTAAACCATGGGGGAAATGACCCTGACAGAAAAAGTACTGGCTATGTGTGAATTACAAATGTATTCGTATTATATTTTTACTGCATTGATTAGGCAGGTTTCTCTGAAAAGTTAATACATATGTAACAAAGTACACGGCGTCACGTCCTATAATGCCGTAGTCTTGATAGCAATAGCCGTACAAACCTCAAGTGCTTTATCAGTCCGGCAACACGCCTTTAGTATTGAAACTTTCTTGTATTTATTACTTAACAAATATAAAGCACTATATCTGGTCAAATGTACCCAAAAATCTGTTTTATATTTGTACATGTTTCATTTCTTCTAGAAACATTGCCAAGGAGTCAAAAGTAAAGTAAGAAGGAGTGTTCGTAGGATATAGCTGTATATTGTCATACATTCACATCAATACTATGTACGTTATGTAGCAAAATAATGCAAGTTTTCAAAATATCCACAGAGTACTGGTTAGGTTCAATATTGTAAATGTGTATGTATGTATGTATGTAAATATATGTGTGTACGTATTTATGTATGTACGTATATATAAATATGAACTTCAAATAAAATTATGCTCTCATCCTTGTACACATAACATAACAAAACACTCTTAAGTCAAGGTTAAAAAATTACATATTAAAATACACACGAATGCATACCTTAAAATACAGTTAAATATAAATGAATGCACTTAAAAGGTTTGTGTGCAAATAGCTACTGTTTGTAATTAATATTTCTCATTCTGTCGTAACGAAATAAAGAAAGTTTTCCAGCCTGCAGAATAAGTTGGTATGTAGTAGTAAGAATTTCGGATTATAAGAATAATACTGTACAACACAGAAGAAACATACAAACCTGTAGCAATGTGTATAAGGCATACAAGTACACAGTCAGGGTGGAGACACTATACTGAAATGGGGAACGAACCAGAAAGTAACTGAAGGTCAAGCTACCCAGACGCATGCGTGTTGTAATTGAGTATCGCACATGATTTCAAATCAAGGGTTTGGATCCACGGCCATCTTCTGATATGTTAGGTTTATATTGTGTTTGTACAAATTTACGTGGAAATTATTATTATTTACAATTAGGTACACTTTGCCTGATACAATATATTACGTTGGTTACATAATGAATATTTGAAATATACATGGAATATGCAACATTACAAAATCGTTCTTCTTTGTAATACTAGCTACATCTTTCGGTTCTTTGGTAAAGCCATTCTTAGGATGATTTCTACAAAATATATAAATGTGTGAAAGTAACATTTTATTATATATCCAATTTGTGTGGTAGTGAGGTACCTTTCCTTATTTATACTGGTTAGCCCGAGGATGGCTTTATTAAGAGGCCGAAACATGTAGCTAGTATCGTAAAGGACTGTTTAATAATCAAGTTGTGTTTAAGAGTGAAAAAGTGGTTTTAATTAAGGCTATGAAGCACGAGATGAAACGTAACAAGCCTGATATGTTACCGTTTAATGAGGAACGAATTAATCAATAGATCCCACGTGATAACACGAAACATCTGCTACGTAATGAGTAACACAGGACAATAGGAGTAGCATATAAAAGTATTTAGGCTTCATAGTGGTTACCATTAATTACCATTACGTAATCAACAGTACCGCAATTTATGCGTCACTCTGTACATAAGAAAACAACGAGTCCCGTAGTGACCGGTGACACTGGTCTACAAAGACTCGTCATTTATTTCTGTCATAACAAAACTATAAGCCGATATATCGTAGCTACTATAGTGATCCGTGATATTTAAAATTCACACCCGTTAACCGTGGTCGTGCCTTGACCACCGTGACATTAAGGCATTCACTTGGCATGATCTATCACACATTCATGCATAACCTCGATACCGCTCGTTCTGTGTACCGGACTGGTCGCACTCTGTGTCCAACCTAGCGAGAACAAAAGCACCTGGACATAATCCTTTAATCTTTGAAGAGGGAAATTTATGTAAGCCGTACAGGGACTGTACTTCACCTGACAACTGTCGCTGGTCACATCCTGTTGGGTCGCGTTACTTGCAGAACTGTAGCGCAAAGAGGAATCGGCTTATTAGATATAAAGCATACCTGCGAGCCGAAGAAAAACACGCTAGGGCCGTCTTTAAATGTGGTAATACATTGAACTAAAAGGCGTGGTTCAGAAGACGCGAGAACCAGGAATGACGGCGAGCATTGCGCTGCCTGCCGGCAGGCGTAACGTTCCAAGTGAAGTACTTATGCGAGTTGCCGTATAAAATAACGTACCTATATATATCAAGATTTTGCACGTACTTCACAGAAAGCAAAGTGTGTTGCCTTCAGAATGGGTAGTCCAGTGAGTGATGCACACGGAAACAAGGGACGCCTAGTGCATGAATCACACAGAACACATAAATATGCTTAATGGTCATGTGTACAGTTTTTTTGTGAAAGCAGTCAGTTCACACACCACTCGCCTCCATCTAGTGCCGGGGTTAAGAATGAGTGGAGCTGTACCTTCACTTCCACTTTTAACTTTATGGCGTACATAAGGAATATTGTCGTACCATTCCACGCTACCTAATGTTTTATGTTCACAGCGTTTTTGTACAAGCCATTAGAGAATACGACGAGAACAAATACATAAATGCATTCTGTTTGTCTTCTCTTGACTGAGGTACATAAACGTTTTATGTAACTTTTAATGTGGAGTCCGAATAGTGAATTATTTTCACACACCTTTAACGGTTCAGAAGATGAAAGATGCCTACGCTAGGACAGAGAGACGTATGCAAGAACATGACCTCCCGATTATGCATTCATTTTATACAATTTATAGGAGCAATTAAGAGCTTATAGACACTCGGTATTTCGCGTGATATTCCAGAGTGACCACGTATCGTCGTTAAACTGTTACTCTTTCATATAAACACTTCTCTCAGTGACTCTATAGTGACTAAGCCCAGGACTGGATGATCCGGAAATCGGTGTTGAATTAATGGCATGGACAGAGACTTTTCTTCTCTACTTCTGCAGACCGGAACTTGGGTCAACTCACTGCCCTGTTGAGTGGGAAATGGACGCGATGCCTTTGGGGTTATGACAGCCAAGGCCTGAAGCTAATCACGCATCTACCTTGAGAAAAAATTCTTCAGTGTTCTTGCAGCAATAGCTCCAATTCCCACGCGTACAAAAGTAGCATAATTACCTTCCGTCATTAATCCGATATTATTTATAGCGAAACAATGTTTACTGAGGGTAAGCGGTGGCGGTAGGTCGCGGTTTCGACTCCCGACGGGATAATTGGATTTTTTTATTGACTTAATCATTCCGGCTCCAATATGGCCCTGGGGTGGACTCATCCTCAGTCAGAAATGAGTACCCCGGGTATCTCCTGGGGGGGGGGTGAAGACGGCCGATGCCTAGAGCTTGCACCTACATGTGCCGACAATCTAGAAATTATGGGAGTCTCAACTTTCTGGAGCCTGTCCAGGCTTGCATATAGATACGTTTACCTTTACCTTTACCTTGTTTATTCGGTTCATGCAGTGCACAGTGAGCATATTGGTCTTGTTTACGTCACGTTTCTATATTAGTACGGTAAATACGAAAGTCACAAAGAGCTTTTTACAAGCAGGTTTATTTGAGGTGAACGCGTCTGTAAGTATTTACATGTAATTCAACCTGACATCAGTGAATGCTATCTACCAAGTTAGAGTTCTTCAGCTAATGAATTCCATAAAGCAGAGTCCTTCTGGAGAAGCTTAGAGTCATTCAGGTGCTCGGATAATTCCCTGCTTTTCACGAAACTAGAAGATTAATTACATTGTTCAACAGAGCCTCCGCCAGACGACTGCATTCTACACCGTCCAAAACTATTCCTTCAAGACGCATTTTAATATTTTCGTCTTATGCGGGAACTGTTGCATGTTCAAAGTTCAGGCAGTCTTAGAAAATTTCTGCTAAGAATCCTTCAAGAAGGAAGCGGCACGATCCTTCGAAACGTCAGGAATCCACAGCATAACGACCCAGAAGGTCCGAATCCTCAACATTATCCATTCTAGGCTTAGATATTCAGATGCCTCTAACATTCACACAAAGTTATCTGGTGTGCCGAAAATGACTGACAATTTTGCTCGGTTGTGTGTGACATGTATTTGTATTGCTGAGTGAATGGGCAGTAGTGTACGTTTCGTATGAACAAAATGCTTGTCATTTTCTATACACTATTCCCGACATCTGTTAGACGGTTGGTTCATCGCCAAGACTTTCCTTAGTTTTATACTGGGTTTTCTATCGTATGCCATAGCAAAAGCGGTAAATCCCCTATAGATACCTCCTAATGACGAATCAAACAGTTTGATGTTGCGCCTAATGTAACAAAACTATAACAAATGTAGTGGCCGAATTAGAAATTATACAGTGCCAATTTATTGACTGACTAGTATTTATGTGTTAAGAATCACATATGTGAGGGTAGAACCACCTATTTCAGAAACGATTAAATAGACGCCCTGTAGTTGCATTTAATTATGTGCTTCTTGATTCAGTGAGGTGGCAGCCGGATAAGCAAACCAGAGACTATTTCTACTGAGTTAACCCAAACGACAAATTTAGGAGCAAAACAACCATCTGAACTTAACTGACGTCACAGATAACGAAATGAAAATGGAACACGCGACATTACAAGTAACTTGTACCACACGATTATTCCAAAAATAAAAATGCATCTAAGTAACCTACAAGTGTAATACTTTTTATGATTTTGCAGCTTTTGAAATGGGGGTTTGAAATGATGCGCCCTTAAATTTGTAGAGTGAAAGTGAGAAGGATCAGCGGAAAACCTGCTGCCATAAGTGATTTTAAATTGTATTACTGTAAGTGCAAGTGTAGGTCGAATAAAACATTTTATTTTATTTATTTATTTTTTTGTCGGAAGATTATCGTCATATACAGTACGGTTTGTTTGTTACATCGTGATGTACTGAACACTCGAAAGAACAAGTCTCTTCACGACAGGCATTTTCGAAGGATTATCATTCCTTATTGACAGTAATCTCTTGTTTTCCTTATTATGCAATATTTTAAATCTTCCTCTGTAAAACGTTACTGGAACATTACCATACTACCGTAGATGATTACTTCTGTGGCACAACAACCCAACTAGGGCATAGGCCGCCCAGTTTTCAAGTTTCCAGGTCACACACAATTAGACTTAGACATATACACAATTAGACACACAAACACACATAAAATTAGACTTAGACATACACACAATTAGACACACAAACACACATAAAATTAGACTTACACACACACACAAAATTAGACACACAAACACACACACAATTATACTTAGACACACACAAACAATTATACACACACACACAATTAAACACACAAACACGCACAGACAATTAGGCTTAGACAAACACAAACAATTAGACACACAAACACACACACACAATTAGACACACAAATCCACACACAATTAGACTTAGACACACACAAACAATTAGACACACAAACACCTACACACAATTAGACTTGAGCACACACATATACAATTAGACACACAAACACACACACAATTAGACTTAGACATACACAATTAGACACACAAACACGCACACATAATTATACTTAGACACACACACACACAATTAGACACACAAACACACACACACACACAATTAGACACACAAACACCTACACACAATTAGACTTAGGCACACACACATACAATTAGACA
>Ga0123354_10008631_pt1 | contig 15516 bp, 8 predicted proteins | sample TergutLab28metaG_2_FD_97872 | JGI IMG/M metagenome (GOLD analysis project Ga0123354, IMG submission 97872) | Labiotermes labralis P4 segment gut microbial communities from Petit-Saut dam, French Guiana - Lab288 P4 | ecosystem: Host-associated > Arthropoda: Insects > Digestive system > Gut ...
TCGAGCTTTCGGGAAGCTCATCATCAGGAGATCATTTTCCCTGTACAGTCAGCCTCTGGTATAGTGTGTAATCTTTGCTGTAGCCCTCCCGTTCTCCTACGTGTTCTGCTCCCGGAAGCAGAACATGTAGAGAGTGAATGACGACTACCCATGAAAATAAAGGATAGTCCACAAGTGACATCGTGTTGGTTATTTTTAAACAATTACAATGATGCACGGAACAATGAATGTAAAATTTAACACCAACATGTTAATTTTATTGAAGGAAGACATGTAGCAATAAAATTAAACTAATCATCATTGTCTAATTTGCTGTAACGGAACATAAGGTGATATGTCAGAAGATATAACCTCTTTTTTTCTAACGTATCTTTTGGATGCACAATTCTTGAATCAAGTCTAACTGTTAAACTTGCACAATGGCCTTGCTTATTGCACATCTTTCGGACTGTTTTTCAAAACAGAATAAGATATGCCAAAAGTACAAACTCATATATCGCCGGAAAACCTCCAAACGTGCTTGGATTCCCTTATGTCAGTAGTAGATTAACACAGAGCAAGCTGACGTAGCGTATATTTTGTGAGCGCTGCTAAGGAAATGATTACAAAATACATCAAGACGAGAAGCAGCTTTCCCGAGCATGCACTTTAGCCCTTTATGGTAACATATTAATCAGTACCTAAATTACACGTACTGTAGATTAGACTTCTCTTATACGTGGACGTCAGTTGCCCCGCAAGAAAATCCTCTCTCTTTCTCAGACGCTATGGTTTCTAAATCTCCTTTCTTGTGAGTCCAGGTTTCTGGGTTGCCGTGATTAGATTCAGAGGGAGGTTGAAGCGTGTCTAAGACCGAAGTGATTGCAATACATGCAAAGCAGTAACTAAATTGAAGATTCATTTAGCACAGGCTGTTTTTTAAGAAGGAATTTAGTCAGCGGCACTTGGATATGATGGAAGGTAAGTTCGTAGTCACTTTTGGTCACTTGTCATTTACGGTTCATACTACTCTAAGTAATATATGTTCATAAAAGTACTGACGGTTTGAATGTTGTGTCTGTGCGACTAAGGGTGTATTTGGTAATTCAGTTAAATACTGTCAATGGTAGTCTCACGAAATCGATTAGGCTTACTCTGTTTAGATGTCACAATTCAGATAATATCCTGTTTCAAACATAGATAAAGTAAAATTTCTAATGGCGTGGACGCATGAGATATGATTTCGAACAACTTATAAAACTTGCAAAATTCCTAATTTCGATCTAGAACCACGTAGAATAACTCCGAATAGTTTCTTGATTTGTCTGTAACAACAAATACAAAACCAGTTTTCTTCACAGCAGAGAGTTACGGGGTATTCAAATTAATATTTTTTCGGAGGTAATTTTCTATTCGGATAGTCGTAGCGACTTGAAAGAAAGCTATAGTACCGTGATAGAAACACAATATGAGATTGCCAATATCTGGTCTCTCCCCTCCACCTGCTGCTGACCTTAATCCGGCTGTGGCTCCGGTAAGTCACACTCGAAATGTCGGTAAGCGCCTGGACGCTGCGGCAGAAAGAAGACATCCAAAATTTGCATCCAGGTTTCTGAAGTATTAGCATATGAAGACTAGGACAATAATATATGAAATAAGAAAAGAGAACAACTCCCTAGGACAGCCTACTATTTACCATTCTTGAATGGTCAACAAAATCTTCAGAAACTGACAGCTGTTCATCTGGTCAAAGAAGTTTGTGGCCATTGTGGAACTGGAAGTTTTTTTTACCGTGTTCGCACAAAACCCAGCAAGGGACATTTTTTCATCAAGCTAAATCGATACACATAGAACTTTGGGAGAACAATTTCAATTTAGTTATATCTACGTCTAGGTCTTCCAATTAGACTCTTTCCTTAAACTTTTCCGACTAAAATAACGCATGGATTTCTAGTTCTGCCACCCTACATGTTTGATAGAAGCCATCAATTTGATGGTAATCTAAAATTAAGACACCATGAAGTGTCATTTGCTCCTTGCGCAGAAGTTTATTTTTAAAATTATTGAAGGAAAATTGAGTTATTGGATTCGAAAAGATGGCATTCAGTGAAATAATTCGTACAAAACCTATGCTAGTAGGAAAGAAGTCAGTGATTTGCTACTCTTACTGCGATGATGAAGTGTGGGTTCATTCCGCTTTCAGTATCTGTTAAGCAACGATTGGTGCCTTCAGTCTCCCTCCACGAAGACATGGGTTCGTTTTCACATCAGTCCTTGTGGGATTTGTATTGGACCACGTGGTACTGGGATAGAGGTTTTTTTCCTATTATTTAGGTTTTCCCTGTCAGTATCATTCCGCCAATGCTCAATACTCACATTTACTTCATATGCAAACAACGCTAATACAGCTGAGAGGGAGGTAAATGAAATATTTCTCCCCATACAAAAAGAAACACGTGCCTCACAGAAGAAAGTAATGGGCAGCTGTAGGCAGTGTAGAGAATATGAAGCTCACAGAACCAAATTAATTAACACTGTTAGAAATGGACCTGAACCATACCAATTTCTTTACTGTTCCTACCATAGTAATTAATGGAGAAAACATGTGTGAGTTGTAAGGGCGTAACTGGGTTTCTAAGTATTGTTTAGACGGATTTTATCCATCAAGGTTTTAAGTGAGTTTCCTCAGTCCTAGACAAACTGTTTAGTATGAATCCAAATCTGCGTTGCTCGGAATCATTCCCATGAAGCCCTTCCAGAACTAACATCAACATTCCTCTTAATTATAGCATCTCCAGCTTTATCAAAATTTTTGACGTAACGCGGCTTTGCACAAATAAATAAAAAATTCATAAGATATCAACTCTTTTGACACTTACCGTCTCACCTTACATCTATAATTTCCCGAAGTTCTCTATCTTGCCTCCATTTTACAGTTACCAAAAGGACGAAGGAACAAAGCCTGGGATACATCAGAGAAAACGTTGCCCTTTACCTGCAGTAAATTTAGTTATTCTCACCAGCTTTCTCGTTCTTTCTTTCTTTATTTTTCTTCTTTTTCTTCTTCTTATTTTAGGGTTAAAGGCTCATAAGCCTCAATGTGAGAGCAGCTGGAAATTAATGTTTTTGTACATAACATTATCGTTGAAGGCGTTATGCACAAATTATTAAAATTCATTGTACGGGTTTTAAAGTTTACATCGAATACGATTAAAATGGAATTAAATAACTTCCCTGCGATACCGCTACACTAGGATTAGAGTTAATCATGCGATGTAACACGTAGCTGCGTGTTGGTGGCTCTTTCCATACGGAAACCACATGGGACCCTGTCGGCAGGCCTATTAATCCCCAGGATATAACGTAGTTTGCTGTCGGAGCCTAATTTATCGATTTAGTAGAGAAAGACCCAGAAGATATTTCAACAAACACTGGGATTTACGTAAGGTTGACATGAAAAGTTTCCGTTTTTAATCTGTTTGGACAAGAATTTACAGTGGGTTTGTTATAAAAGTACATGAGGCAACATGAATCAAATGTAATCGAAATATTTTAAAAATTTTGAGATGAAACATGCGGACAGAGATACAGTTGGACGGACGCATGGAACCTGTGCTATTACTTGGTGCAAAAGACTGGGAAAAAAGATTGAATTTTACTCTTCAGTACAGTGCTGACGAATTGAATTAAAAATCACTTTATTCATACCGCCTCTGTTTCTAAACCTGTTCACTACCTTAACTTGACATGTGCTTTGCAGGGATGTGAATGCGACTAAAATACATAAAGAAAAGTTTGGAGAAAATAGAAATTTATGTTAATATTTGTGCGTGTTTCTTAAATTTTTATGCTTTCTTTACGTCTTGAGAATGAATTAAAATATTCGTGGTTATTTCTTCTTCATTACAGCTAAAATCCTTCCACAAACAAAATGCTGTTTTACAGCTTTTAAATATGAACGATTTTTTACAATTTTCCGTGAATTTTTGCCATATGTTTAACAAAACTGCCTATCTGTATTTTATTTTTCGAAAATATAAATAACATAATTCATGAAATAAACTTTACTTACATATTTGACATAAAATTGTTTTTTTTTTAGATAGAGTGTTGAATACAAAGTACGGCACTTAGTGAAATAGCGGAATTGTTTTGTAGGGAACACTTGCGTTATAACAGTAATGATCTGTAGTGGTTTTAGAATAGCGTGAGACAATAATATGTTGGCCGAATAGCTCAGTCGATATAGCTACTGACTAAGGCCTTGACGATCCGGGATCGAATCCCGGTGGGGACGAGATTTTCCGCCCGTCCAGATCTGCCCTGGGGCCCACCCAGCCTCCTGTAAAATGGGTACTGTGTCTTTCCCGGGGGTAAATTGCAGCCGGGACGTGCTGCTGACCACTCACCCCCTTCTAGTGCTGCGGTCATGGGAGAGTAGAGCTATACCTCTACCCACCCTCTGGGCCACACCGGGCCTGTAACGGGATCACTTTACCTTTACCTTTACCTTTATGAGACAATAATACGTCACGTTTCGGACATGTTATAGCAGTTTGGATTTTCACACAATTTCACTTAAATCGGTAACGTACGTATGTATGTAATTCTTCTGCAGATTGTACTAGTGTACTTTTCTTTCGGGTATTTTTATGTCGTGATCAATGTTATTGTAAAACACAGGTTGCTGTTTCGTGTAAACTTTTGTAATGAATTTCCATCAAATTATTACAAGGCGTAGGTTAGGAAGGAAAGGACTGTTGCAGAGATTACATTGCAACCCCTGAAGTTTAATCGCGATTAACATCACAAGATGTACAAAACGTTTATGCCCGTGCACATAATTGTAAAACAGCTGAGTAAATAGAGAAATTGAAAACTCTTTAGCATAATTATCTCAAATCGAATGCCATGCTTACTAGTAGCTAATAACAGTTGAAAACCAAAAGACCAGCTTGATGTCAATTAGCTAATAACAATTTGAGGCGATTTAAAAAAAATTAAGCAGCTGTGGGTTATACAAACGCGTGGGATATAGGCCTGGCAGTAAACTGCTGGTTTTGAAATGTGATGGTATTTATTCAGTTTTATAAACTGCTAAAGTTGAAATGTGAGGATGTTTTTTCAATATAGTCTTAAACTGCCGATGTTTAAATTTGATGGTGTTTATTCAATACATTCATAAACTGCTGAATTTGAAATGTGATGATGTTTATTCAATACAATGCTAAACTGCTGAATTTGAAATGTGATGTTTATTCAATACAATCCTAAACTGCTGATGTTGAAATGTGATGTTTAGTAAATATAGTCCTACTCTGTTGATGTTGCAATTTGATGAGATAATTCAATACAGTCTTCAAGTACTTGAGTTGAAATATGATGATGTTTATTCAATATATTCCTAAACTGCTGATGTTGAAATGTGACGATGTTTATTCAGTATAGTCCTGAAATCTGTAGCGAGAGGAAGTGCGGTATTAATTGGGACTGAGTTGCTATGAAAACTACAATCTTTCGCTTACATACAAAAATTCCGTTCATACTTCACACAGAAGGCAATGTCCTTCCATTAGGAAAACCAATTGTAGAATGCTGTGTAGGGAAGTCACAAGGAACACATTCATAAATTATGTTGGATATCTGCCGAGTGTCAAGTCGTAAACCTTGCGGCACTTATTCGATTACTAGCCACAAGGATTCAAAGGGCTACTGCTTTGAGGGACGCTAAATTTTAAGACCATATAAACTTTAACCGCAATTTGGATCCAGTTATGTAAAGTAAAACGATGTGTAATGGAAACAGCAGGACTATTTACAAGCCATACACAATAAATGTTTCAGACAAATATTGTAGAGAAAATCAAAACACACATTTTGTGTTCAGTAATGTTTTTTTCTTTCGAAAATCATGTCGTTTATGAGATAATGTTTAAAAATAGTGTAGAGCGGGGCAGGCCTCAGATGACAATATGGTGCAAGCGCATTGCATGCTGGATACCTAAGGCTACAAATGCATATACGGGTTGTGTAATAATCGTTGCTTTTCCACTACAACGATGGTTGCAGGAGCGCGCCTTAATGTTACGTTATACGTACATTGCCAGTCTTGTCTGTTCTACCTCTATTAACTGATCACTAAACTCCATCCAATACAGACGTTAAGAATGCGTGCATCAGTACCTACACTTTCCCATATGCCTTCATGGCGTGCTACTTAATTAAGCACAGGAGAAGCTTTGGCTTGTATCCTTACTGCCGCAAACATGCATATTTTTCAACAGTTTCAGTTAGTCAAACATACGGAACAAAGTGTTTATTTCCATTTTTAATTTACATCGTAGTTTCGGACTATTATTCCTATTGTTATCAGTAGATGTCTCTGTTGTGTTTGTTCAAGAATGATTAAGTAAAATGTGGTCTAGGAGATGGGATAAACCCGATTCAGTAAAACTTGAACAATTCAAAATTTGCTACCACAAGCCATAAAAAAGCTGCACTGCATACCTTCTTCCTACGCTTAACGATGCGCCAACATGTGTGGCAATAAAAATAATCTCCAAGGCTTACTAACTCAGCGTGATAAACTGGTTTGTGACAACGTGCAGTGATGTTGAATTAAGCGAAAGAAATGAGTCAATGTGGTCGGATTGAAATTTCAACACATGAGAGACAGACAGAGATAGAAGCAGGGAGACAAGGGAGGAAATGAAGTGTAATATGAGAGACAGTATTTGATACACGAGAGGAGATTATATAGAAAATCTTCTGTTGAGAGTGTTCCAAGCTAGTGCCTCTTCATCTTCCGGGTAAAGTTAGGTAGGAGACGAGGTAAATCATTAGGAATTGTAAGCGGAGAATTTTAATGAATGAAGAGAGGTAGAGTAAGGAAAGAAAGGAAGGAAGAAATGAAGGAAAGAAAGTGGGGGTATTAAGGCACTACGTTCAGGAAATGTTACAGCTGTGAAGGTTTCCAGGCAGTGTGGTAAAGGCAGATTGAAGACAAGATACAGCACCGGGAAATGAAGAGTGAAATTATGGAAATTGCATTCTAGGGGTCTAAGTATGAGCTGGGGGTAGCTTCCATACAGGCTGATGTTCATATCAAGTTTAATCAAAACTCGTCATTTCTTTTCGAGTTGAAACATACCAGAAGGCAAATGTTATTTGCAAATGCTCGTATTATGCGCATCAATAGGAAACTCATAATTACAAAACAAGTGGAAATAAGCACATGGAATATCCTCACATGTATACATGTATTTGGAAATTAATAGTTTTGAAGGTTTTTAACTTCAGCGAAGTTCTTATTGAACAACAAAACGAATGTACAGGAATCATTCCTACTTGGACCACATATTTTAACAGTATTGAATGCAGGTAGCTTTTCCATCCCAAGAATTTTTAGGGCTAAAGCAGGTGACTGTAAAAACCAAAATTGTCTAATAGGAATAACAGGAAGAATGATAACTCTAGATTTTCTGTTCGTGTTTGTTTAGTGCCGTGTTATAAAGAGAATTTGTATTCTGCTTACTAAGTTCACAGAAGATACTTCTCGTCTTATATATTGTATGGTCATGTTTGTTTTCCTGTGATGGTACATTACTGTAGAAAAGTTAAAAAAAGGATATGGGAACTTTTATTGGTGGTAATAAAGGGCAAGTTTTAAATGTTCGTGCTTCCCTAGGCAGTGTTTGCTTTCTTCCTAAAGGGGAGAGGATAATACATGTTATGAACTGCGGCAGCAAGGAGCCGGATATTTTTATAAGAATTTGGAAGTGAAGTAACATATGAGATTGGAATCCTTGTTATAAGTGTTCAGACTTGGGAAGTGTAGTGCGTGTGGGCTAGGAATTCTCGCAGGGAGACTTCACGTATGGGAAATGTAATTCCTTATGGGATTTAATGTCTTGCTGACAGTATTCAGAATTGGGAAGTCCAACATAGGTGTTATTCATTTCTGACAGTGTCCAGACATAGAAAATTGTGCATTTGGTTTAGGAATCTTTTCTGGCAGTGTTCAGATTTGGGAAGTGTAGTCCAACATGGGGTCTAAGTCTTTTCCGATAATGTTCAGACGTGGGAAATTAGTGCGTGTGAGGTAGGAATCCTTGCTGGCAGTGATCAGACATGGGAAATTAGTGCGTGTGGGGAAGGAATTCTTGCTAGCAATGTTCAGACACGGGAAATTAGTGCGTGTGGGGTAGGAATCCATACTGGCAATGTTCAGACATGGGAAATTAGTCCCCGTGGGGAAGGGATCTTTGCTGGCAGAGTTCAAACGTAGGAAATTAGTGCGTATGGGGGAGGGTAATTGCTGGCAATGTTACGTGGGACATGTAGTTCCGTGCGTAGTAAGAAACTTGGCTGGGAGTAAATGCTCAGGCATAGATATAAAAAAAATGGGAAGAAGTGTTTGTGTGCATATCTGCCATTATATTTGATATTTGTATATCTAATTACTCTTTAATATACCTTCGAATGTTTGAGTTTAGTTCTTAATAGATTTACTAAAAAAAGCGTTACATTAGATGCCGTCCATTGTGATGTCTCGATTGTCGTTCATTATAAAATGGAAGTCACAAACGGAGTCCATTACAATGAAACTGGCACCAAAATGTAGTTCCGTGTGCTGTAACATGCTCAGCCATACATGCTTATAGTGCTGACCTTTTGAAACTTTCAAAAACACGTGGGTTGCTTTATATAAATATCAGCTCTCTTTGTGCAAACTATGCCTTGTGATAAGCCGAGTCTTGTTTCAGGGATTCATAACAAACATCTAGCAAAGAGGTTCAGAATCAAGAACCAGAGGCTCTGAGCCGCCATGGCCTGTAGCATTATGGAGATAAACGGGTATAGAACTGTGGTTTTAATTACTGCATAATATGTGAGTGCAATACGAAGATTAGGAGCGGCATTCTGTTGAGACTCCGTTGTTTATCTCGCTAGTGGACTTTGCTTTTTGCTTTACTGAAGTGCGAATGATGTTCGTTCGGAAAAGTGTGTCAGTTTTGTAGCAGGATAATGTTGGAGATTAAAGTGAGAAGCTGCAAAATTTATACTATTCGCCACAAAACGTAAAGCTAAGAGAAAGATAGAGGTAGTTGTAGACTGGGAGATGGTATTGAAATTATCTTTAACAATTGACGTGTACGTGAACTGGATTGAATCTAGCCCAGAATAGAGGTAGTTCTAGACTGGGAGATGTTATTGAAGTCATCTTTAACAAATGACATGTACGTGGACTGGATTTAATGTAGCCCAGAATGGGGTTTAGTGGAATTCCATAACACAGTAAGCTCGAACCGATTAACTAATATTAAATTCTCAAGAAAGACTCTGGTTGATGACGTTAGATGAAATAAGTGTCGATTTTAACAAGAATTTGCGGTAGTCATATCGTCACACAATTCATTTTCCTTCAGCTTGAACCGTGCAGGTACACACAGTAATTTGTAGGAGATTTATGTGACTGTTTCAAAGGAACAAGTGTAGGTGGCCGATGTGAGATTTCAGACAATGGGTGACAGGCTTGTAAGAAGACTTCTTTATAAAGTGTAGAACTTTGAACCAGAATAGAGTACCTTGTCGAATATTAAACACATCATTACTCGCAACAAGTACCGAGATGGGAATGATTTTCTGCAATCACCTTACAGCCTCCAGAACGTAAATGTGATCATGCCAGAAATTCGTTTTCAAAGTTAGACGGAGAGGATTTGTGCATACAATTTATAGTACTAAAGTTAGGAGAAATGTAATTCGTTTTTACTACATTAGTAGATTGTTTAATACCGCCTCATATATTTCAGAATTTGTGTGTATAAATTTATTTATGTGTGATTAATCGTGGCGAGACCAGGTAACTGTTGTATGGAGCTAACAGAATTTTACCTTGATGAAGACCACAAACAATCCAGATGAATGAACCTTAATGAATAGCGTGATAATTAGTTAATCGAAAGTGGGGTGTATGTTTTAGCGCGATGGCCCAAAGACAGCAGGTAGGTGTAAACTTATAGAACAGAGTGTACACCATTTACAGGCATAAATTAGTTCAGATTCACGAGTTACATTTTCATTGTTTCTGTGGCATGAACAGTGCCCACGCAGTGTTAACGAACACAGCACTCCCTTAAATCTCGTAAGGAAGCCTGGATGGAGGATAATATTAAAGCGGGAAACGAGAAGTTTTAGGACTCCTCTGGACGAGTTATCGACCCCTCGTTGGGACCTCTATATGAAAACACACAACATTCTCAAGAGACATACATTCATGCCGTCGGCGGGATTCTAACCCGCAGTCCCAGCAAACAAGCAGCCGCAAATCCACGCCTTATGCCGCGCGCCCAGTGGGATTTTCACGAGTTACCGTACTGATTTTGTTAACACTAATTAATTAAAAACAGTTCATAAAGCCACATAAAGATTATTTTATTTTGAATTTTATTATGATCTTTTAATAATAAACTTATTGATGAACAGTCATAAAGTTACGAAAGTAGCATTTTTTCAATTATGAACACGCATAGGCGTTTAGAAATTAGACATTTTACCTGCAATTCTGACACATCCGCCGTAACGCAGTCTATCAATTAAAGAACCACGTTCCAATACGGAATGATTGAATGTTCCGGGAAATGACTGTTGCACTTAACAAAACCTTCTGGCTCATAGCGCCGCATTTTGCACTTTTAAAGACGTTTCTTTCTTACACACGTCAACTAGTAGATGCAGATGTTAGAGTTTTCACTAAATGAATCGATAATTCTGTTCCCGACTATACTCTCGAAAAGAAATCTCGTTGTTTTTCACAACTCTTTTGCCAGTACGCATCTCATTTGCTATATATTACTTGCAACTTAAAAAAAAATAGTATTTCTGGATGGTACTTTCGAACAGATGCATCATCTTTGTTGTTAGACTACATCTCGCAAGGGCCAACGGCATTATGATGTATTTGGTCCGGGTCTGTTGCTCGTAATGAAATACCCGACTTTCATGACACTACGTTTATAGCATCAACATCGCGAAAGTGGCGGCTGCACCCACTTTCGACGTTGCAGAACCAGGCTGTTAAATAAAGGCACAACTACCATTAATTATAAAAACTCTGCAGCTGGGAAGATGTGATCTGGTCTGGTCCGAAGTTTCAATATGAGTTCCACGAATCTTTATGTCTATCTGGAAAGGAGGGTGTGTTCATCCGCATTTTGTCTCCAGAAATCTTGGAGTGATTTTGATTAGGTATTGGGGGGGGGGGGATATTTTAGTTTACGCGAAACTGTGTCAAGGGAATTTAGTTTGGTTTCGTTGCAGTCAAATATTGAATCTGTATCACACTCGGTAATGCAGATTTATTGACTTCCTCTTAAATACATATTCTTCGTGAAAGAGCCTATTATACACAACAAAATACAGATGAATTAAGATGTAATTCTTTCATTTGGAATATGATTCAGTGAGATGAATATTTAGGGAAATGCAATGTAAAACATTTTTGACTCTCAGTGTGAATATATTCGCAAAAAAATAATTTAGGCTGCAGCTTAGCGTAAGTGACTCTGATGAACGTTTATTTTTGTTTCCTGTGTTCCTGTTCCTGAATAGGCCTATTGCTGCGGCTTTATTCAGTAATTAAATTTTATAATCCAAGCACGTTCTATTGAAGAAAAATAAGCATTCATGTCATTCAATGGTCGTAAGTGTGCAACTGAGATTTCATCATTACATCATGTGAGCTTTGGTTTGAATTAACAACAAAACGATGTAGAAGACCCCACTTATTTTCAAGGAATGTCGTGCGTGATGTATTTATTAGTGAACGAAGAGGGAGAGGGTACACATTATTGCAAAATCTCCGTTGACAACAGAAAATAAACCTCAGGCAAACATAAATAAAACAACAAATAACGCATTTCTAACCTAAACGTTTATAAAACTCTGACATACTTTTAAAGTTTTGTCTGATTTTGGAGGGTAGCAACATGGCAACGACGCAAAAACTGCAAGGTACCTAACAACGAGGGTTACGCCATTCAGTACAAGTTATTGACAAATTGCAGCCCACAGAAATATTAACAATTACTATGCGTTTTTAACAAGAGTGAGTCGATCCCAGTAGTTGCGCAGTATAAGGCGTGGGCCTGTGGGCGCACGTTTACTGGGATTCTGGGTTCGAATACTGTCGGGGACATGGATGTCTGTCTCTTGTGAGTGTTGTGTTTTTTCAGGTACAGATCTCTGCGATGGGTTGATCATTCGTTCAGAGGAGTCCTACCGACTGTAGTGTGCGTGAGTGTGATCGTGAAGCTTCGATATTGAGGAGGCATGGACCCACTAGGGCTGTCGAGTCGCAGAAAAAAATTACTCCAATATAATGTGGCATCTAATGCCTCATCATAATTCTCTACTTGATGAGGACAAGGACTATTGTAACTAGACGGCTTGTGTTTTTGTGTTCGAAGATTATAAGTGTAATCAAATATCACTACTGTCGAAAAAATTGAAGTTCGACGCCTATGAATGTGTTTCATATTTAAGGAAATCCTCTTTGCTGCAATCTTTCTCCTGATAAATATTTTTTTTTGTTTTTGTTTTCCAAACTTATAGCATGAGATATGGGGCATGATAAATGGGGCACTCTGAAATACTGGACTGAAATACGACGCTTGTTATAAGACTTCAAGAGCGAAGATATATTTTGTCCATGTTAGAGAATTGTTGTTGGGCAATATCAAGTTTACGTAATTAATAAGTACTCTACTGGAATTCGTGTGTGAAATTAAAAAAAAGTTGGGACACAATTTTACTCACTGCTACCACATGGTAACAAACCGTCAGCTTTATTTAAATAAAATACATTTTATTTACTTTTTAAAAATTAATTTTTATTTTGGAAGTGAATACCCTAAGTTGTCTGCCACTAACTATTGGTATTCAGATTGTTTCAGTCCTTCACTATATACATCCCCTTGTATATCGTGTTCTGTCCTTTAAGTACTCTGGGATATGGAATGGTATATTGGTATATATTTACCAATGTTTCGGAGATGCCTGTTGTCTCCATAATTTTGAACTAACCCGAAGATGGAAAGAGCACATTCCCACCGAACACAGAAATGTAAATAATAATCTACAAGGCAAAGTACCTTGAACAGTATCGCTACTATAAACTCAGATACTGCATTTCCTTATTCGTCGATAGGTAAATCGAGCAAGAGAGAAGCACATTAGTGAAGACATGTACTTTTGGCAAGAGCTGAGCCTTAGGTAGATCATATATCCAAGACATACGTGATCTTTTAAAAATATTCCTTGATGCCTCAAGTGAAGAATAATTGATATTAAGTTTTAATTTTAACAGTATTTGGCAGATAGGGCATTATTTACGTCAGGTAAATTTGCTATGGTTTCAGTGCTTCAACGCAGTGACGTACCATATAGGAGAACTGCTAGGTATCACTTTGGGAAGTACAGTATTCTTTGAGAAAGGGCATGTAAATTCAGGAATTTCATTGTTATTATATCCGGTGGCCCGGTCGAGATTCGAATTGACGACTTACTGATTGAATTTCTAGAGCTTCACTCTACACTAATCTACTTGTTACCTACATAAATTAGTCCGTTTATTCCCGTAGACAAAATATTGCCAACGTGTTCAATGCATCTGTTATGCTGTTCAGATGAAGATAAATATTATTTTACAATAAATATTCATTACTCATTCTTGCTACGGAATTTCTATGAATAAATGTTTCCTTTATTTGCTTATTCCGGTATGGTACCCACTGCATATTAGCACCTGATGTGCTTTAAACATTTTTTCTTTAAGAGTTTTCTTGTTACAACTAAGAAAGGGATCATGCAGAAGCGGCAGATCTACAGTACAGCCATTTTAAAAATGTAATCCAACTCAATCGGGAAATTAAAGACATAAATGGCCATATTGAAATCTGCCCACTTTATATATATATATATATATATATATTATTTTTCACACAGCGATATGTCCATAACTTACTCGTGTTTGAAAACCAACACGTGAGCTGTTCGTGTTTCTTTTCTTGTGACCTAAGCCTATCCAGATATGTACGTTGCAAACTACGTGGTCATAAGACAGTATAAAATACATTTCTGTACATGGTAACTAATATTATACAAAGAATAGCCGATCTGTGAGATTTTAGAAATCCAATAGCTCTTTCTTTTAATTGCTTGTAACCTACGACTTCGCCCACTCATGTCATCGGTCTCTTAACGTCTCTGATGTTCAGTCAATGCTCGTGCCTTAAGTATGAAAAAAATTGATAGCTGTTCTTATAAAATGTTTTCCTAAAATTATTTCATTGTTTGATTGATTGCGTCATTTTGAAGGATTTATTCAAGTTTTTATTTTCCAAATGAATGCATTTATGCATACATCCTTCAATACTGACTGTATTTCTACAGTAGAGGGGCTACTGTTAGTACAGATTTGCTAGGTAAAGAGTGGTTGTGAGCAAACTAAAGAGTAATTCCATTCCGATATCCTTGTATATTTTTCTGCCTAGGTAAAATTTAATTTTGGTATTGGTTTGAAAGAAATGTAGTTGTTGGTTGAAGTTTAAAATTACTAAGGATTTTGATAACAAGAAGGAAGACATTTACTTGTTAGAAGAAATTTCTCTTTGTTTTGTTGACTTTCTTCAATGGTTTAAGATATTAAAAAAAAATTTTATGTGAGTGGTTTAAATCTACCCCTACATTTTACACATATTACAGAACCATAGGGCCTTTTCGGAATGGCGAACAGAATAATGCTTATACGAAGTCATGATCAATTAACCAGAGTTTGAAAGTAAAAGATTTTTTCCTGCACTATTTCATAGTTGCAGATGCCAAATTCACAGCCACTTTGTTTAACACCGAAAACTCAGATCCACCACCAAGACGAGGACTTTTTATCGTTCATAAATCAGAGAATTCCATAGAGGAACTGGAACGAGTTCGCTGAGTAAAGAGACCATGTGCCTTTTCAGCACATCAACTGCCATTATTGATACATCACTCACACACCCACGCTCCCTTGATATATCATGTCTTGTCTCCGTCTATACTCTCAAGAGGCAAGACCGGACTCAGTGAGAGCGTGGTGCCGCGGTTACAAAGTGCCGGTCGACACAAGCACACATACAATGCCTCCGACACTGCCACAGCACTAAACACGACACGCACACTCGCTCATTCCTACCAAGTTTTAAACCTGAAACTGGAGAGGGCCTGCAGTGGTAGAAGGCTGAACCCGTTAAAGGCAACTTATCATTTTTTTACATTCATTGTTCCGTGCATCATTGTAATTCTTTAAAATAACCAACACGATGTCACTTGTAGACTTGTAGACACAGTCGGGAGCAGAACAAGCTGACTGTACAGGAAGAATGATCTCCTGATGATGAGCTTCTAGAAAGCTCGAAACATGTAGAGAGTGGATGACGACTACCCATGAAAATAAAGGATAGTCTACAAGTGACATCGTGTTGGTTATTTTAAAGA
>Ga0123354_10008634_pt1 | contig 15515 bp, 7 predicted proteins | sample TergutLab28metaG_2_FD_97872 | JGI IMG/M metagenome (GOLD analysis project Ga0123354, IMG submission 97872) | Labiotermes labralis P4 segment gut microbial communities from Petit-Saut dam, French Guiana - Lab288 P4 | ecosystem: Host-associated > Arthropoda: Insects > Digestive system > Gut ...
CACAGGAGAAGAACATCTGGGCCCACTAAATAGGAGGCACGTTGCACCCCAGGGCCAGTCTGGACGGTTTGGAGAAAAAAATATTTTCCCCTTCCGGAATTCGAACACCGGGCGGTCAATGCCGATTACTCTACTTCGACCCCCTGATATGGAGGCTGAAATTCGTTTAATTTGTACATGAAATAATTTCCTACTCCCAGAACACAATGTCTGTCCATCATATAAACAAGTCAGTTAATGATTCTTTGGGAAATAACACTGTTCGTTACGAGCATTGTGGGTCATATAAACACATTTTGTGAGCAACAGGGAAGTTTTCTGAGGTTACAGCAGTTGGAACACATAATTACAACTAGATTTTAAGCGGTTTAAGCACGCGGTTTAAAGCACAGTATGCGGCAAGAATGTTAATTTATCAGAGGGTGAGCAGTGCTTTATCCAACCGAAACAGTCTCACTACCAACATGTTTCGGGCACTACTATGCCCACCATCAGGAGTTCACGACTATGCTGTTGATTATCACATTGGTCGTCTCGTTCTTGGGTTGCTGCATGTTGGAGGTTAGGTGCGGTTAGGCTGGGCTAGTGTCCGGGCTGCTGGCTATAACTGCTTTAGCCTGCAGACCGGACACTATTCCAACCTACCCGCACCTAACTTCCAACCTGCAGCAACCCAAGAACGAGACGACCAATGTGATAATCAACAGCATAGTCGCGAGCTTCTGGTGATGGGCATAGTAGTGCCCGAAACATGTTGAGCGTATAAGAAGTACAATAAAATAATAAGTGACATCTAGTTGATTCCTATTCCTCAGTTATCACAATGATGCACGGTCCAACACACATCAAAGTCTCACGCTCATTAAGAACATCTTGTCTCAGCGTTCAGTCCAATCCACAGTTTGTACTATACCGTTACCCCAGGCCAGCAGTGTGGACAGTTCTAATACAGTTTTTATGAACCAGTTATAAAGGCTCTGGGACACAAGGGTCTCAGAGCTGAACCACCCTCATCTTCGTGGCTGCCCGACATCAGTCACTCAGCGTGACATAACCAACCCTCAGCATCCTCCAACAGCAACGCAAGGAAGTATCAATGTTCTGGTAACAAGGAGCCAAATTAACTTCACAAAATATGTCTTGAATTAATCATTTTATGCCGATAAAATAGGAAGACGACGAAGAAGACGTAAGCAGCTTCTGGATGACCTCAGGGAATTGAGAGGATACTGGAAAGGGGAAGCAATAGATGGCACTGTGTGCAGAACTCTCTTTGGTGGAGGCTTGACTCCTGAAGATGGGACCGATAGGTTGTCCCGCAATATCAGTAAGAAATTACCACTACTCGGTGCGTAGTAATGTAGAAGAGCGCAGTTCTCCCTGTGGTAAGGATAGACCACGTGGTGAACGCAGTACTGGCCGCCTGGTGTAACGCACTTGATGTCTTCCACTGCACGAACATTAGGGCTCTGGGTCGAAGCCAAACCGCAGGGTAAATAAACCCATATGTTGAAGGGGTTTTTATATGCTTTAACCATGTATAGGTGTAAACCTTACAGAGTGCCGAAACCGCGTTCAAGAAATTCTGTCAAATGCCTGGAATGTATGTGTAACGTTTTGTGTTTCTTCTGAATTGTAAGAAGATAAGAGCCTAGGCCATTCAAGATGAAGAAGAAAAGAAAAGAAAGAAAGAAAGAAAAAGAAACTAAAAAAAGGCGCTCAAGCCTTGTTTGATGATTCGTATCCCGATGAGCAACAGTAACTTTGGAAAAATGTATGTAGTCAAACACAACTGTGTCACATGAGGTGTATTTAATGACTATATAATGGACAGCTACATGTTTCGGCCTGTACTGGTCATCTTCAGATGGCCAGTACAGGCCGAAACATGTAGTTGTCCATTACATAGTCATTAAATGCACCTCATGTGACACAGTTGTGTTTGACTACATACAATTTTCCAAGTTTCACACACCCAACGGGGATGACACACTTCCTAGATACTGTACCTTCGTAAAAAAATTGATCACTTTGCCAGAAGAAATTTTTATTGTATTCTGTAATGAGCACAAAGAGGCTAACTTGTCTTTAGTTATACTTACGAGCCTCGGATTTCTGTTACAACTCATATCACATGACATGGTGTCCCTTATAACGCGTCCCCAAGCACAGCAGCTCTCACGGGATATGTCGGCCTATAATAACGCGAAGGGGGGAGGGGCACGCGGTGGCACAGTTGGTTGAGGCACTGCGCTACAAGCCGGAAGGTCGTGGGTTTATATCTTAATGGGGTCACTGGAAAATTTCATTGACATAATCCTTCCGGCCACGAAATGGCCCTGGGTCGACTCAGCCTGTAACACAAATAAGGGATAAGGCGACCAGTGCATAGTGCTGACGACCTTACCGCCGTCATGTGCCGACTGTCTTGCAAACTGGGTGCCCCAACATACTGGAACTGTCAGTGACTGTCCAGGCCTGTACACGGATTGCTTGCAATGTTGCAGAGGGACTTCAGAATGTAGTATACTGGGGTTTACTGTCGTTTGGGATGTGCTGACTTGTGTTTTGGATGGATGTTTCGACGTTTCTGAGAAACTATTTTCCATCTATCTACGTTTTGTTTTGTGTAATTTCATGCCCTTGTGACAAAAACAAGAATTATTTTAGTGTGGATAAGAAACCAACTAGATGTCACTTTTGTGTTATCCTTTATTTCTCCTTTACAATTTGCTCAACATGTTTCGGGCAACTATGTGCCCATCTTCAGGAGCTGACGACTGCGTAGTGTTATCGCCACTTGTAGGTATTGTGCTGCAACAATGAGTGGTATTATTCAGATACAAACCTACACGTGGCGATAACACTACGCAGTCGTCAGCTCCTGAAGATGGGCACATGTTGCCCGAAACATGTTGAGCAACTTGCAAAAGAGAAATAAAGGATAACACAAAAGTGACATCTAGCTGGTTTCTTATCCACACTGAATTACGATGCACGGTCAACCATACATAAGAATTATTTTATTGGCGATTGGCGGGGTTTTTGGCACGCACAGGAAAGAGGAGAGTTGTGTGCAGGGTTTTGGTGGAAAGATCTGAAGAAAAGATATTACTTGGAAGGCTTAGGTTTAGATTGGGTATAAATATAAAAACGGATCTTCAAGAAATGGGATGGGAGCATGGACTGGTTGAGCTGGCTTAGGATAGGGAAAGGTGGCGGACGTTTGTGAACGATTTAATGATTCTTCGGGTTCCAAAATATGTGGGACATTTCTCGACTAGCTGAAGACCTGTTAGCTTCTCACGAAAGACTCTGGTACACGGAGTTAGTTTAGTTAAAGTTGCACCTCGCAGTGGATCAATTTCACAGGAATCGATTCATTAAAAACATCTTAAGTATTTCACAATCAATTATGAACACCAATAGGCCCTGCAGATAAAATTCCCAAAAGTATTTTAAGTCTTGGATTCCTTACGCACAAGTCGCGGTAACATTTCAAATACTCCCACTTTAATTTCAGATATTTGTAATTTTTTATTTCCTGTCAAGACAATCCCTAGAGGGTCAGGGCATCCTCTTTGTCGAGGGTTCACGATCGCACTCGGACACGCCACAATCGGTAGGACTCCTCTGGATGAGGGTTAGGCCAAACGCAGAGACCTCTACCTGACAACGCAGAACACTTACAAGAGACAGATATTCATGCCACAGGGCGGATTCGAACCCTTAACCCCAGCAAGCGAGCGGCCACAGACCCACATCTTAGACTGCGTGGCCGCAGGGACCGACTACGTTTATAAATAAGGTAACTAAAATAACCGGTGCGAATCTTCATTAAACAAATGCAACGAATTAAGACATAACCATTTTCTAGTAGTAACGAGAGTAAATCTGAATGTAGGACCATCCTAAAAGTAAGAATAGAACAGAATCTGCTCCAGTCGATGACCTCAGTTTGCAAGACACTGGAATATAGGGCAGTAGTCTTTAGCTCTTTCAGTGCCAGGCGGGGAGGTTTGTAATTTGCAATAAAGTCGAGATCCATGCTGGTAGGGCCACCCAATCCGGACAGTTCCAACCGAGGAACCTGACGAAGTGTATCCTGCATCGATAGGGCAGGTGGGGCTCTTTAGGTCAGCTACACCATCCCTCCTAAGGCTGAGGGCTAATCACCCACATAACGAAAAGAATAGCATTGATTCAGAAATGATTTGAAGCGATGGGTGAAAGATGGAGGAAGAAAACAGAAGATAAATCTGCATGGGCTATCATTTTGAAGGAGGCACTGGTTAAACTGTAAGGACCGTACGCCAGTGAAGGAAGAAGAAGAAGAAGAAGGAGAAGGAGAAGAAGAAGAAGAAGAAGAAGAAGAAGAGGTGGAAGAAGAAGTCCTTACCTCCTCTGTATAGAACTGGGCCGTGCCTTCTATGAAGCGGACGCCTGTAGAAAAAAAAAGTCTGAAATTGCTAGACTAGATGTGAAACTGCGCAAACTGAAACAATAAAAACACTCTTTGGTTTGTTTAATATTTGTGACGTTGTATACCAAGTCAGTACGAAGATTGCACGACCAATTCACGGAACCTTGCCAGGACAGGATATTTTCTTTCCTCCTCTAAGCACAGGGCGGCCCCAAACAACACGGATTCCCTGGTGTTAAATCGACCGGAGCGTGATACTATTTTTTATCTAATGCCGATATATAAAGGCATATAATGTATATATATATATATATATATATATACATACATACACATGTGCATATTTCTGAAGCGTAATGCATTGCCCTATGTAGACTCTGTGACATCCTTCGATTCAGAATTAACCCCCTCCAAACAAATTCAATCAACGTGAGTCTGGATCCGTGGGTTGAGAGCTCAAGTGATGTCGAAGGCATCACAAGGCAGCAGAGGACTCTACAACTTCCAGCTGAATTCCGATGCCTAATCTAGGTGTGTATATTAGAAGACTTTGGGGTGAAGGCTATGAATTCCGATACGGAGTAAGCCCTAGGGTCTGATCCTGGAAACTGGAGAATTATTGTTATTGTCTGAGAAATAATTTACAGTGGAAGAATAATTTTATTCAATTTGCACCGTCATCCTAATATTCTCGGTTCAACAGTGTATTCCCCTTGATATTCCTAGTCCACATTGTGACAGCAGGTCAAAAACGGCACATTGTAACACAAGACAAGTTTTACATCTTGAGCCAAGTCTTTTGTGCAGATATCTGAAGGTTTGGAGATAATAATAAAGCTGCAGTAAATTTTTCTCTTGTCCAAAGCGTCCAGACCGTATCTGCGGTTCAGCCAATCTTGTATTGATTGGCTACCGGGAGCTATTTTTCAAGAGTTAAAGTGGTCGGAAAGTGAAGCCATCCGCACACTTGCATATAATGCCGGTGTTGAGAATGAGTGGCTGCATACCTTCATGCCCCCATATGCCTTGATTTGCACAAATAGCTTGACCTTTACCTTTACAAAGCCACGCTACTTACGTTGATATGTGAGTGTTTTATAACTATCACTGTAAATCGTGTGGCAACATTCCTCTTTCGTCAGGATCGCGGCAACCTGAAGGCCCCTGATTACAGATGATGAAATTGGTTGCAGCTGCAGAAGGCTCCACATGGGGTCGTATCTTAGTACATGTGTTGCGAGTTCATAGCCTCTACGTTACACGACACGTGGCTCCTTTTTTTTTTTTTTAGCAAAACGTACATCTAAATCTAAAGTTGACCGTACGGCACAAAGTTGAGTGATGTGGGTTATTTAATGGAGTGAAGTAGCAGAAGGAAGGACGGCGGGACAAAGAAGCTGTCTGGTGCACCGGACTCTAGCAAAGTTGTAACAAACTGGTTTAAGATATGCTAAATTTTAGGACAGTCTTGACCTGTCAGAAATTCGAAATAAAATTCTATTCGAAATAAAATTATAAATAAAACATCACAAATAAAATGAACCTTGGAACTGCCTGTGTTATGGTCTTTGCAGTAATTGCATTGTAAGAGCAAGGAAAAGTGAGACTTTTGTTAATCTGGTTACGATCATGTTTATCGCCATTGTAGCAGTCCGAACATGAAGCATTGTGAAAGAGCTTGCACTGGTTACGATTATCAGTTTATCCCCATAGTAGCAGTTAGACCGGATCATATATAAACGGGACTATTCACTGCGAACGATGTGCAAAATTTCATACCACTTCTTGCATCTCTCTATCAGCCGTGGATAATCATGCGTTACTAACACAATAATAGCCGGAAATTTATCAATTATGTTATCGCGAGTGCCGATCTTATCAAGAGTTTAAAATACTTATCCTTACGAACAACTTATGTTCAACGGAGTCCGCCGACTGGACTGCATTGTGGATGGTATTAATTCTACGCAACTCACAGGATCGGACATTTTTTATGCTCTGAACAAAGTCATCAAATCACTCAAAATTTTGCAGTCCAAATTACTGTTCTGGATCCCAACAATCTTGTCAAAACTGAGTTTCCACAAAGTCTTTTAGTTCCGAAATGCAGAAGCAACCTTTTATGAGAGAAGCTTTGGAAAAACCAATATAAAGCAATGTGAAAAAAAAGAATGCCGATTTGAGCTTGACTTTGTACATGGTACAAGATCATGCTCTGTCGAGTGTAACTCGACATGGTACCAAGGGTTAACTTCTGCTCTTTTCTTCATTTATCCATTGCTCGATTTTACAGGTACTTCTTCCCAGTGTATGTAATGGGTTATTGCATCAACACATTAAGTGGTCAGATTCTCTTCCTGACCGTTTTACCCCGGGCAAAATCTTCGGCTTTCATTCAGTACGATGTGGGGTGAGTTCCAGGCAATAATGCGTTGAGGTTTTCTCCTTTTCCCCATACGTGTTTATGGACAAAAACAATTTGTATTTACTCGGTATTGCGACTCGATACAGGATGGAGGGTTCGGGGTTCGAACCGCAGTGGGAGCAATTTTCTCCCCTCCACACACGTCTAGAACGGCCCTGAGGCCCACCCAGCTTACTGTACAATGGGTACCGGGTCTCGTTCCGGCCGGGGCGTGACGATGAACACCACCCCATCCGCAGAAGAGATTAAAGAAAGAGTAAATTTATACCTCTATCTCCACTCAGCCCGCACGGGATGTTCAGGCGAGATCATTATCTTTTACAAAATTTGTATTGTGTTATCAACAGAGGAATTTCGATGATATATTCTGGCAAGAAATTTTGAAGCAAAGTGACGGACTGCCATTAAATTTCGTATCAGAGACATGTATTGGAACAACTTATTGCAGTAATATTGCTTCGTAATTCTTGTCAAGAAATAGCAGCATGACAACCATGCGAAAGTCTGAGGAATGAGCGACATTTGCCATTTAATTGGTTTTTCAGTCACGTTACGCGATGGTGCACTGTAGGAGACTGTAATTTTTCTTAATACAGTTTGTGCACTGTAAATGAACAAGAGAGGGCAGGACGGTGGATGTCTTGCAAGATTCCTCTTTCCTTGTGCCATCGTCTTGCAATTCGACACATCTCTCCCTTACTGTGTAAGAGTGTCGTATACCAGACAGCATACCAGTTTTTCTTTGAAGCCTCCGCGAGAAATGACGGCCATTCTACCGTACAAGCTCATTGTATTCAAACTTCTGGCCTCCCAGCGACTGCGTCAGGATTAAACCGCTAGCATTTGTATCTTTACTAAAGTACAAGGTAGACTGACCTCCACAAGGCACTGTATAATTTGATTTATGTCTTGTCAGTGAATACCGACTTTTCAGAAGAATATGATGCCTCTATTTCTTATCTTCTTCCCGTCGAATTTTTTTGCAATTTTATATACATATATATATGTTCTGCAAATTTCTACTTTGAAAAATGAAGCAAAGAATTGCTCCCAAACATTTGTATCTGTCAACAAAATTACACGGCGTCACAACGTAGTAGAATATAAATTAGTTAGGGAGGTGTTTTGAAATTTTATCTGTCTTACACAAGTACAACTCTTATTGCTTGTACTCCAGACGGTCTGCCGAAAGCATACCTCAGATTTTGGTACCTTAGGCAGTAATCGCAATGGCCGCCCTTAATACAAATTGTGAACTTTTAAAGAAATTAATCTTACTTATTGAAATTTCCTTTTATTTGTACCAATAATTTAAAATTTTATAAATACAGAAAAAAAACTTTTGCCTTTGAAATATTCATGTGATCTCCCATTTTAAAGCCCCCTCCATTCTGTCGCCCGAGACAACTGCACCATTCTGCCTCCTAGCTACGCCGCTGCAAACACATATTGTTTCCTAATAATGTGAAAGAAGTATCTACAATTAATATACTAGCACATTGAACAAATCTTGCCATTCATTCGGTTAAAAACACTTGATTATCTGAACTGGCTTTCCTTCTGTTAATCAGGTGAAGGTGTAAGACTTTCATTGTTGGGTTAATTAAATGACATCAATCTTCATCCCTTTCGCGATCGTGGGGCCTCGATAATGAGGCCCTGGACCACTAGGGGCCGTTGCTCCGTAATTAAACTTTGCGTTCCCCAAAATATCTTCTCTGTCTGATGGAATTTTCGTATTACAAGACAGGCTTATCCTTCGTAGAGTTATTTTTTTTAATCTGTCTCTCTATTGTTGTGGATCTTCTCCGTTTTCTTGAATGGACTGCCGTGTCCAGGTTTCCACACAAGTTGCTGTCCTTCCAGCAATATTTTCAGCTTCTGTCTTCCAGACGGCGTATCAGACGTGATGCACACACGAGTTCAGGGCGGTCTTTTCCAGCTGCATTGCCACCACCTTTAAACGCAAGATGCTCATGAATTATTCCACGGATCAAATTGGATATTCCAGTGTGGTCGGCAGATTTATTTGTCACACGTGTCGGACAGGACCTTTGCTTCGAAATGTCGCATGTGTGCGGCAATAGCAGCAACACTGCCCTCTTCTCCGGAAACACATAGGCTCAATCAAACATCCTGGATAGCGTCACATTATTCCGCTACGACACTGCACGCAGCCGTCAGTGGATCCCAGCAAACGGATATGTTACGACACAGTGCTGTGCGGTTGCACGTTAGCCTACCCCATTGTTATACTTAACAATAACTACAAACGAAAGTTGAAATTTATATTTCCGCTACAAGAAGTCAGATGCATATGGCGTGGAGTTTGTCGGGGATCGCCATTTTGTTCCAAGGGCAAAAATACAAAAACATTTGCATCACAAGTTTCATTATGCTGTCCTGGCGGAATTGTGGTTTTAAATTTCAAACTGTGTTCGGTTTGATAGCCACAGGCAACGAGATGTTTTGGTTTTGATCTCAGAATATAACTACGATGTAAAGAATTGTGTGTGTTACTGGGAATGGGATGGGATGGGATGGTTTTGGTGTTGGTGTGAGGGGCTGAAACTGGGAATGGGGGATGGGATGGTGTTGTTGTGAGGTGTTGAAACTACACTGAACTCTAAAATATGTGGAAAATTTGTACTCATCGACACACTAATTTATGTATAATTTTTGAGTGTTTAATTCGACGACGCTGTTATTTGCTAAGATTAAATATCGCGTCTTCTTATGATATTCAGAATAAAAGAAAGACTTTCGAGGATTACGTGACCCTCTTGCGAAATGGCAGTTCTTTTGCCTTCATATGTCCTACACTACACGGTAGGCCTATATCATATATCATATCATATCGTATCATATCATATCATATCATGTATTATATAAACATTTATTTGTAACTAAAATTGACTCTAAAATACAAAACAATTTTGGTAACGGAACAAACGTAATTTAAACACTGAATCTACAACATGGGCTTACACATTATATTGTGGCCTTTCTTGTCATTACGGTAAAGGTAAAGTTCTCCCCACAACAGGGCATGAAATTTCCCGGAAATTGGTGGGAGGAGTCAAAGATCGCCACTAAAATGAACATGCGTAATACAGTTACTGGAATATGAGGTCATGTAGTTTGGAAGACATTCAACAAGGAACTTGCTGTGTCCGTAAAATCTCCTAACAAAGAATGGTGCAGCAGTTCCCCCGAAATGTCGTTACTTATCCACTAAACTGAGTAGGAGTGTTATAGTTTCTAGGATCAGAAGCCGAGTGATTTGGTAGGCATTTATCAAGGAACATGCAGTCTCCTTAGACCCTTCTAACATAAATAATGTTGCAGGATTTTCTGCGAAACGTCTTCACATGCCCACTAACTGTATACGTGACGTTTCAGAATATCCAACTTCGAAAAATGGGTTCCTAAAATTTATATACAGCGGTCGATACTTCCCAATGGCTGATGTTTGTGTCAGTAGCCGATGTTTTCTTCTAGAACATAGCTTTCCTATCCCAACTGTGCCCTTGGGTTCCGATTCAATATGGTAAGCCTATTCCAACAATATTCAAATTAACGAGAAGAAACTGTATCGAAGCTATGTTAAAGAGCTTGTCTTGGAAACCTGTTTCGTTTTGTAGCTACGCTTTTGCCCAAACAAGAGGACAGAGCCGCCCGCACAATGTTAGCAATAAAACCATGTGCTTCACCCAGAGGCCAATTCACAACATGCCATTTCTGCCATGATTTTCTCTTAATTTACCCATATTTTACACAGACCCATATGCACATAACACATCTGTAATTTACCGTGCATCTAGGTGTACGCATATGCACATAGCCCATTTCACTCAGTACCGCCAGAAACATAGGTAGATTTTCAGAGACCTTCAGGACTGTGAAAGTTTTCCGCTAAAGACAGGATTTCGTTCTGTACGGGGTCCGTTTATGACAGGTTTCACGGTATACAGATTTAACATTTCGGAGGTCTTAGTTTTAAAATGTAATTCGACGAAGGGTGTGACAAAATCTGCCCAGTAACTTCGGTTACAGTGACCTCTGTGTACAATATAAAACAGTGGATACAGAAGCTACGTACATCACAGACGCTTAAGAAAACTGTGCGAATCTGATCAGGAAGGCGAGCGCTCAGGGAACTCCTTAAAATGCGTATCGAAGGGGTCAAGAAGGACTGACACAAGATCGCCATTCATTTTCCGGACTTTCTCCACCGGCCAGTGTTGCAACGCAACTTACCGGAGTCACAGTCTACATCCGTCTGTGAGGGAGGAGAGGGAGGCTTGGTGCCGAACGCCAACATAGTGAAACCTGCCTAAAATGGAACCTGAAGTGACCGATTCCCCCCTCCCCCACCTGCAGGAAGGCTCTGTCTAATAAATGTACTTGATTTCTGGAGTCTCATGATTCCAGTTTTCCGCTAAAGACAGGTTTCCATTATGCCCAAGTTAGGTTTAAGGCAGATTTCTCTATATATACGACCGTCGTTACATAAAGGGCACTTTCGTAAGGGTGTATTCAGTGTTTATGTTTCAAACACTGCAGCATGAACATAGGCCATAATACGAATGCTGACTCTGCACGTAACTAACTTGACGTCATCAGAGCTAATGTGCACAGAACTGGGCATTTTCACTTATGGTTGGCTCTTCCTTTGACGAGTCAATTTAAAAAGTGAGAAGTTATCATTAATTTAGGACAATTCTTGAGTATATACTTGTCAGTGGAATAGCTCAGTAGATATAGCAACTGGCTACTAGTTGGACGATCCGGGGATCGAAAACCGGTGGGGGGCGAGATTTTCCACGTTCTTTCAGACCGTCCCTGGGGACCATCGAGCTTTCTGTAAATTGAGTAGCCCGTCATTCCCGGGGGTAAAGCTGCCGGAACGTGGCGTTGACCACCCACCCCCATCCAGGGCCGAGGCTGAAGAAATAGTAAAGCTCTAACTTTCATCCCCCCTCGGCCTTCATGACCTGATTAAGGTGTACGTTCCTTTCTTAACTTACACTAATCAGCAAGAATATGTCAATACACTTGTGCATGTTGCATGGGTCAGAGGTAACAACCATCTTCCAAATAACTTAGACGGTTACAGAATTTTCCTTGAAGCTCATAAGCAGACAGCTAATCACTCAGTGCCCCAAATTTAATGGGCACGCGGTGATCAAAATCGGTTTTATATAAACCCTGTAACTAACAAATGCAGTCTACTAAAACCTGCCATATGTCTTAAATATCAATTTTAACATTTTATTTCTGAATAGCTACTTCATTTCAGCTACAACAATTTCACTTATATTCCAATTATATCTTAAGTATCTTTTTTATGCATGAATAAATTTTGCAATGAGATGTTTGGACATATTTGATAAATTTAAATTGGCAGTCGAAAGCACGTAAGAATCCGCCAAGTTCCTTTATCGACGAATACGTGGGAGTTTTGCGTTAGGTCCCCGTGAGGCATTTGCCGAATGCATGGAAGAAATTAAGTGTAATTGTTGTTGTACAAACATTATAATAATGAATGGTGGCTTCTGGGATGGGAATCTTCAAAATTTAATTCGATTTTATTAGCTGAGATCCCTTTATATTTTCGGATGTAATTGGTAACACCAGGCTTTTTCGGTAATTACATTATTATTAACAAAAATGATTAAAACTCGTATAAACTAATTACTGTCGTCTGTCAATTGTTAAACACATCTAAGTTCACACACACACACACACACACCACACAAGCATATATCTACATATATATAAAGGTAAAGGTACAGCAACCCCTGTACAGGCCTACTTCAGACCAGAAGTGTCTAGAAAGTACAGGTCCCCAAACTTGGAGACAATCAGCACTTGAAGGTGCTAAGGTTGTCAGCCTTACGCACCGGCCGCCTTTACCCCAAAGTAAATATTCCTGGTACTCACTTCTGTTGGAGGCTGAGTCGACCCCAGGGATTTTGCCAATGAAAAATCCCGACATAATCGAGAATCGAGCCCTTGACCTTCCGGTTTGTTGCGCAGTGCCTCAGCCAACTACATCACCGCATGTGCCCTGCTGGTATATATGTATTTACTTCTAATTAAGGTCCTCGTTTCATTCCAATGTCTTTGTCAAGATGTGAAGGCTTGCAATCCGATAGGAAATTACCAGAATTTTGGAAAGAAAATCTGGCACCATCTTCAGGGTAAAATGGTGTAGAGTTTTACCGAAGTTTCGGAAGAAAATGCTGCCTTTATCTTCAGGAAAAAAGTGTGTAACGTGATAGAGCGTCTTGCAGAAACCCGCCAAATATACCAGTGTAAAATTCTCTGCTTTATTACTAAAGAGAGCAGTCCCCTCTGTAACGTTGACAAATTTCCACCAGCCTACTACGCACCACGCCCCACAACACAATAGGCCTATGACTTATAGTCCCTGCCGTGAGATCTGTCCATTTAACCCTGTAACTACTGCAACCCTCTTCGTCGGCTAGCTCGCATAGTCAACATTGAGCTGTTTGCTGCTGTGAAACGGGCTTTGCTGTAATCTGGAGCTCCTGCCACTCAAACCCCTTAATATGTCAAACCGTATTACTAGACGTGACATCCGTGTTTTGGAAACACCCTACGATCTGCTTTGTATTCATAATCCGTAATAATGTGGGTTGGCATTTCAAATCGTGAGTTCGAAACCCAGTTTTTTGACAGTCGCAAGGTTGAGATATAAAACACTTGACGTCAATTACATGACACCGTTGGAATTAAAAGACGGGGCTTGGCAAGTTGGAGGATTATTGGGTGCCTCTTTCACGGATCGGCTCGGAATGTTGTACTTTACGTTCAGTAGTTGGGAAGTTATGGTTATGTCCCCCAGAACATGAATCTCCTGTCAATACTCGCGCGATTGTGTGCAAAATTCCAGTTCCTATCGCAGAGAAAACGCTTTGTTTCTCATTAATCAGAGTGTTGTTTTGCACGTTAAGGGTTCTCTGGGTCAGACAGACAGGCAAAGCCTCCGAACTGTGTGATATTGTGCTGCGGCCTTATCAGGCACATCGCACACCGCGACGGGGAATTACAGAGGAGAGTAGAGCAATGGTGGACTGTTAGGTATCAGTGGGCAACCAGATACAGACTTTGAGACAAACCTGCTAAAATGACACTTCGTCTACAAATCTCGGATGAAATGTCATCGAAGCAGGTACCCCAGCCTTCGAAGTGACAATTCAGCCGTTTCAGGAAGAGTGGCTTCAGGAAAATGTAACGCTTATTAAGGCAATAGTTTGTTTAGGTACAGTAGTTTTAGGACGGCTCGGTTCAGACACGTAGACATAAAAGTGAGGAAAATGGTCTCCATACAGTGACTCTTATTGCACAGTGCTGTTGATGTGAGTTTAGCGAGCAACGTAACTCAGAGGCAACTCTTCTGACATGAATTGGGGATGATCCCGAGTCGAATTTCGGCCAATACGCCGACTACTTTACAAGATACTCGCAGTCTTCCTCAGTCTGTCCAGGAAAATGTTGGGATGTTACCTGCAGTGAAACCGCAGCCAGTTTATTGAATGTTCGTTCTGTTTATTCAGCCATTTAGCCAAAAGGTGCTACGTTTGGTCTGAAGGGAAAAGTCACCATCTACTTACCCAAAATTTTGAGAACAATTAATTCTCTCATTAATTGAAATTATACAGGGTGTTTCTGAAATAGGCAGTCATATTAATACACATGAAAAAAATTCACATTTCAGACACCAATGCCATTGGTCCTGTGATACATGTCACAAGAGATGTTCAAAGTGTCCATCTTGTACTCTTAAACATGTTATTGACCTTTCCATATTCTGACATTTGAAGTGATCTACCAAAAAAGCAAGTGCTCGGGACAGGAGTTCGAATTGAGTTACTGCTTTGTTTTGATGTTTTGCTGACCGTGAATCTCAGTATAATTTAGTAATTAACCAACTTGATGCACAAATTCTTGTTTTATAATAAGTTTATTATATGCCGCTACATGTTTCGAGCACTATGTGCTCATCATCAGGAGGTCAAAATTGTATTATACTCGTACATCGTCTGATATCATCACACCTGTAGGTGGCCGTCCGGTGCACCAGTCCTCTCTCAACCTGTGCACAGGAACGGCCACCTACAGGTGTGACGATTCCAGATGCTGTATAATACAATTTTGACCTCCTGATGATGAGCACATAGTGCTCGAAACATGTAGAGGAATATAACAAACTTATTATAAAACAAGATTTTGTGCATCAATTTGGTTAATTACTAAGATTATGCTTTGTTTCGTTACGCAAAACATGAATCTAATATATGGCCATCTATTTCAGAAACATCTTGTCTCTTGTCACATACTCTCAAACCCCAAATATCCCTTCGTGGTACACATTTTTAGCCTATATTTTGGCTGTTCAAAGTATTATTAAATGATTAAGAATGACTTTAGACGTGGTTAAAATGTAAAAGTTGACGACGACTTAAATTCCACCAACGCTGTATAGTCTTGACCAGTTGCGATGTTTTAATCAAACCTCCCACAAAAAGGTGTGAGTTACACTTGGGTTGTCCCCTGGTGTAGTCCAGTGCGGAGCTCTTGTGATGTCTGTGACGAATCTTCGGGTATTATTACAGCAAGGAATGATTTGACGAACTA
>Ga0123354_10008635_pt1 | contig 15515 bp, 11 predicted proteins | sample TergutLab28metaG_2_FD_97872 | JGI IMG/M metagenome (GOLD analysis project Ga0123354, IMG submission 97872) | Labiotermes labralis P4 segment gut microbial communities from Petit-Saut dam, French Guiana - Lab288 P4 | ecosystem: Host-associated > Arthropoda: Insects > Digestive system > Gut ...
ACAGAGCGAAGGTTTCGGTGTCATTAAAGTAAACTTGGAAGTTTCATCCGTGGGTTTTGCCAGGAGTTTTTTAACGGTTTATCTACGCCAGCCAGAACCAAGTCGCGCAGCGTTTCTGGAATGGCTCAAAGAAAAGGTAACTTATGATTTGAGCGAGTATATCAAAGTCCATTTGGAGGAAAAAGATAGATCAAAAATCGAAGTTCTTTCAAAATTGCTAAAAAATATAGACCCGATATCCGCATACCTTGAAACACAAGAAGCGGAAACAATTGCTATGTTGAAGTACCCAATGGAAGAAAATACAATTACAGGGTATCTTTATGATGCGTTAGAGAAGCTCGGTATTTTTAAGGAAAATGTCGAAATCAAGTTTTTCCTGTTTGGATTGTTGCTGGAAACTGCTGGCCACGGAAATTGTCTGTCCCGACAAGCAGACATTACTTTCAATGAAGGTAACGACAGACGGGCTTATGAAATGTATTCTGCATTGTTTCGCTTGAATAGATTATTCAATATGCAGGTTACGTATAATAGATATCCGAGAGCGGAATATGAGTTTGACGCACATGAGGCAAGGATGCGCGTTGCCGGAGCTTTTGTCGAAGACCCCTCTATCTTGCAAAAAGTCTCGGGAACAGATTTCCACGCATGGAGTTGCGCCAGTATGGTTCTGCAACTCTTGGCTTCGCGCCGTGCTAGTGAGTCTTCTCGCCTGAGAGAAGTATTCGGTGGAGACAATCCCACTCTTTGCGACGAGATATGCTTTGTCACGGACAGCGATAATTCAGACGAATGGAAGCTTAATAAAACCGCTACTGTGGCAGATGATATTCATCGTGCAATTCTATATATGATTTTGCGAATGGACGAAAAAAAACCTTATTATCTTAAGAACGATAGTACCAAGAAGGAGGCTGATCGTAGATTCCGGGAACTCAAGCCTAGAGTTATCATTTTTGCTAATAAACTGTTTATTCCAAAAGATTGCAATTTAAAAGAATCCGCGGCTGTAATTGATTTACCCGAAGAAGCTACCAATGATTTACCGCCAAATGAGAATATTGGGCAAAACAATATGAGCAGTATACCGGGATTTATCGTTCGGGCTTTAAGGGATAACATTTCTGGCGATACATACTCCGGGCTATCAAGTAGCGATTTAAAGCGAAAATACGAGGAATTTGATGTTGACGATTTTGACGGTAAGCGCAGGCTGCGTTTTGCTGAATATCTGAAGTTAAAAACCGACGGAAATGACGCCGATGCACTTAATGAAGCTGCTCTGAGCTTTGGAATCGAAGAGTATGCCTATTTAAGAAGTGACGCGATCAACTTGGGCGTATATGAAAATGTTGTATGGGACACGCTCTTCGAGGTTGTCCGAATTGCCACGGCAGTTCAAAGCAAGAAGCCCAGTTCCAAAACGTACATCAAGTATAAAAAAAATGCGCCGGATGATTTGCTGTTCCTTTTACTGGCGAACGGGAATGACTTAGATGAATTCATCAACCGTTATAACAGTAATCGAGAGAATTATAACATACTAGCAGAAACGGTGGCATCATCGGTTGAGAGGGACACCTACTGCAGCATTTTCGCAAAACTCAACGATATCGTCGAAGCGTACGAAAATCCTAACGCTGTATATGAAAAACTATTGTCGATTAGGGAAGAGATTAACACTGACTCATTGTCATGGTTCAACGGTTGGAGTGGGCAAAAAGCCCAGATCGGTAACCGTCTTCAAACGTTAATCATCGATAAAATCAATCAGTTAAAGCGAGTTCCTTCTCTCGATGTAAAAGTTTTAAACGAGAGAACCGGACCACCGATCGGAAGCCTGTTCGGTATAATGGATAATAACGGTGAAGAAACAGCCACAGATATTAAAATTCAGCTTACATATAACAACGGCTCGCTTAGTAGCGTATACCAGCTTAACCGGCTCTACCCCAATACAAGGGCCACTTTTGAAGTCGAATATGTTTTGCCGCCGGATGCTGAAAAGCTGAATTATAAACTGAATGTGTCATTTGTACACGGCGGCGTAATGCATCCGATGGATCATCCCTGCGAAGGGGTTTTGCACATTAATGAACGCGAAAGCGTTAATATCACGTACACGCCGTATTACACAGGGACAATAACGGAGTACGACTTAGATCGCAATGGCAATGTGTACAGCGAAGAACTCATCGGTAGAGAATCCGAAAAGAAACAACTTCGTGATCTCTTTTCCCGTGGCAACTTCGCTTACTATCAGAGCGCAACGATACAAGGAGTAAAACGTGCGGGAAAGAGTTCGCTTTTGAATTATCTGGCAGCTTATATAAAGGCCAATTGTGGTGACGCTTTTCCCATCATCATTGATTGCCAGAATATATCAGAAACACAATGTATTCAGGATGTATTTGTAAAGAGTGTGCAAAATGAAGTGACCAAAAGTCTCCCAGAACTAAAAGAGACCGAAAGCTGGTTGAACCTGACGAAGAAGTGGGATATCCCACAGGACAATCCAGATCGTGACCCCAATACTTTGGAAATGTTTTACAGTGACCTTGTGCCGTTGTTAAACGGGCAGAAATTGGTGATTATTCTGGACGAGGTGGACACTCTGTTTGAAAAAGTCGCCCATATCCGGGGGTTAGACAGCAGTCTGTTTCCTTCGCTTGGCAGGATGTTTGAAAGCTCATGGTGTAAGAATATCGTTCTCTTTATCATGTGTGGTTCCAATGAGTTGATTAGGTATAAGGCAGATGGGGGTACGCTGCATCAGATGTTCCAAAAACTGGGAGGCGGCACACGTATCGATATCAGGCGCATGAACGCGCAAGATTTACGAACGATGATGCGTAATCCCTGCGAGAAAGCGGGATTCCGTTTTGATGATAAAGCACTAGATATGCTGTGGCATTTTACAAACGGCATAATCTGGCATTCAAAGCTACTGGGTAATAAACTGATCGAATATATAGCGAGCCAGGGTAGAAACGTAATTTACCCGTCCGATGTATGCAGGAAAATTACCGATATAGTTAAGTGGGATTATTGCCGCCAGTTCTCGGAAGGCTGCAAGACGGATGAACTGATGGTACTCGACGCAATGCAAAGCCGTGCAGTCACCGTCGGTACAGTCATCTCTAAAGCCGAAATTATCAGTTCGGTGGGAGATCGTTTTGATGTTACAGCCGTAAACCGTGCACTCGATCTTCTGGTAGACTTGGGGCTAATTGAAAAACTCCCTTCGGAGCGTTATCAGTTCGCTGCAGAACTGTACAGGTTATTTTTCCGCTCACGGTCAAGTTCACAATCCCTTTCCGATGTTGAGTACCTATTTGAAAATAGGGATGTTCAGAGTACAGCGGATAATGAATACGAAGAAGCGAAGAAAATGATGGATCAAAAAAGGAGAGGTAGTATATGAGCAACCCTTTTAACGGAACAGCACCGCCTGTGAACGATAGGCAGAACCTATTCGGAAGAAAAGAAATCTTCAATAAATTGGACGAAATGATTATGCAAGGCAAGAATATTGTTTTAATGGGTGTTGAAGGAGCCGGTAAAACGTCTGTACTGGAAAGCTATTTTTCATCCGACTATCGTATGAAAATGGCGTTGGAATGCCATAAGCTGTTTGATTATTCTTCTTTCCCAGAGCGTTCCTCCAGCAGCGAGGTCTACGCGCATTTTACAGACAGGGCCATCGACTCTGCCCGTATCCTGAAACGCTGTGGGTTGGCGCTCGAGTTTAAAGAAATTTATGACGAGGTAGAGCAAATTAGGCAGCAGGAAATATCAAGCGAATCTGTATTCAAGAGCGTTATAAATATGCTGAATGAATGCGGCTATAAATTAACATTGGTCATTGACAACTTCGAGCTTTTTACCCTCTCCCAGGCTGTTACAAACGCGCAGCACGGCGTACTGCGCTCATTGTGGCAGGAGTCAAAAATCAGTTTTGTCGTTGCTACAAATTATGATTTTGGTGAAGACGCAACAACAAAACAGGTTGTCGGCTCTCTTTTCTTGCAAACCTTCGCGGGGAACGAGATTACGATAGGCGGATTGAGCCAATCAGACATCAAACAATACATACAGTCGGTTCTAAAAGGATCAGCCATTCAATTTGATGATGCAGTAATAAGATTTTTGCAATTGGGTTCTGGCGGCATACCGAAATTGATTCGTGAGTTCGCTTCAGTTTTATATGCAGATGAAGAAAAAGGCGGTCAGAAAGACTCAGATTCAATATCATCGGAGGTTTATCAGTCCGGCAAGAGACTGATGAAGAAATGGTGCCGCCGTTTAAACAAAAGGCAGGTCTATGAATTGGAGTATTTGGCAAGACGTGACACCAGATATCCAGAAATAGGGATACAAACGCAGAAAACCATCCGCTCCAGTCTGGCTTCTCGCGGGTTACTGTGCGAAAATAACGGTTTGTTTGAGTATAATTCCAGGCTACTGAAACAGTTCTGTGCAGAGCAAGGCAATCTCGTTCCCGAAAAAGAGTTGCCAACGACCGTGAATCAATATGAAGCTTTGCTGAAAGAGTTCGCGCAAAAGTATGAATTGAATGCTACCGAAGCCCTCGCTCAGATCCCAGCAGTGCGTGCCAAAACAGATGCAGAGCGAGAAGATGAATATATTCAGCTCTCAAGCGGAGTTCTGGGTATCGTGGGCCCGGAGAGTAAAATACAGCCATCGGAATACAGAGCGCTCAAACTTGCCGATAGGGAATTGTCGCTGTTTTCATTCCGCGTTCGCGAACTGATAGATGCAGGCATTCGGATTTCCCGCCTAGTGCGGTTACTGGACGACGGGCCCGCAGCAGATGTCCCTGCTGGTTATGCGGTATTTGTTTTTCCATTTCTTCAAGCGTTCGAAGGTCATGTTCGAGAGAATTTCGTACCGTGGATATGGCGCGCGGATCACTCGGATCTTCGAAAGATGTTCAATACACCCGCTAATTTGGACCTTACGGAGCAAAGTATTACACTATATAACATTGAAACGTATATTAACAGCATAATCGTAAATGGGCCTGAAAATGCCGCACCAATTCACAATATCAAATGGTGGCGTGAATATACCGCCAATATGCACGCGCTGCGCATATTACGTAATAAATTTATACACCTGCCGGAAGAACTCGGCAAACCGCCCGTGTTTGTCACCCGGAACGATGCGAAAGAATTCATTAAGTTAGCGTTCGAGGAAGGAGTCATGGTTCAGACGGACGTAGGATCAGAGCTTCAGGCACTCTATGGTAGAGTGTAAGTTTGTGTAGTAGTATAGAGGCTGATTGAAAGTCCGTGTAAATGGAAATAATCTCCATATAAGAACAATGGAGGTTATGGAAATGAAAGAATCTAAGCACGGACTTTCAGACAAAGAAAAGGAACTGGTAAGCCTACTGATGCAGGATTGTCAAAGCACGGGCGATATACAGGCAAAACTCAAGCGCCTCTTTGCAGGATCAATCGAGCAAATGCTAGAAGCGGAAATGGATGAGCATTTAGGCTATGAGAAACATTCCGTGGAAGGCGACCACAGTGGGAACTCACGAAACGGCTACAATCACAAGACCATCATCAGCGACTATGGCGAGAGCGAAATAGCGGTACCCCGTGATCGCAATGGAGAGTTTGAGCCGAAAGTAATTGAGAAGCGGCAAACAAGAACGGACGAAATCGAGCAAAAAATCATGGCGATGTACGCCAAAGGCATGAGCCAGCGTGACATAGAGGACAACGTGACCGCCCGCTGGACACAGTTTATCCGATCATCTACTTTGACGGTATTGTGTTCAAGAGCCGCAAGGACAGCCAGATTATCAATAAGTGCGTCTATTCGGTACTGGGCATAGACATGAACGGGCAGAAAGAGATTTTGGGACTATGGATTTCCGAAAACGAAAGCGCGAGTTTCTACGCATCAATCTGTTCCGACCTCAAAAAGCGTGGTGTTTCCGACATCTTTATTGCCAGCCACGATAATTTGAAGGGGTTGGGGGAAGCGATAAATGCGGTGTTCCCGAAGACGAAGCAGCAACTTTGCATCGTGCACCAGATACGGAACTCCACAAAATTCGTACAGTACAAAGACAGAAAGGAAATCTGCGCCGACCTGAAGAAAATCTACGGTGCGGTAAACATTGACGACGCTGAGTATGCGAGGGAAGAATTCCGGGAAAAATGGGACAGGAAATATCCGTCCATCATGCGGTCGTGGGACACGAACTGGGCTGAACTCACCACGTTTTTCAACTACCCCGAGGAAATCCGGCGTCTGATTTATACCAATAATGCAGTCGAGGCGTATCATCGGATGGTCCGCAAGTTCACTAAAACGAAGGCGATTTTCCCCACAGACGGCTCCAATAGGAAGGTTATTTTCCTTTCAGTCAGGGAAATCACCAAAAAGTGGACGATGCCCGCTCGGGACTGGGCTATGGCTTACAGCCAGATCATGATTTTCTTCGCGGACAGATTCGCAGCCTAAGACCGTGGGGCGCTGCCCCACTACCCCGGAGTTTGCCCGCTCTGGACTTACCGGTGCATGAAAAATGGCAGATTTTCACCTGCCGTCTACCGTTTAAGTCACGGCGCACGTTGGGGCGCACTCCTGCGTTGCCCTGTTTACGCCGCAGTAAAAGTATTGACTGATTTTTGGATGATTATTCCATTTACACTAATCAACGGTCAGAACCGTAGTATATGCTTGTGTTGCCTGCAGGTAGTCCAACGCAAAAGATGCCCGTAAATCTTCAGGCGATAATATTACTGCATCTTTGCCGAATTTAAAGAAAAAATACTCGATTTGCCTTTGGGTACACTCGAAAACGTAGATGTGCCCCTCTCCCTCTATTTTAAGATACGGCGGCCTTAGGTGAAATTGGCGACCGTATTTTTTTATGCCTTCATCAGAAAGCCAGATTCGAATCCCATGTGGCTCGTCAAGTAGAAAATACGGATCCTTCGTAAGTATGGCTTTTTCAATTTCCTTTTTTTGTCTAGCGTTCAACGCACCACTTTCATGTAACATTTTTATAGAGCGAATACGCGAAAGACGGAATGAAGCTATCTTGGCTGGTTCTTCGACTGATGCAATTGCTGGGCTGGAGTAAGCCGCCACAAAATTGAAAAGGTTCGAATTGCTCATAACAATTTTATATGCCCGGACATGGAATTTAAGACCACTATGTAACGTAACACTAAGTCGTCTCTCTTCTTTGATAGCTGTATTTATTGTGTCTACTGTTTCTTTGAAATAAATCAACTCTCTCTCATGATATGGAAGGAGTGCATATTCCTCATAAATTGCTTTCAAATATTTCCCGGCGCTAGAATAGTGCAAATTTTCCCAGCATTCCGAATTGTATGAAAACAAATAATCCAGATTAGTTTTTGAGAGCCTAAATTTTCTTCCTGTTCCACTTGGATATTTAAGAGTTCTTTCTTTGAGTTGATTGATATATGTATCCAGCATTTTGCTGATAACTTTGTCCTTCAAATCATTTTGTCCCTTATCGAATCGGGGAAAATCATTGAAATACCCTAACAGCTCTTCTTGCTTACGTTTTTCTGCAATCGCAATAGATGCATTCGCTTGCTCATAGAAACCCAAAAATATTCTATTTAGAATATCTGATATTGTCACTCTGTCACAATCTTCGCTAAAGCAAAATATATCGTTTTCTATAATATTCCATGCATGGTCACTCAGATTAACATGTTGCTTACTATCTCTGTCGTTCTCTGAAAAAAATGACACATTCATTCCGCCTTTCTGTATCAAGTTCCAACGCTGGAACCAATTTGTATTAAAAACCGGGAAATAATATTGTATTCGGAACAAAATTCATAATCAACTTTCCTATGCTGAACGCCCCTGAGGCATTATACTCTTCACATAAGTTCCTTCCAGAAAACCAAGACGGCTGCATGGAACAAAATTATTTCTACTAGTATAAATCTAAAAGATAGAATAATCAACTAGAAAGATAACTTGAAAATATTGCGCAAAAATACGCAGAGCAACTGCGATGCAGATAATGCGGCTAGCCTAATCAGCTAACGGTTGCAAGCCCGGTTAACGCACAGCAATCTGTATGGTTCACACCGAAAGGAGGCGGGTACTAGGGAAATGAAAAAGTCACGAAAAGTGTTTCGCTCGATCATTGCTCAGGGCCGAAGGAGGAGTGAAAAATGTAAAAGATTGGGTAGGTCTAATCCTGGCACGTGTTTAGTTACCGGAATGGTACACAATCATAAAAAATATGAGGAGGCTTTAATTATGAACCGTAAAATCACAAAGAAGTTACTCGCCGTTTTACTCGCCAGTATCTTTTGTCTGGCAGCGCTGCCTTTTACCGCGTTCGCCGGGACTGGTGCCTGGGTTTCTGGCAAGGTCTACGTTTATATGGGGCCTTCGGACAACGGAACCTACCCCACGATCGGTTGGGTGCAAAACGAGCAGGTAAACGGAGTTTTCGCCCTGCAGGGAACCGACTGGTCATACATATCTTACAACGTTGATGGGACAACGAGAGAGAAGGGCGGGTTTATCCGAACGGCCAATCTCAGCCAAAAGCCCGCCCAGACCTTATCCTTCGGCAATAAAACTATGCGTTCCAAGGTCGCGCAGAACGTAGTCTCCTGGATCGGTAACAATTCCTTTCCCGTGGGCAGCATCGGCAGCCAAGAGACGGTGACCGCGCTGGCCGGCGTGAACAACGGGCAAAACTGGTATATCATCCAATACAACGTGGATGGTACCAACCAAAAAAAGATAGGATTTGTGCCAATGAATACGCTGGAAGATATCTCGCAGAATACGCAACAAGGCCCTAGTTCTTCCCCTGTTGCCTTTAGTCAGATGGATTCCCGCTGGGCTACGGTTCCGTATGGTTATAGTGATACCGCGAAAAGAAATCCAACGAATATTGGCGCGGGAGGCTGCGGTCTTCTGGCCTTGACAAACGCCGTCTACGCGGTGACCAACCACTCCGTTTTCCTCCAGCCTGCGGACCTAGCCAGCCTGTCAGTTTCAGTGGGCGCGAGGGTAAATGGCGTCGGTACGAACGAAGACGGCCTGGCACGGGCCGCGGCGCAGCACTACGGTTCATTCCATTATAATGGCATCGCGAGCCGAAGCGGAGCGATTAGCTGGATGCGGAACGGAGGGGTGTGCATTGTGGGCATCAGCAGTTCCTCGGACAGTGGGCATCTGATGGCGGCGGTCGCTGTCTCCTCAGACGGGAGCCAGGTGCTGGTACTGGATTCCTACCCATCATCTTCCCGGGGGACGACCGCCAACGGGACGGCGTGGATAGACGTCTCACGGCTGAGCTCCACATATTACCTGATCGGTAGATAGCTGTCCACTGCGAACGGAGGCGACTTTTCCCGGCGGTCCGCCGCCGGGAAAAGTCCCGGTCATGGAATCCCCTATAAAAAAATATAGATGAGGAGCCTTAATTATGAAAAAAATCATTTGCACACTGTTGATCGCGCTCGTTACCTTGGTTTCGGCCGCTGTCCCCGCATTGGCCGATCAGACGGGTACAGTAATAAACTGCGCGAATCGCTATAACGTCTCCGGCGACGTCAATTTCACGACGGGTTCTCCCTTCTCCGTACCCGAAGGGGGGACGGTCACAATAATCGGTAGCGGGTACTCCAGCAAAGGCATCCTGATATACAAAATCCAGTACCAGGGGATGACAGGATGGATCTCGAGCAACTATCTTCGCGTCAACGCCCAGACCCCTTCCATCGATATGTCGAAACCGGACGCGCCGGCGTTACGGGTAAGCCCCGGCACCGATAAAACCGTCACGACGACGTTCAGCTTCAGCCAGGTTGCGCACGCACAGAGCTATGACGTCGAAATTTACAACAGTTCCAGCGTGATGATACAGAAGCTCTGGAGTACGTACAGCGGAGCCGGATACCAGTTGCAGCCAGGTATATACCGCGCCCGCGTCGCGGGGGTAAACAATAATTCCGGGTTATACACGTTCTCGGCTGATGTTAGTTTTACGGTTACATCAACAGCCAGTACAGTACCCCCTGTGACCGGTATTAATGCGAAGTTGGCTCAGCTTCAAACAGCCTACAGGCAAGGTACAGCTTGGCCGAATTCGAGCGCTATTTATTCGTCATACGGCGAATGCGTTGATTTCGCACAAATGATATATACCTCGCTTTTTGGCCACCCGACTACAAGCGTATCGACTCGCCACTACGCCTCCGAGATAAATTCGCTCTCACCGGGTGATTTCGTCAAGGTAAGATGGACCACACAATTGGATCATTCGTTTATAGTCACCAATGTTGTAGGTGGCACGGTTTATATGGTCGATTGCAATGCCCAGCGTAACGGTGTCCGCAATGAAATTGACTGGATCGGAACTATTTCGCTTTCCGCCCTACAATCCAAGATGTCCCAAACACTGATTACTGCAGCGGAGGGCGGATCGCAAGGTTACTTCAAACACGGGAACTGATTTTATGTCTCGGAATTAATCCCCCCGCCCCTTGGGGTGATATGCCCTGATATATCAGGGTTCGATACTCCGTTACTGGGGCGGGGCGATTCATATTCTACCATAAAGGATTATTAAATTCGAGGAGGAAATTATAATGAAAAAAAGTAAAAACGCAAAGAGAATCATCAGTTTTATGGCCGCGCTCTTGCTGATCGTCAGTATGGCGGGCATTGTCAGTACCCCGGCCTTCGCGGCGTCCGTGAATTTTCCGACGGGCCCCATTATCGGTTACACCTTAAATACTAGCGGAACAGTCACGACATATCAGGACTCGAGCCTAAGAACCTATAGCGGCTACATAAGTTGCTCAACAGACCAGGTCACGATCACACAAATTTATGGCACAGTCGCGGGCGGTTACTACCCGACGTCGAAAGGCCAGAAGTTTGCCTGGTTTAATCTGCTATCTCTGATGAGTTCCGCGAATCCGGTCAGCGTTTTCACGGCTACCAGAAGTATCACGTCCTATTCTAGGAACACGCTCTCCAGCACTTACGGACTGATCACGGCTGGAGACCACGTAATCGTTGTCAGTAACGACGGATATAAAGCGCAGGTTCTTGATCCGATCACAGGCTCAAATTCCTATCGGCTGGAATGGATTCGCTCATCAGATATCCCCACAGCCAACGTTATATCCACACCTCAGCCTAATTCTACGCAGAACGCCGTTGTTTCCTGGTTATACGCGCAATCCGGAAAAACACTTGGAAACGGGCAGTGCGTAGGCGAGATTAACGTTTATCTCTCGACGTTCTTCAACGGCCTGACAACGGCTGGTCATGGAGTAAGCTATGCCTATCAAATCTGGAATATGTCTTTTCCGTCCGGATGGACAAAGATTCCGGTGACATCCTCTAACTTCAGGCCATTACCGGGCGACGTGCTGGTGTGGAATTCAAATCTCGGTAGCGGGGCAGGACACACAGCTGTGGTGATATCCAGTAACGGTTCCTCGGTGACCAGTCTCGATCAGAACTGGTCAGGCCATTACTGCACAGTAGTTACGCATTCGTTCGCGAATGTAATCGGTGTTGTCAGACCGCCTTTCAACAACTAATAGATTATTCAACGTTTCGGGCCGCTGTGTAAGCGGCCCCTTTTATCCTGTCTTTTAGTCTGATTCCAGCACATCTTTAAGATACTTCTGAGGGTAAAAGATAAAAAAACATTTATTCTACAAAATAATACCTTGACAAAACGGAACATTCGACAGCTACCTTTTTCAGACTTTGGAAAAGAAACAGCAGTTTATCAGTCAGATTATGACCTCAAAATCCCCCGTCCGCTCCTGTGAGGACGTGGACGAGGACACGCTTTCCTACGCCGAGATAAAGGCGCTGTGCGCGGGCAATCCGCTCATCGCTGAAAAGATGAACCTCGACATCGACGTGTCCCGCCTCAAACTCCTGAAAGCCGACTACCAAAGCCAGCAGTACCGTCTGCAAGACGATATTCTGACAAACTTCCCGAAGCAGATAGAGTCAGCGAAAAACAGCATTGACGGCTTCCACCGCGATATGGAACGGCTCGAAGTCAACACCCACAAAGGCGAGGAAGGTATATCCCCTATGACTATCGGCGACAAGACGTACACCGACCGGAGCGAGGCCGGCGCCGCGCTGATCGAAGCCTGTAAATCCGTCACGACCACGACGCCTGTCAACATCGGCAATTACAGGGGCTTTGATATGCTCGTCTCGTTTAACACGCTGGACAAGTCGTTCAACATTGACATGAAAGGTTCCATGACCCACTCCGCAACCCTGGGCGACGACGGCCCCGGCAACATCACCCGTATCAACAACGCTTTCGATAAAATACCCCAGCGGCTTCAATCAGTCGAGGCGCGTTTGCAGATGTTGGGCAATCAGGTGAAAAACGCGAAAACCGAGCTTGCTAAACCGTTCGCGCTTGAACAGGAGCTTGCCGATAAGACCGCGAGACTGACTGAGCTGGACACCCAGCTCAGTTTGGACTCGCCTCCCGCCATGCAGGCCGTCCACGAAGCGGTGGCGGCGAAGTCCGAAACCGTGGCCGCCAAAGGCAAGCCGTCCGTGCTTGACGCGCTGAAAACCGGCGAGGTAAAGAGCCGTCAGATGTTCGACGGCAAGCCCCAAAATTCCGATAAACCGAAATCCGCTGATATTTCAATTTGACAGGGAGGGAAAAGCATTCAGAACCGCAATCGTCCGATACAGATAAAAATTCGCGTGACCGAAGCTGAACTCGATCTGATCGCCGAGAAAATGGCGGCGGCCGGTATCAGCAACCGGGAAGCCTATCTCCGCAAGATGGCGCTGGACGGTTATATCGTCCGGCTTGACCTGGCTGACGTGAAAAAGATGGTCGCGCTGCTCTCCAACGCCACGAATAACCTCAATCAGATCGCCCGCCGCGCTAACGAGACGCGGAGCCTCCACGAGAGCGACATCAAGGATATACAGGCGGGCTATGACCGGCTGTGGGATCAGGCAGAGACTATCCTGCGGTCGCTGGCGAAGATATAGGGCTGTAAAGGGTGCGGCGGTCGAGAGGCCGCCGCGCTTTTTTCATATACCCGGCAAAGCGCAGCAATCAGGTATATAAAAAATGGCCTCCGGCCTCCGTTTTTCACAAACTTTCAAAAAGGGCGCTGCGCTTTCCAAATAAGCGCGCTATACTACCTTCGACCACATAAAGGCTATATAAAGCGGGGAAAGGATGGTGATTTTCATGTTAAGGGAGATGTACTTCGGAAAAGTGATCCCGTGGGAGCGGCGCAACCGCAAAAGCGCCGAGCAGTCCGAACTTGTCGATAAGATTGAATCGGAAGAAAAGTATTTTGTCGGCAAGATGTCGCTGGACGATTGCGACAGGTTCCAAAAGCTCGTTAGCCTCTACACCCAGCTCGGACAATCCGAGGAAGGTGAGATTTTCGCGTATGGCTTCACGATGGGCGCTTTGCTCATGCAGGATATTTTAGACGAAGCGGAAGCGATGGAGCTTGAATAGGACGTACATAACGGCACGGCGGGAAAACTCCTGACCGTGCCAATTTACTATGAATGGGAGGACTATTTCTGGCGGCGACCTGGATTAAACCGCTCCACGTCAATAAGGGCAAAACGATTGCACAGACCATCACCGACCGAACCGATTACGCCGAGAATCCCGACAAGACCCGCGAGGGCGAACTTGTCACCGCGTATCAATGCACTCCGCGCCTCGCCGACGCGGAGTTTTTACTTTCTAAAAAACAATATCTCGACCTCACCGGAAGGGATCAGGGCAAGTCGGATATACTCGCATATCATATCCGTCAATCGTTCAAACCAGGTGAAATTACGTCAGAGCTGGCGAACAAATTAGGGTACGAGCTTGCTTTGCGCTTCACGCACGGCAAGAACGCTTTTATCGTGGCGACCCATGAGGACAAGCACCATATTCACTGTCACATCGTTTTCAATTCTACCAACCTCGACTGCAAAAGTAAATTCAGAAATCCCATGCGGTCGAATAAAATAGTCCGGCGTATTTCCGATCAGATATGCCTCGAAAACGGGCTGTCCGTTATAGAAAATCCGAAGCCGTCGCGTGGGCATTATGGCACCTGGCTTGGCGATCAGAAAGTTCCGACCTGGCATGAGAAGCTGGAACAGCTCATTGACAAAATCCTCTCCGGCAAGCCGGCAGACTTTGACGATTTTCTAAAACAGATGGAAGGCGCGAATTGCAAAGTCTCGCGCAAAAAGCTCATATCGCTTTGCATGGAAGGGCAGAAGCGCCCGATCCGCTTGAAGTCCTTATCTGCCGATTATACCGAGGACGCTATCCGCGAGAGAATCTCCGGCGCGCGCGTCGTTCTGCCGAAAGAAAGTCCGGTAAAGGAAAGTCCGGTAACACAGTCGGTTTCCCCGGAAACGGAAGAAAGACAGGCTCCCGCCCAGCCTCAAAAACCCAATATGCTCATCGTCATTCAGCGCCGCATTAAGGCGATCAACGACAATCCCGATACCCAGGGCGCTAAGATTTTCAATCTCAAACAGGTGTCGAAGTCACTCATGCTTTTGCAGGAAAAGGGATTGACCGAGATGGACAAACTGCGGGAAAACGCCCAGGACGCGAAAGACAAATACAATAAAATCAGCGGGCGCGTCCATGACATCGACGCTCGGCTGAAAGATATAAACACCCTGCAAGCTCACATCGGCACCTATATCAAAACAAAAGCTGTCGCTGACGCTTATAAAAAATCGGGGAACAGTAAAAAATTCATGGTCGAACATGAAACGGAACTCACCGCCCGCAAAGAGGCGAAGAAATATTTTGACGGTTTGAAGCTCGGCAAGCTGCCTACCATCAAAATACTCCAACAGGAGTACGCCGAGCTTTCGGCGGAGCGTAAAAAGCTCTACGCTGAACAAAAACCCGCGCGGGATTATATGCAGGAAATTCTGACTGCTGAACAGAATATCAAGCAATTTTTGAATTTCCGCGAGGACGGTCAAGGCAAGGAAAATGACCGGATAGACCGATGAGCATTTCCGTTTTTTTAGCTCCGAAGGAGCGCAGCAGACGGCACAGCCGGCTTAAAATGAGCCGCCCCGTAGGGCGGCTCATAAAGTGGGCTTGGGAGAAATTCTCCCAACAAGCGCGCACATGGAATCCCCGTTAGGGGGCCCATGTGCCTTGCTTGCCGGACTTAATCCACTAATAATTGCGTAATCGTGTTCTCGGGAATGAACCGCTTACAGGCTTTTATCCTCCGCTCAACAAAGGCTGGGTAATATTCGGTTATAGACAGCGGGTAGACTTTTTCAAGGGTTTCACAGGCAGGTTCAAGTTTTGATAAATCGAGGGCGTTTAACCTTTCGTGTAATTGGAAATAATATCCAACAGGAGATGATTTCTAATGAACGAGAGGAAAAACGAGTTAGTGGAGTTGTTAGCAACAGATTGCAGGAGCATAGAGGAA
>Ga0123354_10008636_pt1 | contig 15515 bp, 6 predicted proteins | sample TergutLab28metaG_2_FD_97872 | JGI IMG/M metagenome (GOLD analysis project Ga0123354, IMG submission 97872) | Labiotermes labralis P4 segment gut microbial communities from Petit-Saut dam, French Guiana - Lab288 P4 | ecosystem: Host-associated > Arthropoda: Insects > Digestive system > Gut ...
AGTAAGTAAGTAAGTAAGTAAGTAAGTATGTAATGAAACATAACACACTACCCTTCTAGGACAGGATCGGTCCACGACTTCAGACTTGCTTCTTCCAAATCAACAGTCATTAAATGGCAAATATTTACACTGTCCCAGAAAAGTATTGTTATATCCAATTACCATTTAGTGACAGCTGTTTTGGAAACAGCAAACCAGAAGATGGGGAAAGATCATGTCCCCAAAAACAGAGTGTCTTATCAAATTCTTTGTTTTTCCGACTAATGCACACAAATTTTATTAAATAATTATTAAAATATTTAAAATTACAAAAGTTACTCCAACATGTTTCGGTTTACATAAACCATCATCTGGGAGCTACAGCCTTGCTTAGCTAAAATTACATTTCTGGTTCCAGTATACGTGTCGTTATAGATGTTTTCAGTGTCATGGCCGCATGTGCTATAACGACACGTATACTGGAACCAGAAATGTAATTTTAGCTAAGCAAGGCTGTAGCTCCCAGATGATGGTTTATGTAAACCGAAACATGTTGGAGTAACTTTTATAATTTTAAATTTTTTAATAATTATTTAATATAATTTGTGTGAATTAGTCGGAAAAACAAAGAATTTGATATTATAATGCACGGTGCAACCATAAAGATTATGAAGAGTGTCTTATATTTCAGTATATACGGCTATGAATTCAAACGTCACACACTAACGTCAAAACCCTATGCAACCGTCTAGATAAACGTCATGAAACGCTGTTCAGTATAGCATCTCAGGACGGGGTAAAACAATTTCAGTCTAAAAAACAGGATAACGATTAGACACGCTTAATATTTCATTAGCAGACATGCAGAATTTTTTTTTAGAAATTTACGTAACTATTAATTTATCAAAAGGGACTTCGTCCAATTAAGTCAGCTTCATGGTCACTGAAGTATCTTCCTTTTCATCTATAAAGGAACTTTTATTTCGTCTTAGTTCCTGCAAGGCCTAACCTAAGCCAGCAGTACACACGATCTATGAACTGCAGCCGTGTATAACCGACTGCTGAACGCATTCTGTCAGATCCGCAGCTGTTTGGAGCCCTTAAAAATTTGAGATTGTGGACACAAGACATGCACTGGACACAGACGTAACTGTCGGCAAATTGACAAGACGCCTTAGTTTCATTACAGTGTAACCTTTTTTAATAAATGGACCTATAACTTTCCAACGCACGGGAAGTCCCCAATGTCCCTCACGTTTCAAATTTTAGTTACAACCGGGGCACAATAGCATACACAGTCAAAATCGGCACAGTAATATTTCACCATATTTGGATAATCCGCCGTCTGTCCACAGCGATTAGTGGGCCGACATCACAGCCGCCGTTTCCTGAGGACCGTTTCAAAGCAGCCTGTTTATGCGCAGGATTCCATGGATAAGTCCACTCGACCTCATATGGCTGCCGGACACACTGCTTTCCCCTCGCATTCGTTCCCTCGTGCTCTCCATCACTGTCAACGTTATTAATGTGCTGAATTAACTTACTATTAATAGCGATGCAGAACACACACTTCATTAGTGCGAACAGAATGAAGAATCTGAATATACTGCGAATTTAGTGATGTCAACACCAGTACACGATTCAATTATTAGGCTTCTACATTTCCGTGTGCGCAAGAAAGTAGGGTGTGGTCATGGTACACACTGGTACTCTGCATCAGTGTGTGTGAAACATACGTGAAGCTCTACCGGTCGACACCATTCAGGCAGACAGCAGAACAGAGAAGAGAAAAACAATACACTCTTTCTTGAAATTCCTTACAAATATTTTCACAGATGGTATCGTTAATTTCAGGAACTTGATACGTTCCATTCCTCAGCAATGAGTATTAAGGTAATCAAAATATGGAGGATAAGACGAAGGGAGGAATGTAGCACGCATGGAAGATACTAGAAATCCCACACAAAAACTTGGTCTAAAACCTTCAAGGTAAACATATGACATGGAAAACCTAGGCATGAGTATACATCAAAATTAACGTAAAATAAGCAGGGACTGATGGTGTGCGCAGGATATGGCTCAGGTAAGAGAGGTGAATGGCTGTGGACTTTTTGTTACATCAAGAACAAAAGAATCTCTTGTCAAACCGAGTGACTGCTAGTTTTCCAAGAATTGCCCTGCTCCATGGACTGGACTATCGATTCGTGGACGCCTTATGTAACAAAGTGTGTGACGGACGCAAAAATTTTCAAAAATTCGATCAGCAACCTCACGGTTCTGTGGGGTGACACGAAGCGAGTTTCACACTGACGATCCACAAATACTGGGCGCCAATGTAAAACGTTTTCACCACTACGAACAACGTTATTTACATCTGGGTGTAAAAGATTAGAGTCGTTACGACGTACCAAATTACATTCCGTTCTACTTTACACCTCAAAAATGGAAAAGTAAAGAGGCAAAGTTGTCCCTGAGAATTGCCCTCTTCTGAGTTATTATGCAGCGGTACCTACTCGTTGCGTAATAACCCAGAAGAGCTACTTCGTGGCGGTAGCCTGAAAACAAGCAAAGTCGTCCCTTTGTGCGCCAAGAAATCATACAGTGATACTGGAGGTATAGCTCTACTCGTTCTTAAACTTCGGCAGTAGATGGAGGCGAGCTGTAAAATTCACGCTTCGGCCGCCTTACCCCCGGGAATAAAACGCCGGTCTGGACGATTTGGAGAGAAGAAAAAGCTATTTCCTCTTCTAGGATAAGAAAATTTCCTCCTCTCCAAATTGCCACGCAACATCTGATGTACCGAAAATGTGTTGCGTTGGATCTATTACAGGCACTTCCCCACTTAGGCAATAGTTAACGTTCCGGAAGTTCCGGTGCATGTACGATTCTGCGCAAGTCGGAACTGAGTGCACACAGTCAACCACACTTGTATAAACAAGGAAGTACAGTTGAATCCAAAATCCTATACACTGTAACCTGATAGGCAGTAGCATGACTGCCCAGCCGTCTGAGTCGTCGCTCAGTAGTATTCTTCCGCCAAATTCTTCTCATCGCGCTTTAATTCCCGCGCGGAAAACGTGGTCGCTCTTTTAAAAAAAAAAGTTATTTGTTTTCAATTCCATTACTTGTTGCCTCGGTCCGTGAAGTGTTTGTGCAGCGGTTCAACAAATATTGTGCTGTTGTGTACAAACAATTATTTCTACATCATTTGCTTCATAAACACCAATGGCTGTTTATGTTCATCAACTTATATATATACTGCATGTTGTTTCTGTTAGGCAGATTATCACATTGTCTGGATAAACAGCGAATAATACATTAGAAAGGAGTCGAAGCAAACGGTCGTTGTCTGCTTCACGACAATACGGTATACAGACAAATGCAACAGGCAGAGGAGAGCTGTAAAAAACTGAGGATTACCGGTCTTTGGGGTGAGATTTGAAGCTGGGCCCTCCAAAATATGATCTGTAAGAGTCACGCACACACTCGCAATATCTTATTGCTGTAGGTACCTACGTATAATATTTAAGGAATAATTTATCACTAGCAAGCTATTGATGTACGGAGGTTTTGTGAATAATTCAATGGAATACATACGGGCGTCTCTGTTTAAAAAAGTACCGTTCCTCCCTGTTCAGACAATAGGTACACAGGTGGAGTATAGATAGAGCTATACAGGTGGAATACAGATACAGATATACAGGTGGAGTACATATAGAGATATATAGGTGGAATACAGATACACGTATACAGGTGGAGTACAGATAGAGATATACAGGTGAAGTACAGATACAGATATACTGGTGGAGTAGAGATACAAATATACAGGTGGAGTACAGATACGGGTATAAGGTGAAGTACAGATACGGGTATACAGGTGGAGTACAGATACTTGTATACAGGTGGAGTATATATACAGGTATACAGGTGGAGTACAGATACAGACATACAGGTGAGTACAGATACAGGTATACAGGTGGAGTTCAGATACAGATATACAGGTGGATTACATATACAGGTATACAGGTGGAGTACAGATACAGGTATACAGGTGGGGTACAGATACAGATATACAGGTGGAGTACAGATATAGGTATACAGGTGGAGTACAGATACAAATATACTAGTGCAGTACACATACAGGTATACAGGTGGAGTACAGATACAGGTATACAGGTGGAGTACATATACAGAAATACAGGTGGAGTACAGACACAGGTATACAGGTGGAGTACATATACAGATATACAGGTGAAGTACAGATACAGGTATACAGGTGGAATACAGATACAGGTATACTGGTGGAGTACATATACAGATATACAGGTGGAGTACAGATACAGGTGGAGTGCATATACAGGTACACAGGTGGAGTACAGATACAGGTATACTGGTGGAGTATAGATACAGGTATACTAGTGCAGTACACATACAGGTATACAGGTGCAGTACAGATACAGGTGGAGTACAGATACGGGTATATGGGTGGAGTACAGATACAGGTATACTGGTGAAGTACAGATACAGGTACACAGGTGGAGTAAATACATATATACAGGTGGAGTACAGATACATGTATGCAGGTGGAGTACAGATACAGGTATACACGTGGAGTACAGATACAGATATACAAGTATACAGGTGGAGTACAGATACGCGTATATGGGTGGAGTACAGATACAGGTACACTGTTGGAGTACAGATACATGTGTACAGGTGGAGTACATATACAGGTATACAGGTGGGTACAGATACATATTTACAGATGGAGTACAGATACAGATATACAGGTGGAGTACAGATACGGGTATACTGGTGGAATACAGATACAGGTATACAGGTGGAGTAGAGATACAGATAGACAGGTGGAGTACATATACGGGTATACTGGTGGAATACAGATACAGGTACACAGGTGGAGTAGAGATACAGATAGACAGGTGGAGTACATATACAGATATACAGATGGAGTACAGATACGGGTATACTGGTGGAGTACAGATACAGGTATACAGGTGGAATACAGATACAGATATACACGTGTAGTACAGATAGAGGTATACAGGTGGACACATATACAGGTATACAGGTGGAGTAAAGATACAGGTATTCTGGTGGAGTACAGATACAAGTATACAGTTGGAGTACATATACAGGTATACAGGTGGAGTACAGATACAGTATACTGGTGGAGTACAGATACAGATATACTGGTGGAATACAGGTATACTGGTGTAATACAGATACATATATAAAGGTGGAGTACAGATACAGGTATACAGGTGGAGTACATGTACAGGTATACAGGTGGAGTACAGATACAGGTATACTGGTGGAGTACAGATACACGTATACAGGTGGAGTACATATACAGGTATACAGGTGGAGCACAGATACAGGTATACTGGTGGAGTACAGATACAGGTATAGACATGTAGTACATGTACAGGTATGCAGGTGGTGTACGGATACAGGTATACAGGTGGAGTACAGATACAGGTTTACTGGTGGAGTACAGATAGAGGTTTACTGTTGGAGTACAGATACAGGTATACTGGTGGAGTACAGATACAGGTATACAGGTGGAGTACAGATACAGGTATACAGGTGGAGTACAGATACAAGTATACTGGTGGAGTAGGGATACAGGTTCCACCCCTGGTTAAACTCGGCATTAGTTGTGAATAAATGACCAAATTCACGTCCCTGCCGCTTCACCCACAAGGCAAACAAACGTGTACACATTTAGTGGGAAGATGGGTAGTCCTTAGAGCCGGTCTGGATGAGAGTGCAGAAGAAAAAAATCTCTTGCCTCAGCAGGCATTCAAACCCCGAATCTTCCAGCCCCTAGCCTAGTCACTATACTGACCTCGTATTCCGGCTGATGTCTATATATATATATATGATTATGTAATGACGCTGCCATTAGCTTAAACGTCACGATGATAAAATAAACAGTGAAAGGAAGAGAAACGGACAAAGACGGGTTCAGCGTAATTTGATGTACTTTCTAGGTATTTGCCTGGAGAATATGAGGATAAGCATGGGAATCCCGTCACGATAGCCTTTGCACCAGACGAGACTCCAGCCGAATAAATTATGTATACAAGTCAAAGGCGACACTGCCTCAGCTGGCTGGCTACGTCATTTGTCAGAGCTAACTTTCGTTCGCAAATATAATGAGTGCGCATTATATTCCAGTCAATGTTATACTGTTCAGTAATATGAATGAGGAGCTTGTTCTAAACGAAGTTCATATATCTGTGCCATTTTTGTACTTAAGCAAAATGATTCTTAACCCAAAAAGTTACGACTTCGCAACAGAAAAACTACTGTTTAATTCGTTCATACTGATTGATAAGCTACGTGTAAATGATCCAGGATAATGTGTTTTTAAACATATTAAAAATAAACATACCTTCGTACAAAAAACACACCGTGTTTGAATGACAAAGTTCTCTGACAATCGCACCAAACACACAAGTAAACTGTAGGAGTAAAATACAGTTTTATTTTCTGTGATTTACTTTACCGTACCTACAGTCACTCAGAACTAATGTGGGATGGTTGGTAAATAGTGAATTGGAAGGGGTTTAAAATGAAGGGCTATACCAGTTATATGTAATTATCCCCATTTTTGCCACAAGGAATTCACGAAACAAAAGGAAAGCTGAATCACAACAGGGGGTTTTTCCGGCTGGGACTCGAACCACACACCTATCGAACTCTGATGCGTTAACAGGATTTTAATATCACAGCAGGCGGTACATATACTAAGTACAGTTGTTTAAACTGTTAAACCTTTTTTTTTCCTGTGGCGCTGCGGCCCATCGCGGGCCATGACCTCCACATTCTTGAGGTTTCTAGATCACACACAACGACGCATCGCAGTCGGTAGGACTCCTCTGGACGCGTGATCAGTGCGTCGCAGAGACCTCTACCTTGCAACTCACAACAGACAGACTTCCACGCCCCTGGTGGGATTCGAACCCACAGTCTCAGCAGGCGAACGGCCGCACCTAAGCCTTAGACCGCGCGGCCACCGGGACCGGCGGGTTAAACCTTAGTTATCACACTTCTGCGTTGTTCAACCCAACAAATTAACACTCAAAGAAACGAAAAATATCTAATGATTTTCCTAACTTCAAAATATCCCTACACAGAAGGAGCCGATACTATAACAGTCTATCACCCTTAAAGTTTCCAGTGCGTTTTCTCCGTCTCGCTCTAAAGCTGTTGTAAGCTGACACATGAAAGGAGCCAGCCTCGCATGGTCTGCGCGGCTTCATTTTGAAGGATTTCTGAGTGCAGGGCAGGGTCCCGAAATCTTTTCAGCAGGGCATATAAAAAGCAGTTACCACTTTCAAAGCAGATGTATACATTTCCTAAACTTTCTTCAATAACACAAAGTACACTTGCATGCACGTGGTCGCTCGTGTGCTGCGACTGGGATTCTGGTTTGAATTCAGACTTAGTAATTCGAAATTCACAATGCATTCACAAGATCGTGGCACATTTCATCGAATAAGTTGTACAGTGATAATGTTCCAGGTCAGAGTTTCCTTACTTTTCGAACTTCGCGACCTACCTGGGCAAACCCGCTGCAACCCTTCCTGGTACTTCGAGTCACCAAACTGGAGCACCTATCTGCTTACCGAATTTACGTTTAATAAAACAGTTTTATTGGGTACGTGGGAAAAGAAATGTTAAATGGTATGGACATGTGTAACACATGGGAGATAAAAGATGGCCTAAGCGAATAGTGACCTGGTGGGCGGAATAAAAAAAAAGGAAGAGGAATGCCAGAAATTTAGTGGGAAAGGGAAGTGTAAAAAAGCGATGAAGCAGAATGTAAAGCGTCAAATATGGCGAAAAGCAACTGAGAAACAGTAGCCAGTGCAACAATGGACAATTGTTATAAGTAAACAGTAGGTTACGCTTTCAAAAATCAACGCCAATTTTTTTCAAGAACCTCATACCACCAGAAAAGTTCGGCTTTTAATAAAAATATGCGAAAGTGGATTTGTCTCTGTGTAATCGATGCTGGCGTGTGAGCAGCCCCAGACATTCATAACCTCGGTATTAGGTTGAGACGAGTAATCAGAATCACACTCCGGCCGCTTTGCACCCGGTACCCTATTCAACACAGGAAATCTTTTGCGAATATCAGAAATCGAACAGCGAATCCTCGGTTGTCCACCCTGTAGCCTAGTCATTAAACACACTCAGCTACGCCGGATTCACAGATTTAAAAAAATACAATTTTTAACGCCCAACTTAAGAGTTTCCGGAAAATGAATGGAAGCAGTATTTGAGATCTGAGTTTACATCGAGGGTAAATATTAAAAATTCGTGTAGATCAGTGTGTTGTGTGATCGTAGCTGTGGGGTTGCTAGTATTCGTCTGCTTACGTAGGAGCTGCGATCATGTGACTGAGGTAGGAGGACCCTAAGGTTTGCTGAGACTCGCGCTGAAGCTGAGATATTTGTTCATGAAAAATGACGGGACTTCGTGGATGTAATCCTACTACACATGCGGTGTGTATACCGCACTGCACTCCCTGGTACTCCAGAAGGGCAACAGAGTTCTTGCGTTACAAAAGCGTTGTGTTTGTGCACACAACATCAACAGGATTAAAATCTCCTTTTCAACAGAAGGGAGTTCCCCTGAATAGAGCTAAGGCAATATAAAATACGATCACCAGACTCCGTAAGGGAAATGACCACGCTGAACTTATTCCTTTAAACAATGTTATTAAATATTCCAGTCTCCTGGTACGTTACGCCTTGTCGACTGGTGCCAATTTCGACGGCTTGTAACTGCATGTGGAGTCACGACGCTATGCCGTAACGTCGGTAACTACTTACCAGTCCAAAAGACGTAATATACCAGAAGACAACTTTTCAGGGATAATTACGAGAACAGACAGAAATACTGCTCTTCCCCGTCAGCTGCAAAAATCTAACGTGTTTCATTTTCTCCGTGATATAAAACTGAAAGTGGTTTCGCAACAATTAATAATGGAGGTGAGCCCACTGCATTTGATGATTAAACCTAAATGTGCTGTTAGTTATTAAATGTAATGGGGTTTGTTTCGAACACCATAACATTTGCAAATTACTGTATCTAATCGCACACAGAAGAGTAGAAGAAGAGAAAAGCGACGGGCGAAGTCACACTAATTCGGGGGGGGGATTTGAAAAATATCACATTGAGCTTCGCACACTAACCCTTCCGATAAGGAAATCATGCGTGACAATGCAGGCTTTACAGGGGCGAGAAGTATGGCTACAAATTAAGGGCTGCTGAATTTTTATTTACTTGCTAAAGCAAACGGGCAAAGTTATTTGGTGGTGTTCAGACCAATAGGATTAATTCGGATGACATTAATTCGAGCAGCGTGAAGGGTGCCTGAGAAGATTGTGGTAGCAATTTGGGAACCACACCGGCAGCTGCTTAGGGACACAGGGAGGACGACAAAACCCGCGTCAAGATGGCCGAAAGCAGTACCTCCATATACTGACTTCTAGCCACCAGTTTGAAGAGAGGAACTTGTACAAGTAGCACATACAATGGTCGCCTGACAACAGATAAAATCCTTTTCCAGAAAAAAATTGGTTAATATTGTTTTGGTGGAAAAAAAATGTGTTTATTGTGGGAATCATGCGAAGAAAGGATGTACAGTGTGGGCAAATTGAAGTATCTCTCGATCTTACAGCATGTGGAAAAGGTACTTACCATTGGACTCCAAGCAGTAAATTAGTATTTGGCAAATACGCAAGGTTATGTAAATTACTGTAATGACTCTCTCTAGTCCATACTAGGCCATTATTTGGAATCCTGATTAACATTACCTAAAAGGTAAAGTGATCCCGTTACAGGCCCGGTGTGGCCCACAGGGTGGGTAGAGGTATAGCTCTACTCTTCCGTGACAGCGGCACTAGAAGGGGGTGAGTGGTCAGCAGCACGCCCCGGCCGCACTTTACCCCCGGGAAAGACCCGGTACCTATTTTACAGGAGGCTGGATGGGCCAAAGGGCCGGTCTGGACGGGCTGAAAATCTCGTCCCAACCGGGATTCGATCCCGGACCGTCCAGCCCGTAGTCAGTCAATATACCGACTGAGCTACCCGGCCCACAATTAACATTAGGTATTTAAGTAAAAATAAAAATAAAGAAGACATGGCAGTAATGATTCGAACGTTGAAGAGAAGAGGTTGGCAACGGATGAGGCCCAGTTTAAAGTATAAACTCAGTACTGCCAAAGTGACCCAGTAAACAACGAGACAACAACTGCGGACCAACGTTGCAGCAAAGGATTTCAGAATACACAGCTAGAATATTGCGAGGTTTCAATCCGAACAGAGACGTGGCTACATTATTTGGGAACACACATAAAAGATCAGATGGAGATCAGTTGGACCGATCGTGGGAAAAACGAAGGGGTGTTACTGACAGTCAAGGAGGCAGGGGAAATCCTGCATGCCATAAAACAACAAAAAGAGTATCTAGCTGGGCTAACCATATCTTGTGTAGAAACTGCCTTCTAACACACGTGATTGGAGGAGAGATAGAATGGAGAGGAAGACGAGGGAGAAGACGGAAGCAGCTACTGGGTGACTACTGAAAAGTGACGATACTGGAAATTGAAGGAGGAAGCACTATCCACGTAGATCGCACTGTCTGGAGACCTCGGTTTCGGAGAGGCTACGAATCTACCGTATACAGACTACGTTATGATGACTGTGTATATCTAACCTTCCCATAATCGCGCTTTTATTACAAACCCGCAACATTCCGGAAGATTACTCTGCTTCCGCCACGACGTAGAAAAATTCATAAAACTTACACTGTTGCGTGCTCTGGATGGAACTGTCAACGGACAGCAGGAACGGCTGTAATATGGCTACATAAACTGTACGTGTCGAATGAAATCAGCCAGAGATCAGAGAAACTGACTCCAAGAAACTGTAAAATTATTCACGTAACTTTAAACTTATTTCTTTGGCTAAAACCAAAAGCCACAAGCCACAGCCATATTAAGATGAGGGACCAAACCAAACGACGATTTCTGAAAGACACTTCCAATAAAATTCCAAGAACTGTTGCTAATAGGTATGAAATAAAAGCCACTCCATTACTGAAGCATGGTAGAACAGTTCCGGATTCTAAGAAGAGATTGGTAATAATATTAACACAAATCCATTTAGAAATATAACAACTATACTACGATACAGACATGTAATGTCTCGTGTCACACACATCCTTACGGTAGGACGTTTGTGGTCGGTCGCCAGCGGTGTCAGTCATCACACTGCAGATAGGCCTGTGTGCTGACTCGCTGCTAGTTATCCAGTTTCGGATCAATAATGATGGATCCCGGCCATGAAAAACAGCAGATGAAGTTTTATCAAAAAGGAAAAAAGTTTCGCCTCTGATCTGACGTCGCAGGTCAAACTGAACTACGTTATGTGTGCGGGGCCCATGTTCTCAAACGTTACATTTCCAGTATTGTGACGTATCCCTGATTTTTTTAAACTGTACTTCTTAATTATATATTTTTGTACATAACTACATGGAAAACAAGCCTTTTTGAGGATCTGACAGCCAGTCAACTGATAAATAACCGAGTGGCATATGCAACATGAGAATTCATTACGCTCTCCTCAAGAGCCCGCTAATTAGCCTCACTCACAACCACATGACACCAGTTCACACACACACACACAAACACACACACACACTAATCATATTTAGTTAACAGATGAAACAAAAACCGCTGACACAACTAAAACTCTGGTATTCTTTAATGTAGCTATATATTTCGACCTTGTAAGGTCATCTTCAGGCTAACATTCTGTGACACGAATACCAGAGTGTTAGTTGTGTTAACGGTTTTTGTTTTATCTATTAAATAGTCTCACGAAAACACAACGGGATGTGTAACTTTAACACTATTCACAGCAGCCAACCACCAGACCCGCTAAGAACGGGATAACAGTCGTCCAGACACACTATATTCTATTTCATTAGGATTCATTTTAGTATTATCCGGCCGATTCTCACTACACTCCCCAAAAGCTTCCCAACTAAGCTATCGTGTACATTTCCGACGTCCGCCATTTCAGTAACATGACACAGCTACACCTACACTAGGATATGACGGTCGTAATAATGTTTACTGTGAAAGAAGTCGTGTAATTTGCAACAGACGAGGGTCTCATGCGCTCTGAGGGAACAGGATAGACGGCGAAGAGTCTTCCACTCATTTCAACTTTACTTTTGTTACACAAAATAAAGTTTGAGCATTACAATTCATACGATGTTGATGTTACCCAGCAGAAGTACAGATGTCATTCTAGATAAGAAAAGTTACTGAAATGTCTCCTCTATTGTTGGGAGATACAAAAAATGCGTGCTAAATTTCCATTCTAGTTCCAATGATAATAGAAACATTATCATGTTTCTATCCAAAACCACCATGTCCGTCCACCCAAAATAAAAATAATCATTTCAAATACAGAGAATTTCGTCCAGAATTTCTTAATGGGATTCCTTGTTAAACAAGGCAAGTCGAAAATGTTAAACAACACATGTTTGAAACGTAAAGTTTTTAGTTCATCGTCAAATGTGAGCAGTAACACATGTTTCGGAATTCTTCTTTATCACGACGAAAAAGGCGGAGTCAGGTTGACAACGTTGACGCTACTGTGCTTCGGTAATAGCACCATCTTCTCCGTTAAGATAAGAAGTGCAACACGCAGGGTACTGGTGAACGAAGTTCACTCACGAATTGTACGTACATGAGCTAGTAACGATGCCATAATTACAGCCGTGGAACGAAATCGGGTAGTCTAACATTCTGTTTAATAAGTATCTGATTCCAGATATTTTACGTTGGGTAAGGTAGCAACAATCGTGAGGGATTATACGGTCGGTGGTTGTGAGTTTTCTGTTGGTAGCAGTTTCTATTTAATTTTGTAATTTAATGACAGTGATATCTAAGAAATTAATTTTACCATTTTCTTCTAGTACTGATGTGAACTTTATATTTGGTAACAGAATATTGAATTCAGATAACATGTTTTCGATGTTTGTAGCTTTTCCATTGTAGATGATGGATATATCGTCCACATAACTATAGCATCCTAGAATTCTGTACTTTCTTAGGATAGGTGTACCAACCGAAAGACAGGGACAGGGAGAGAGCTACCTTCCCCAAAACAGGCCCGCAACAGAGTAAAATTCCAAGCCGGAAACAACATGACAAAATACTAGTTACTACCCGCCCTTTCCTAGGTACGACAAATCACTGTGCTTATGTTCAAAGAGAATCGAATGGCAAGGAAATATCGATCCAGGAACATATTCTGTTCCACAGAGAAGCGGCTCACCTCTATCAGTAATAGGTAAAGTGATCTCATTACAGGCCCGGTGTGGCCCAGAGGGTGGGTAGAGGTATAGCTCTACTCTTCCATGATTGCGGCACTAGAGAGGGGTGAGTGGTCAGCAGCACGCCCTGGCCGCAATTTACCCCCTGGAAAAAACCGGTACCCATTTTACAGAAGGCTAGATAGGCCCCAGGGCCGGTCTGGAAGGGCGGAAAATTTCGTCCCCACCGGGATTCAATCCCGGACCGTCCAGCCCGTAGCTCAGTCGCTATACCGACTGAGCTACACGGCCCACCACCTCTATCGGTACCTTATACGTAACAAAGGAACACAAAAAAAAAGGATGAATACAGATTCAGTGAAAGAAACACAAATCACCTCAGAGGAGAAGTTGAGACTATGGCCTATGGAGAAGAAAGAGATCAGTAGGAACAACTCACCACATATATGGTGGGTAATACATAATTATCCTCACCTTGAACTCCCATTTCCCAATCTTAAGATGTAGAAGCGTGTAGAAACAAACATAACACTTCAAATTATATGTGAGGTATGGCGTGACAACTTAGACTGGCAAATGAGTTTACGTTTCACTAACAGTCACTGTTTGCATTATTAATAATAATAGCAGAACATGTTAGCAGTAAATAGCAGTAGGTACACCCAGAATCCAACACTGACAAATAGTAGTTCACAGTAATCAACTAGATAGTAATAAAAATTAGTACATATTATTATTTTAAAACAACTGGTATGTTTATATACAGCATCCATTTTTGCTCAAATTTTTAGATCCCAGGCTGGTAAAATACTCATCAAAGTGTCCCACAAGGTCTAGTGAATCATTCTAAATGTGGACAGTATTTACTGTGTACTTACTATTAAGAATACGGAAGTAATTACCAACACTGAGTGTTTATTATACCATATTAATGAAGGTACACATTTCCTAAATGTTTTGATCGAGCAAAAACATCAGGGAATAAACGTACGTGGGACAGAAGACATACATTTGGCTACTGACTATGAGGTCCATATCCTAAGGTATCTGAGGTACACGGCAGTAGACAAAATGTATAATCTTACTGCAAATAAAACAACACACACACAAAACAACAATTCCTTAATTATATAGCTCAATTGAGTTATTTTTGAGTAAGGCTTCGTGGATCACAAAGCATGTATGGACTATGCCGTAGCTGGTAATAGAAACAAATATCCTTCTAGAGTTGCAATTTTTACAAATTTTGCACTTAGCATTTTATGTCCCTATTTTAAATAAAATCAAATTTTTCAAGTTTAATATAACCTACTTTCAACTTGCATGCACATCCAGATATTAATCACGTTTAGAAGCAAATAGTAACATTTCCACGTTATGTAATTGCGAGTACTGCCTGAGCATTGTGGAATTCGACCGAAAACTTTAGGCAGTATCTAAGTGAGTATACATAATCTCATGAACGCCCATTTGTGTACAGCTGTACAATTGACGGTGAGAGAGAGAGAGAGGGAGAGAGTTTCTTAACACAGGATTCCTTTCACTGCGAAGCGGTGTCCGCCCTTGTACGGCTTCTAGAAACAACTCCTGTGGGCCGTCTACAATTGCTTATTCAACATCTACGTAACTACACTCGATATTTCGATGCGGTCTCCTACATCTGCAAACCAAAGACGCGTTCTGGTGACAAGGGACCCACTTAACATGCAGTACAGATCACCCAGACAGCAAATACAGGAAATGCATACTGAATGCTACTGTGGACACATATTGCAAGGTGCATAAGGAAAAGGGGTGACAGTATTAGAATGCGTTTTAGATCAATAAGCTATAAATATGGTGGGTCGATGTAAATGACTCGACCTTGAAGCACATTAGATAACAAGCATGCGCAGAAGTATTCTATTACGCGAAGAAAATCATCGTCCTATCTAAGATGTTATATTTCATTACTACAGGGAACGAACAAGACGACGTACTGGCCAAAAATTGCGCCAAAATTACACAAACATATATCAGAGAGACACCCTACCACTCTATTAAACTACATTTAAAGCAGGCATTCCGAAGCGTATACAGACACGAATTAGAGACAAGACTATCCCATAAACCGTGGACGCAAGAAATATCCAAGGTAACAGACTGG
>Ga0123354_10008638_pt1 | contig 15513 bp, 9 predicted proteins | sample TergutLab28metaG_2_FD_97872 | JGI IMG/M metagenome (GOLD analysis project Ga0123354, IMG submission 97872) | Labiotermes labralis P4 segment gut microbial communities from Petit-Saut dam, French Guiana - Lab288 P4 | ecosystem: Host-associated > Arthropoda: Insects > Digestive system > Gut ...
GGGACCCCTCGTTATAACAAAAAAATTAAAATACTCCCCCCCCCCCCCCCCCCCCCCCCCCCCCACCAGTATGGTTTGAGGTTGTAGACTGCCATAAATTTCTCATTTTACGGCCCAGTGTCGGGTTCTCGTGAAAACGCCACAAAAGTTTAGGCTTATCTTACGAAGAGTGATGTCTTCTGCAGTGACGTTACAAAGTCCAGTAGGAAGGTACCAATATTTCCTTAGAAATTACTGCCTCCATACTGAAGGTATGGTAGAAAGTAGAAGAAGAAGATTGTGTTCGTAATACAAATGATAACTTTCTCTAGGCCCATTCATCCTCGATCAATATTCTACCAACACAAATGGTACCATCCTTTACTAGGTCTATCCTTCCTCGACCTATGCTTGATTTGTGGGGAGGGGGAGGGGGAGGTGTTTATGTCAGTGACCGCAAGTACGAGTACTTTTACTCTCAAATCCTAACGTGCAGTACGGCTTGAACGAGCCAGCATTCATTTACATGCAGGACCTTTGTCAATGCCTGTATTCTACATTCTTGATTCTATTCAATGCTTCCTATTGCTTATATGGACGTTTGGAGGCTGGGATGGCCGAAACGCGAATGCAAATGGATTTCCATTTGTATAACGTGTTGGGTTCCCCTTCCACCCTGCATAATAGGTCTCATGTGACCTTATCCAGCAAACTGTTCCAGCGAGCTATGGCGTTGTCGAGGATTGAAGTGGGAGACTTAATTTTCAATCATCGTGCTAGTGACTAATCAGTGTAATCACGAAATCTCCGCATAGAATCAGCTCATCACCCTATACAGAGCGCCTGCAGTGTTGTGGATTATCATACAACGCGTAAACGGATCAATAATTGAGTCCAAGTGACGCAAGATATGGTAGGCTAATGTCACTGCCCACGTTTACACTGTAAATGTGAGGTGTCGTATCTGCTTCATTCCAGGGTTTATCAATTCAGTCTGAAACGTGGGCACAATAGCAGTTGATTGAGTTGGCTTGTATCTCGACCCACAAGAACAGTATGCCGCTGTATAACACACATCGTCATCGAAGCGCATCCAAGTGCAACATGAAAGCGTTTCTACCTTCAGTTGTTTGACTGCTCTTTGTGGTGAAATAAGTTGGGGTGAAGTCGTAGGAACATGCGAGAATTGCGTCATAGTATACTACATTGTTACTAAGATATTACGACTGAATTTTAGGCATGATTATTACACAGCATGTACATTCTAAAACTGCTAAGTTTCGGTGACTGACTTTGCAACCTTCTTCAGGACCAAAAAATGGAAACACCATATTTTTCTAATAATTTTATAAAACTTTCTTCTTCTTCTTCTTCTTCTTCTTCTTCTTCTTCCATTGGCACTACAGCACACTGTGGGCTTTGGCCTGTCGAACAAAGTCCTTCCATTTTTTCCTATCTGCCACCAACGCTCTCCATCTTCTCACTCCCAGCACTTGAAGATCTCTTTCTACTTCTTCTTTCCATCTTTTCCTGTGTCTTCCCCTTCTTCTCGTCCCTTCCAGTTCTTGAGTGAAGATCTTTTTGGGCATCCTATCCTCATCCATTCTCTCTAGGTGACGTAACCAACTTATTCTTTGCCCTTTTATCCATTTTACTATATTTTCTCCTTTGTTCATCTCTTCTAGTTCTTGATTCGTCCGATAAAGCTTTATCTAACGGGTCCAAATAAATAGATTTAATATTCTGAGAATATTTTATTTTAATCATAAAATGGGTAATTATATAAATATTAATATACTAATGTTAACATCAATGCCACTAATATTAATATTAATATTAATAGATTTTCATTACTTTCCAGCATTATATGTATCACCATCTCAACTCAAAAGTTCGAGATTTATCACGAGGTTGCTAGTCTGTTTGTGGCAGGAAGTTAAAAATTACAATCCGACTAATATGCTCATTACTCTAATAGAGTGCTGTACAAAAATCAGGAAAATATTGCTAATTTTGTGCGACCGAGCAGAAAGACCGACAGAAGGACACAAATATCGTTAATGGAATATGAGACATCAGGATTTAAGTCAATTATTGTACTGTGGTTTTCTCAGTCATGAATTAATGTATTCTGGTAAATGGATATTAATGATTGGAAGCGCACTGTCTCATTGCCGATGAAAAAGTGACAATTTCATCCCTGAAAACGAAGACGTAATTTTCTTCAAGTGTATTTCCATATAACGACAAATGCCTAGTTTTCTCCGACTTTACATATTCCTCTATTATGCTGTGCTGTCATTCAGTGCTGTATGTTTCGATCCAATATATGACATTCGTTCGTGTTAAAATTAGCATATATTGCATCAATTGCGTCCACGACACGCGTTTCGTCCAAACCATGCTACTTGCAGGTGTGGAGCAAATATTTATTAAAGCAGTGCTCCAGTGTTGCTCATAAAACATTTGCTAAAAGTCTGTATAATCTTAGTGCATACAAATAATTACAGTTCAAATATATTTCATAAAGCTTCAGATAAATATAGCGTGGGTGCAGTATTGGATTATTGTTTATGTAATTTTGGAAGTAACCTGCCAAAATGCACGGTTGTGAACCAACCGAATCTTACCTACACCCTCTAACTTTTTACCTTACTCTCATCTTAACATCTTTCTTCCAAGAGATCTCCTTCCTTTCCGGATCACCGATAAAATATTTGTATTCAGTCCTAATGCGTATAAAAACTGGCTTGATCTCCACTGCGTTGGAACATGAACATATAACTTGTGCTGTTCTTAAGTAACTGTTACGATCTTTATGGTCAAGAGAAGGTCTTTATGCACCTCTATTGGTGCGAAATCTGGTTGTCCCATCATTTACGATGAAGCCATCACGAGTCCTCACGTGTCCAGTGTTTCTGTCACATTGTAAGTGCAAACTATAACGATTTTTCAAAAGCTGCGAATTTTTGTCTTCCATTTTAGGTAACTGTACGATTCAGAGTCCTCATTGATGAAAAAATAGTTGTTCAGTTAGCTAAGAAATTCTCGCATTTTATGGATGGCCGAATTTTACCATCGTGTCCATCACAGCCTGCAACTGGTCCCGAACCGACAAGTTAATAGTAAACATTCTCAACCACTTTCTTTAACTTTCACACTAATATTTCTCTCGCATTTACGTCTAGTTATTCCAAGCGGTTTACTGGGTTCAGCTTTGCCACCAAAATCTTCTACAGGTTTTTCCCTCACATGCAAGACATGAGGGCTACACCGACCAAATTATCTTCCTTGATCTAGCTATCATAGTAATATTTGGCAAGGAGTCCAAATCGATGGAGTTTCTCATTAAGTAATTCGCTGCAATCTCGTTTCACTTATTCCCTATGGTGTCCAAACATTCCCATGAGCACGCGTTTCTGGAATATCTTAACCTTTGTGTTGTTCAAATATGTGCTGAGGTGAATTCGATTTGTGAAGAGTGACGTGCATGAAGCGATAACACCGTCAGGGTCGTTATAAATAAATCAGATATGTTTAGTGATCCTGGATAGTACCATGTATATCGCTTTCCATACCGTATATCTACGATCAGTGAAGCCTCATATAGAGCAACGACCTGTCCAGTAGTCAATCACAGCTAGTACAGAAGCTCTCCTTTTGTAAATCCCTTTACCAAAACACTGTGGCTCATAAATATTTCTGTCATTCATCATATGGGCGTTGTAAAAATCCCTTTTGGACAGTGTTCCATGGTTTCCTGACACCAATAAAGAAGGTGTCTTATCCCATTTTATTCTCTTTGAACACCTGAAAATGCTGGGACTATTCTCATTTACCGCAGCAGAAACCTAAAATCAAATCCTCTTATGTACACACACACACACACACACACACACATATATATATACATATATATATATATATATATATATTTATATACACATATACATGTTTATATGATCTGTAACCATCTGAAATAATTTCGCTTATTTAAACACCGATTCCTCCAAATTCAAACTTGTAATCCTCTCAATTTTCGGTATCACTCTTGAGTTTCGAGCACACATTCTATTGAGGAAATTATTTTTGGAATAGGAAATATTTTTTATATAAAAACACAAGTCACAAATACCCAAACTCAGCAAAATATTTTCATCCTAGCGAAGTTGTTTGAAAACGAATGACAGTAATGCATGCATTATGCTTTACTTCTGTTCGGAGGTGCTTCATACTGTTTTTCGAAGAAAAATACACTATAATACAGACTGCAATTTATACCCTCTGGCTTATAAACTTCTCCGTAAATACTGCGAACTCTATCAATACAAGGCAACAGTAAGCTTTAGCTTTGTAGAGAGAGTATTATTTCCCTACGCCAACTTTCACTGCCGACTATCCCCAGTTCATGAACAAGCGGAAAAACTGGGCGTCTTCGCCAGACTTTGCTTTATTCCGCAATTTATAATTCCAAAACTGTTTTGTAAAGTTAATGAATGTGTTTATGTTCAAGAAAAACGTGTGTTTTACTTCTTAGATGTAATTCAACACTGAGTAAAAAATGATAAATCTAGCTGCAGCAAACATTTATATAAATCTTTCAGACGTTTAATAGGCAGTGATAATTATACATGCCACCAGCTTCAAAGTTAAACAAGTTAGCATTTAGTCTATAGAAAGTATTTGTTAATTTCATTTCCTTCTCAGTGCAAACAACGATCTCTACTGATCATCGTCAACAAAATGAACTAACATGAATGTAATTTGTTTTCTGTGAGGTACGACTCAAATTTCCATACGCTATTCACTTCACCTTCACTGTTTCAGGGTAAATTAATTGTGGTTTCTCGCACGCTTGAATGCGACTGTTTTCTTGGTTTGTTAACAGCTCATCTGTTTTTCTTGCAATCGTGTGTTTTAAAGCGGCTTTATATCGTCCCTCTCTGTTCAGATCCTGAGCTGGATAAATAAAACCAAAACACTCCTGTCCTACTGTTTTAATAACGCATAATTTGACATTATTCGTTCTTCAGTGGAAAGAGATTTGTCCACCTAACGTTGTGAAGTTAAACTTAAACATGGTTTCTAGTCAAATTCGTACTGTCCAACGCAACTTCTAATTACTGATAATAAAAATTTCCTTTGTTTTTTTTTATTCTTGAAAACATGTAAACTTATTTTGTCAATAAATAGAAGTTGCATTGAACTGTTGTTGCCTACAAGCGATACTGTAAACACACAGTTACATCACGTACCTACCAAAACTTCAACATTGACTGTCTCTTCTGCACTAAGTGTGACATCGCACTAACCGAATCGAATCCCTTCGAGTCGAATCGAATCTGATTCCCTGAAGTGACAGACACATTTGTCTACACTGAATTTCTGTACACATATCATACTGATGGAGTCGAACTGGTCGAGCAAAGTTGCGGATCGTATTCACAGACTGTTAGTGAAAGTGACTCGTATTGACTTGAATAGACCAGACCATAGTGAATGCGGTTATTGTGTCCGAAGCGTAAAGCAGATCCGTACGGCGTTCAGAATTATTTCATGGTTTCATTAAGTGAGACTGGAATTCTTCACTTCAAATTGTTTTATGGATTAAGTTTTTTCGAACTTTTCCACTTCTATTTCTACTTTCAGTTGTTGCACATTTTCATTCAAGGTACGGAAGCCGGAATAGCTCAGTCGGTATAAAGGCTCGCTTATGGACTGGAGAAACTGGGTTTCGATTTCCAGTATATGAAAGATATTAGTATCTTCTCCGAAAAGTCCAGACTGACAATGGGGCCCAACAAGCCTCCTGTTCAATGGATACAGGATTTTTTTTCAGGGGGTAAAGCGGTCGGTTCGTGAAGCTGATCCCTCAACTCCGTCTAGTGCTGAGGTGAAGATTCAGTGGATTTATACCTCCTATCCTATACGCCTTCAGGCATCGAAAGAGAAAATTTGACCCTCTTGGCATTCAGAAGACTCCTTTTAGGATCTCGGCCGAGCAATCCGGTAGCGTGACAGGATTTTGTGTTCGCTATAGCCATCAACATTTCCTTTTAAATCGCTTCCAATCTATCTCCCATCAGTCATCCTATCATCCGATGCCTTGTTTTCCGAGTTACCGACGGCTCCGTCAATAAAAAGAAGCTTTTCCAATTACACGCCATTATGCTTTTGCCGCTGGATTGGCGGAAATGTTATAGGGTTAGCTCAGCTGCAATGTTTGTTTCGGTGTGGGTTTAAAGTCTCATTATGCTGGCTCTGGGCTAATTAGACGGGCAATGGATGTGATCTCAGTTTTATAACGCAATGAAAGCGTTCATATCGATTGGCTACAGATCGACATGGACAAGAGAATGGCAAAGGTCAGACAGATGCTTTGACAGTTTCAGAACACATTCAAAGACTCGTGGAATGTGTTTCCGTGTAGTTGGTTAGAAAGATGTTAACTTTTAGTAGTAATTTGTTTCCTCCATCTTCAGAGTAGGAGTGTAAATAGCGATAGAAAGGCCAGTTGGTAAATAATAAACGGAGGACCAAGAGGGGAGTTAAGCCATAACAAACAGAAACGGCTGTAAATAAGCGGGAAATTGTGGCCTTTGGAAGGGCTGTATTCGAAGTAAGGTGGAAAAGAGAACGTAAAGCAGTTGAATAAAATAAAGAAACTCTACAAACGATTTAAATATGGTAAAATGATAAAAACGAAAAAATAAAAAAGAGAGTGAAGACGGAAATTTAGGAAATCTGGTGAGCAGACCACACTAACAAGAAAAAGAACAAAATAAAGCCAAAATAAGGCAAATATAATGCAATGCAGAAACTAACACGACAGTACATTTCGAAATTTTACTACGTTTTTGTTAGAGGAAACGGTGTCACATATTAAACTATAATTTTCGTGGTCACGACAGTGACAGACCCTTAATTCGCACTCCCAAATGATAACCTATGTAATTGCAAGCTAATTGTAAGAAGAAATTGTTCAAAAATTAAACTCCAAATCCAGCTCTACGTATTTCATGAAGAAGAAACATAAACACATTCTATAACAACTGCCATATACTGGAAGGAGACGTAAAGAGCAGTCTATGTGCAATACAGAACACACTGTCACATATCCATGAAGATTATCGTCCTGTAGAATGTGATGATGAGTAGTTCGGTGGATAGGTACCAATATTTTGTATTGCCCATTTCCGCCGAAATGTCCTCACTAAAACACACGGCATCCTGTTACAGAACACGGATATCTGCAAAGTCATAGCTCTTCGGAAGTCATATAACTCAGGTCTACTGAGCACGTCACTGAAAATGGCCGTTAATGTAGGCTTTGAATTCTGTCTAGGCTCTTCAGGTCCCGGCGTTCAATGGTGCAGTGACAAGTTAAAGGCGAAATTAATGTAATTACAAAGAAGCTACCTTATACGTCTGTAGACTCTGTTTTATTTCACCGATCAAATGCATAGTATCAGTTATATGGAAGTATTAAATGCATTTCTCCGGCTTGTTACGGTACCAGAGTACTATCTTCAGGGAGAACAAATATGCAACTTTTAATATCAGTTTCCACTTATAAGCTGTTACTTCAAGGTACCTCAGTCTGTAGTAATTAGTTTTTTGATGTCGATTAATTATAAAAAGTAATATTTGTGTTGGTTTTTTGGTCAGTTTTTGTCTTTTATTTTAATTTGTTTATATTTAGGTGCCAATTGAATTATCCTACAGATTTTGCTGAAACAAATCGCTGCATTGTTTTTCAATAACTTTTGCTTGGCACTCTTGAAGTTACTAATCACCTTTGTTTGATATGCATCAATTATTTTACAGTTTTGCATTCTATCTATTACACTTAATAGATTATGGGTAAACGTTTGCGACTGTAATCACTTTTCTGAGAATACATCAAACAAGCATAATATCTACTACAATCCAAGAAAAGTAATTGCTTTTTCTTGGACTTCCATCAGTCATTGTCCAATGCGCGTAAAATGTAATAAACATGCAGCATACGAACATTAAATTGGTAGACTGATTTCATATGGCGTCTTTTTGTGTTTGGTAAACCGACAAACATAAAATTATGCGAAGAGGGTATATGGTAAAATGAGAACACAAAGAACACTGGAATTGACGTGCTAAATTGATTAAAACGTGTATAAGCGAAATGTTCACTAAAACCCTTGAAAGATGACACCGAACTAACTCCATTCACTTCAAATTTCAACAGGGCTCAAAATAAATTATGTGAATTTGACAAGGTGTTGCCCCACCCATCCTTCCAAACATGTCCATACGGCTAACGTAGCGTAAAATGAAACAACTGTTTCTTAAGACTAATTACCACATCTCGATTCACATCTCAGTTCAAAAATGTTTAAAAAGTGTCGAAGTTTAAACTAAATCTCAAACGATCATTCTTCATACATAATTTCTGAAAATAAAGCTCAGTGAATTTTGGCAGGACGGGAGTTTAGGAATTTTCTGTCACGTTGTTGTAGGAGAACATGACGTTTTACTATTGAATTGATGTTCATGATCATTTAATTAATGGAATTATTTTAAAGTACTTAATAAATTTAATGTAAGTTGATATATTACATTCAGATGTGAAAGTGGGACAAAAAGAAATCTGTGCGTGTTAAAAATGTATTATTTTTATATACGTAGTCAATGTAATAGATACATCAGAAGAACTTAATTCGTGCGTATTATGGAATTTTTTTTAGTGTGTTATTTCATGACGCAAAAAATTACAAAACTCTTATAAATATAGCCTCGATGAAGTAAGAATGAATGAATAAGGAGCATTGGTGAAAACATTCTAACAGTGAAAACCCAAATTATTCAGAAGAAAGAACCATTTCTGTCCACCACAAATCCTACAGAAATTGGCCTGGGATTGAACCCGGCCCTCCTTGTCAGACGTTACTAAAATTTTTCCAGCTCTCAGCCGCATCACAATGCAGCCAAGGCTTCAATTCTTGCAAAATGCAATTTTTTATTCTGAGTTACAAATGTAAAATAGCGCTTCCAGACACACTAAGAACTACCCACAGATATTATGGCATCTGTAATGAAGTAGTCAAACATCAAATTAAGCCATGTGAATACTGATCAATGCCTGAACGTGTATCTATAGTAATAACGTATATAATTCACTGTTAATTGAATTTATATAGCACAGAATTTAAAACACGTAAGACGTAAAAGTGCCGTATTTCTTAAATGTGGACTAAGCAGTTAGAACATTTACTGTTTAATTATTAATACATCGCTTTCGTTACAACTAAAGTTCATTCTCTAAACTGACACATTTGACTGCGAAAAGCCAGTCTATTGAAGTGAGAAACGTAGAGACGAATTCCTTGAGAAAAGCGCTTTATCCACGAATTCATAGATAACTGATAGTGAATAAATTATCCAGCCTTCCATTAAACTGCTGAGATTTTGTACTTGATTTGTTGTAATTATAAAGGTAGCTTTTCGTGCCGGTTGTTACCAGGTGCCTTTAAGCGAATGGGGCAGAAACCCCCGGCTCTTTCTGAAATGAAATAACGAATAAAATAAGGGTTGAAACTTATTACGGGATACACATATATATAATATTCATAATCTAATGGAGAATTAGCTGTAAGTCATTTGACCTCCAACGCCACATCTGTACACTTGCATTCGATCTGGAAATCAGGTCATTACACTTTGCAGAACGTTATTAAAGAATGGTTTCAGCACACTGCCGAATTGGCAGGACACGTTGGCAGGACATTTCTCTTACATTCTGGCCTTCACGCAGCCCTCACAGGAATAACTTGGCCGCCGACAATGGGATGACCAAGGAGGCTAATTAATGTCTCCGTAGAGAGTAACAAGTTTCTGCAGAAACGTAAGTGGATCAATAGGCGGTGTCAGTATTCCTGTAGCGTGCACACCGGCCCTTTGTTTTAAGCGGTTTTACCTTAAAGCCCCTTGACAATTTACACCACTTCTTAATTTGGGGTCTCTTATTTTCGGTTAAACACCCTTTGGTTGGTTGCCTTCTATTACTTTTCCTCTTCTTTTTTTGTGATGGGAACTATCATTTTTTATATATACATTTTCTTTTTACGCCACTTTTACACGTATCTAGGAAGTGTGTCATCCCCGTTGTGTGTGTGAAACTTGGAAAAATTGTATGTAGTCACAACTGTGTCACATGAGGTGTATTTAATGGCTATATAATGGCAATATACAGCAGTGCAGAAGACACCACCTCACAGAAGGAACAAGCCAGCACTCACATATAGTGTAAATAACACAGCACGCCCACTGTAGAGGAATGTCAATACGTAATAAACTCCAATTAATAGTACAACAAGTGCCTTACAGTGAACAGTGAAAGAACCAGCTACACACAGTAAACAAAAAGACCCAATCAACAGTATAACAACACCCGACAGTGAATACGGCGAAGGAACCAGCTACACACAGGAAAATAGCACATGGCGACACAACAGTGAGCACCGCCACCCACACGGACTCACACCCACCAGGGGATAAAACCGGAAGGAACGGGAACACAATAACACCCGGAGCATAGGCAAGTGAATCCCGCACCCAAGGCCACTCGAGCCCCCACAACGCAGCATAATTGAGGAGAAGGACGATGAAAAGACCTCCGCACGACTACAGAACTTCATACCTGCCGAGCACACCCTCACAATAGCTTTATTTTTCTGTATCTGTTTTTGTTTTGTGTTGGTTTTATTAGATTCCTGTTTTTGTTTTTGTTTTGCTAATAAGGCTCGTATGTAGAGATCTGTACACCACGTGCGGGTGCATGCTTATAGTAAGATCTTAAGTTCCCCGAAGACAACCTGAAGATGGCCAGTACAGGCCGAAACATGTAACTGTCCATTATGTAGTCATTAAATACACCTCATGTGACACAGTTGTGTTTGACTACATACAATTTTCCAAGTTCCACACGTATGCCGCTAGGGCGTGAAACAAGGCCTGGGTGTATTTGACATGGAGCTGATAGCTTTAAAAGCGAATTGTGTCGAGTTGCTTGTTAAAACAAACCTTCTGACATCAATGCAGCGTGGTGTCCGACAACACTATCGCAGGCATGTTGCCTCTTGTCACAAATACTCTTACTGTGGGTATCAAAATGACGTCATGTAAGATCAGTCAGGAATATGGGGCTCAACAGGCCGACTGCGAACTATCGGTACACCTGAACTGTGCGTAAGTGACGGAAGGCCGAGGCACTCGGTCGCCGACTTTCCTTGGCCCTTGACATGGACGTGAAAGATACTCGTCAAATGTTACATTGTGAGTTGCCTTCTCTCCCATTCAAAAGTTATATCGCATCAACAACTCTGTTAACGGAATAAGATATATCATGTGCAGCTTTGCAAAAAAAAAAAAATCTTCGACTAGGTGACAGACAAACCGGCGTAGTCGATGTATTAATTATGTCCGAAGAAGCCAATTAACATTCCTAACGTCACGTGATCAAAACACATTTTCTGTATTGGTCGCCACACAACGCTCAACGGACTTCATCAACGCTTCTGCATAGCATAACAGTGAATCTGATAGGCGACGTTTTTTCTGGCCTTGTTGACCCGCATTTCTTTCAGGACCGTACAGAACGCGCTGTTGCTCTGGATGTCTGAGCGGTAAATATTTAAGCTGGACACTTCCTTGGCGAAGAACTGCGCCATCATGACTTTCTACTACTGTTTCATCACGTCGGTGCCACTGCCCACGTCTCACGTACAGAATGAATTTCTGCGCACTTTTCCGTAAGAACTCATTCCTCACTATGGAGACATAAACTTCTCTCTTCATTCATCCCATCTCGGCAGCGATTTTGTAAGGCGGGGCTACCTGAAGACCAGAATGTAAGAGACATATCCTGCCAGTATTCGTGACTTCAAAGAGCGGATTCGGCAGTTTGATTGGAGCCATCCGTAATGGATTTCTGCGAAGTGTAATAACTTGCCTGCCTGGCCGAATTGGGTAGTACACATGTGGTGATGGAAGACACATTAAAATGTCATTTTAAATCGCCACTGATTACAGTTAATTCTGCATTGATTTATGATTGTATATATCCTGTAATAAACTGAACCTCTACCTACTGTCAATTACTTCAATTCAAACTTCGTCAGGAATTTCTGTTCCACATGAACGTCAAAGAGATAGTTAAGATTTTAGCTCGTATTCGTACTACACGCGTATCGTTGTGTGAACCATTCTCGCTGTAGCTAATTCTTTTCCATCTTATTATTCCGTTTTACAGCATCAAGCACCTACGTAGCGGATAAATTTTGTGACGTTTGAACTCCTTCGCGATTTCTCTCTCTCTCTCTCTCTCTCTCTCTCTCTAGTTCTTATTTTTTAAATAGCCGGAGATCTCCTCAGCTTTATCCTGCTTCGTTCTGGCCGGTGTGAGACTCTACAGACACAGGGGAAGGTTTAAAGATGAATGATCTTTAAGTAATCACAAGAGAAGGTAGATATTGTTACATCTGATTAGGCGCTACCTTATTTATTTCCCTTTATAAAGGCCAGACTATTCACTTATGTTTGTTTGATTCTAAATCGGCAAGCAGGTTTGAAAACTCATTGCTTATAGGAAAATTCTGTGTTACAAATTATTGTGTAGACCTAACTGCCGTCCATACAGTTGTTTTTCATATTGCTATTAGATATTACTATTAGACGTACATCCTAATTTGTAATATTACAAAACACAACAGTCGCCGCTCGCTTGCAGCGATTGCAGGTTCGAATCCCACCGGTGGCACATATATCTGTTTCTTGGGAGATTTGTGTTTTGTCAGGTGCGTGGGCTGATCGCTCCTCCGGAGTAGTCCTACCGATTGTGGTGTGTCTGAGTGTCATCGTGAAACCTCCATAATGAGCAGGCCTTGGCCCATTAGGGGCTCTAGAGAAATAAAAGAATAAACAAAACTCAAGGGGCTGTATAAGATGAAATTCTCAGTAACTAGTCAAGGTAAAAATATTTATCAATACGAAAACATAAAGAAGAAATTACTGAACTGCATGTTCAACAGTGTCTTATAAAGTATCTCATGTCAACACACGCAAGGAATCTCAAACACTACGTCGGCAGTAAAATTGGCTAAGAAAACGTTCCAAAAGCAGCGCGTAAAGTATCAGATAAATTTTCTTCATATTACCGAAAATTTAAACTCGGTAATAAATGGGAGTTATGTTGAGGGCAATTATGTACTCATTTGCAATACTATAAAACACAACAGGATGTGTAAGATCAATTTCGTTCCTTATTACTGTCGACTGTGTTCTTTCTACCGTAAAATTAATAACTTTTGGCAGTACGTTTGCATCAAATGTGTATTTTATAAAATATAATAATTTACAAACAGCTCGTTCAGAAGTCTCACAACTTAAGTTTCCGTGTAACTTCTTATGATACTGACAAAGCAAATCAAACATAGGCTTATGTCGGGATTTTAGAAACTCTACCCTAATTTGTGACGTTCTCATGACCGTGCACCTCAGTATATTACTACTATTTGCTCATATTTAGAGAACTGTATTTTAGTAATTTTCGGGACCGCGGTAGCACAGTGGTTAAGGCTGCTGTGCTACAAATCGGAAGGTCGCTGGTTCGATCCCAGCCGGTGTCAGTGGATTTTTCATTGACATAAAATCCTTCCGATCGCACTATGGCCCTGGGGCCGACTCAGCCTCTAACAGAAATGAGTACCAGGAGTATTTCCTGGGGGCAAAGGCGGCCGGTGCGTAAGGCTGACAACCTACCACCACCCTGCGCCGTTGTCACGAAATCTGAGAACCTTAACTTCCTGGAACCCTCTGGGCCTGTCCAGGCCTGTAAAGGAACTGCTTTTACCTTTTATTTTAGTAATTTAAGACCACTCACTTGTTTCAGTGTGATGATACCAGAGGCTGTGTAATGCAATTTTGACCTCCTGATGAAGAGCACATGTGCTCCAAACATGTAGAGGCATGAAATGAAACTTATTTTGAAACAAATTTTGTGCATCAAGTTGGTTATATACTGAGATAAATCTACCCCAATTGTTATACGATCTTATACGGCTGATGGACTGCAAACTTCGACACAGCTCCCAAAAATTCTGAAGAATTTGGAAACCTGCAGCAGATATTTTACGTCCATTGGCCTGATATATTCAATGCAAATTTTAACATGTCTTCTACAGCTAATATTTTGGCTCAAAGTCTTTTTAGATTCCGTTCTACAATCTTCGTTTCTAACTTACAAAGTTCCGAATAACTCACGTAGATAATTTTCCCAGTTTTAAAGAACAGCCCACTTATTTAAGTTCTGTTACATGTACAGTAATTTGACCACCTACTGAACCCTTGTTTCGAAACTGTGTAATTACTAAGAAGACGATTTCCTTAGCTAAGTCACGTGTTCTCAAAGCGGGTGTATTTCGAATATGCCTACAAATGAAATACCGGAATGTAAAGCGCTACACTTAACATGGCTTATATAAAATTTAACATCTTGTCGCACAACACTTCTGTTTTTTAATAAATGCTCCGACATGTTTCGGCCTTGACTCTTGGCCATCGTCAGGGAGCTTTCTTTGGTATGTGCAGCTTATGTTTCAAATTGTATGTCAGAAATTCCATGTTGATTTAAACTGTTATGATGATTAAGTTTTACAGTCCTTAAAATCAGTATTATAGTTAAAATACAGTTCAAATGTAGTACAAAATTATTTTTCTGTTGATACAAGTGTCTTTTGGGTGTGATTAGTAACATTTGTCTCTTCTGGAATATGACAAGCTGAAGTTCGGGAAAGGGATACTAATCTAGGAAAGTACACTTTTTTTTAAAAAAAAGGGACAAAAACATGAAATAACCTTACTGACCAATTTATTAACCTCAAATATTATATCTATTATACAGGCACAGTCACAAATAACTACAACTACTTCTGACTTAATGCCACTACTACAGTGAATCAAAATCGATATACAGAAGATACTTCCGTCTTTCAAGAAAAACTTCAAAACCATATTTTAGTAAGAGAGAATCCCAATCACTGTATCCCCCCCCCATAACCACCCCGTCAAATCTATTTTATATGGTTTTAAAATCTATTGTATAAAGTACCACATTTCAATTTTAATCTTATGAGTTTCTTACATAATATAGTCAATTACTTTAACCATTTCTTGTAATACGAGATCTCATAAATTGAAAGCATTATCAATTGTAACTCCACCTGTCTAAAGATCAGCCTGAAGATGGCCCTAAAAATTGGGCCAAAAATGTCGCTGGAATTATAATAAAATATGATTTAATAAAATACAATTTTTGTCTGACTGTATTTTATATATATTATATTATATTTTAGGAAACTACACTCTTCACGGATAGCACAGTGGTTAAGGTGCTGTGCTACAAATCGGAAGGTCGCTGGTTCGATTCCAGCTGGTGTCAGTGGATTTTTTATTGACATAAAATCCTTCCGATCGCACTATGGCCCTGGGGTCGACTCA
>Ga0123354_10008639_pt1 | contig 15512 bp, 9 predicted proteins | sample TergutLab28metaG_2_FD_97872 | JGI IMG/M metagenome (GOLD analysis project Ga0123354, IMG submission 97872) | Labiotermes labralis P4 segment gut microbial communities from Petit-Saut dam, French Guiana - Lab288 P4 | ecosystem: Host-associated > Arthropoda: Insects > Digestive system > Gut ...
AAAATTACTACCAGACATTTTTCTCGCCCATTGTTCCACCTTTCGCTACTAGGATCTCTAGCGTCGCTGAGGACGCAGAGGCACGTGGTGGCGAAAGTGGGAACCTCTAAAGATGGGGAAAAGCAATGGCAAACTATCCCCAAGAACTTGCCTAGGATGCAGTACGCCAAGAGCCACATCGGTTCCATAACCGGGCTCTGGTTCCTGCCGGACCGGCCTCAGGGCTGAAAAAAAAAAAATAAATATTGAACACAGAAGGTACACAATGACTTCATTTTTGTATGTAGTCTCCATTGCGTTCCATAGAAGTGTTCCAGTGCTTCAGAAGTGCATGGATACTTCTAGAAAAAAATTCTTTTGGCTGAGAGCGCAGCAACTCGTGTACCGCCTGCTGCACCTCTTCATCGGACCTGAAAGACTTGCCTCCCATTGCCTCTTTGAATGGCCCAAAGACATGAAAGTCACTGGGTCGAGGTCTGGTGAGTACGGCAGATGTGGAAGAGACTCGAAGGACAGATCTTGGATTGTTGCAACAGTTGAATGGGCAGTATGGGGCCGAGCATTGTCATGTTGGAGCAAAACGTCTGTACTCAGACGTTCATGTCGTTTGGACTTGATGTCAGGACGCAGGTGATTCTTTGGGAGATCTGCATATGTTGCACTGGTCAAAGTGTTCCCTGTGGACATGTAGTGCTCCAAAATTACCTCTTGTTTATCCCAAAAGAGAGTCAGCATAACGTTTCCTGCAGATGGTTGTGTGTGGAATTTTTTTCAGTTTTGGTGAGGAGGTATGGTGCCATTGCTGCTTTCTTGGTTTCTGGCTGGTGGTAGTGGATCCAGGTTTCATCTCACTTAACAGTTCTTCCTAGAATGCCATCACCTTCTGCTTCAAAGCTTCTGCTCTCTGGCAGGCATCAACATGTTGTTGTTCCAATTCTGTAGTCAGCTGGCATGGCACCCACCTTGCAGACACTTTATGGAACTGCAGAACATCATGGACAATATGGTGTGCTTATCAATGACTCATATCCAGATGTGCAGCTATTTCATTCACTGTTACACGGCGATTTTCCTTCACAATGGCTTCATCTGCTGCAATGGCTTTTGGTGTCACTACTCGGTGTGCCAGACCAGGTTAAGGAGAGTCCGTTACAGAAATAATGCCGTTCATGAACTTCCTAGTCCACTCATACACTTGCTGTAGTGACAGACGTGCATCACCATTCATTGATGAATTTCGATGGGTTTCACCCTTTCACTACTTAAAAAACAGATGACAGAACGCTGTTCTTCTTTGGTGCATGTTGCAAGCAGGGCCGCCATCTTTGCTCTACTACTGCGCCATTGTGTTGCATTCCTGCATCATACTGCCACCTGTCGGCCACTCTTCAAACCATGAATATCATTGTTGTCAGCTTACAAGAGAATCAAGCTGTGTTTCGAATTTTTATCGCACTTTTGAGGTTTTCATTTGACTCTTCCTCGTACTTTTATTCACCATTGAACATTCACCCAGTTTGAATCTTGCAATTCCTACCCTCAAAACTTATGGATCCTGTAATCCTTGCAAGATTAAGATTACTGTGAATTGTATTTGACAGATACCTCAACCGCATGGGCGTGGATGTAGGAGAGACAAACATATTGGTGCATGTAGCACCCATGATTGGCAGGAAGTACATTTTTGGCTTGGCGGGAAAGATAACACTGGAGAAGCAGGTAATTGACATTTGATTCATGCCGAGTAATTCTTTGAATCATGTAATTTAAACTTTTGCCACAGTTTTAACTTCATTAGCTCAGTAATTTGAGAATGAAGTTTCTCATTCTTGTCGTACTAATATTACATTTGTTTGTGACATTACAGCTTATAATTTGAATACATAAGTATCAAATGTTTTATATGAAGCTGCTGCCATCATCTTCAGGAGCAGCATATTCCCTCAAAATGTTGGTACATATGTACTGAATTACCTGGTGTCACATCTGCAAGGACTGTAACCTTGATAAATTTTGTTAGCTATGGATACTTAGGATGTGTTGTTTGCACAGAGGGCATGAAATGAACTCACAGTATGCTGTGTTTGTGTGCCTATCTGTATGTTTAATCTCCAAAACTTCTGAACTGATTTCACTGAAGTTTGGTGTTACAGAGATATACACTCAAAGTTGTGTATTGCTGTCCTCAGTGTTATGACACTTTTATTTGTGATCTTTGAGGTTGTCATAGCAATGCTGATGAAGTGTCCAGTCTTTGGATATGACATCATGTGACTGGTACATAGATACTAATTTTTGGAGGAGCTTTTTCCCTCTTCAAGGATATCTATTTATCTTGGAGAATCTTGCTGGCTCCATCTTTGTAGTTTTCCTGAAGATGGAGGCAGCAGGCTTCTTTGAAACATTGGCTTCCATATAGCAATTGACATGACATCATATCTCATAAGACTAAAATCTTCACTGTGTTGTTTCGTAAAAGAGGCCAACTCTTTCCATTCGGAGGGTACATTGAAGATTGAAACAATGGTTACAACAGTACATTGAGTTATAACCCAGAGTACTGCAGTATGAAACTTCACTGCCAGGGGAACCCCAAATAAAATTTGCTGTGTAAATGTAACTATTTTTGTATTTGTTCTTACTTTACAGGAATCTCACTTCAGTCATTATGTGTATTTTTTTTTCTTAAAATTGTTACATGGTGCATGGTACATAATGCAAATCTTGTTAAGCTGTAACATTTTGACCTGCAGAATTTGCCAATATCTTGAATAGTTAATAAAACAGAAAGAAAGAATTTGAATAGAATTTGTGAGGTTTCTGACATAGGTGAGACACAGAAATTGTTATTTAAATGAAGTCAGTAATTTTGCACTGCTAGAAGTGACACATTTTTATGTAGTGGTTGGGTAAGTTGTTATGGTGGCCTATCACTGATCACAGTTTCTTCTTGTCTGCTTCTAGTGGAGTGATGCACTGACAGCTTACGCTCTACAGACTACAGTGAGAGACATTGCAGTTCATGACAAATCTTTTGTACAGTTCCATACCCTGCAGGAAGTGTTCCCACTCAAATCAGTGTGCTTCATGCTAGGGCATCCTCACTATGGTGCTATGGGAGAGGCAAGTTGTTTCTGTTGGTCTGTCATTTTGTTTAATCTCTCAGACTACCATATTGATACTGACTATATTTGATTTCTACTGAAATTTGTTAGAAGAATTCATTTTTGGTTCCTGTCAGGCTGATGTAAATATTGCTATATATGAGGCTAAAATCATATTTTATTGAATTTTCTCAAATGGCTCATCATGAAAAAAATAGATATGTTTGAAACATCTTGTAGTGTAGTATTTAATGAAATACTAGGAAAAAGATAGTTTCTCTCCTTCCTCTCCTCCTGCACATGCTATTCCTCTTCTTCAGATGTTTCCACTTTATGTGGTTCATCAAGCAAGCATGCCTGACCATCTATCTGTCTTTGTAATGCCACAGCTTTTCATCCTTTTCCTCCTCCTCTGTTTCTTCCTGTTACATGCTTTCCTGTTGCTTTCATGTTCAAACCCTACTTTTGAATTCTCTCTCTGCTGAAAATTAAAACATACCCATGCTGTCATGTTATTTTAATTATTAATTCTTCTTTCAAGGTACTGTAATTAAAATTACCGTTGGATTTGCATCTACAGTAAATAAAGATAAAGGTAAATGAGGAATGGAAACAAACCTGATAAATATGGATTGACAGAGGAATTTTCTCCATACTGAAAAAATCTTTAATTCCTTTAACCTTGCAGACATGTTGCATACATGGGCATGGGGGTGGGGAAATATGAAGTCTGTTAAATAAAATAATGCAGATGGAAGGGTACAGTAAAAGCTGAATGTTTTGGCCTTAGATGATCTGGAAAGCTGTATGAACCCAAAATTCACTGTTGCTCATGACATTTCACTGTCTAATCTACTGTCAGTATCCACAGCAATTCTGAGAGTACAAAAGCAAAAGTTGATCAAGAAAGACTTCACATGTTAAATTTAATTGTAGTTACGTGATGAAGAATCTTTGTGCCACGTTTTCATTGTTGGTCTCTATATTTTGATGGCAGGTGGTGGATGGCGGTGCAGCAGTTAAGAGCGGACGAATAAAGGTGTGTGTGTCGGTGACACCAGAGCCCAATCTGGACAGTGTGCGGAAGAAGTATCAAGACTCTAACATCCATTACATGCCTGGTAATTTGATGTGAATAGTTTCAATTTATGAGTCCATGCAGTCCTCCTCCTCATCAGTACCATCATCATTATCATCATCCATTTTTTACTTTATGGTGGATTGTCATATGAAATCATGCTCCATTGTTCTCTTTTCTGTGGCAATTGTCTTTCTAGTTTGTGCTCTTGAGTATCATCATTTCTACCACTCCATGGCACATCTTTCTTTGGGTGGCTTTGAAGATAGCATCATGGCAGCTTTGCACATTGTGGTTTGCAGAAATATGTGAACAGTATACAAGATGAGACATTAAAAGTTGAACTTTTTTTTTCCCATACAGTTTTGCTTTACAGGCAAGAAGTTGAAAGGTCTGTGGGCTAATGCAGGAATTTCTGGAAGTGACTGGTGTGCAGCACAGCATGAGGATGGATGCTGATAGAGACAAGTGTTTCATTTAATAATGCTGTCAGTTGCTAAGATAACATATTGTTACTCATAGATGAATGAAATATGAATATGGCGCATTAGTGGAATTATAATGACGGGAGAAACCAAAGTTCTGCCAGTACCACAACAAATCTTACATTGACTTAACTGGTTTGAAACCTTGACCACCTCAGTGGGAATGCTGGCAGTTGACCATCTGAGCCTTAGCACAGCCTGAAAACCTTGGGCATTGCATAGGCTCAGCTGTCCACATATCTTGTTAGATGTTCTGAGCATTGAATTTACGAGTTCTTGGAGTGATGGGGGAAATATGAAACTTTATAATTTAATATTGAATATATTTATTTGTTCCCTGTATATTCTATGTACAAGAGTGGCTGTGAACTTTACTACTGAGAGCATCTTATTGCATCATGGTTTTGCTGCAGGAAGTATAGCGGCCCAGCGTCTGGGATTGTCATCACACTTAGTATCACGGGTCACAGGCACCATATACATTGTTCAGGGTGATAAGAATGCCACTATGGAGTCATGTAACAAGGTCAATGTGGGACTGAACCTCAAGTTTAACAAACGCAATGAAGAGGTGAGAATTTGTTCATGGGTTATCAACTCTTTTTGTGACAATTAAAATTGATACCTCATTTAACTCCTGCAGCGCTAAGCCCTGTTATAGTAACCATGATGTCACATATTTGCAGTAGAAATGGATGATATATATGCACTTATTTTACATCTATGACTAAAATCTTTGCAATCTTAGGAAGAATTAAAATCTTTGGACAGTTAGCACCAGTATAGGGATCACGGCAGACATACAGATCAGCATGTTTATGGTATTAGGACTTTGTTTCTATTTTCTGCATTGGCCAATTTTAGCTTCCTTGTTGACTTAGTTTAGAAGTATGGCTGGTGCTGACTTAAAGTACCGTGTATTTCTGCTTGTGAAAGAACTGAAGAACCTTTAAGAATCACAAATCTGCTTTACTAGCTACCTTACACGGAGCATGAAACATTGACATAATTAAGAATTGTTGACTGTTTTGTTATAGAAAAAACATAGCAGTTAAATGGTCAATGTGTCTTGATATAAAATATTTTCATTTAATGGTTACTTTGTTTCTTGTCTGTCAGATACCAGGATACACTCGAAAGGAGGGCACAGTGTGGTTTTATTCAAACAAAGCGGTCAGTCTTGTTCAAAACTATATGCAGGAATTTCCTGAGCTCTTTGAGCACCTGGCAAAACACACGGGAAATGACGTATTTTATGAATCGGATATTTTCTCAACTGCAGATGATATGGGGTGAGTAGTGTGCTCCGTGCCATTTTTATATATTATTACATAAACTATAAGTGGGCCTGGTAGCTCAGTCGGTACAGCGATTGACTATGGGCTGGATGGTCTGGGATTGAATCCCGGTGGGGACGAGATTTTCTGCCTGTCCAGACCAGCCCTGGGGCCCACCCAGCCTCCTGTAAAATGGGTACTGGGTCTTTCCTGGGGGTAAAGTGAGGCCGGGGCGTGACGCTGACTGCTCACCCTCTTCTAGTGCCGCTGTCATGGAAGAGTAGAGCTATACCTCTACTCACCCTCTGGGCCACACTGAGCCTGTAACAGGATAACTTTACATACACTATAAAGTGAAATCATAACTGAGAAACTGTCCATCCATGTATCAGCATGTTTAATCAGTGAAACTGCTGGTTTCGTTGGAGTACAATTTGTGAGATGTGTTACACGCAAAATTGTCATGGAGTCAGATTTTAGATGAGGTCACCTAAATATAAAGGCTATACAAGATCTGAGACTCTGACAGTGTATAGTTATCAAATGATGTGAAGAAGGTGTATGTTATTGTAAATGACCTGTGACTGAACAGTTTGATGTGGTGGTAGCAGTCTAGACTTTGATTTAGGTAGTCCCAAGTTCAATTCTTTTTTGGTACACCACCTTTTGTGGCATGTTTTCGTAGGTTTTCTCATTCCCAGTGGGCATATTCCAGGAAAATCCGCTCTTAGGCCATTATCGTGTCCATACAAATACTTCAAGTTCATAATCCGCCAGTTATCCTACCATTAGTACTTGTGCACCTTTAAACACAACCTTCTTTATGAAACAGATCTTGTTCACATTAACTCTAATGACATACATTGTGACATGTTCAGTGATCATCAAGCTGACTGTGGCTGCCATGGAAAAGTAATAAGTGTTACATATTCTGATTGCATGTCTCTAGACTTGGTTATCCAGCATGCAAAGCGCATGTGCCATATTATATTGTTACCTGTGGCTTGACTGGCTGCATCAAAATTTTCCACATTATCTCATAAGTGGCACAATTTTTGGATAAAAAGTTATTGAATATGAAATGTGTGTTTTGATTTTCTGTGCTACTTTTGTCTGAAGCATTTCTCATTCTTAAGAAGAATTCATTGAGATGATATCATAAATGTGCATAGGTCTTCATCAAAAGTACCCATTATTCTTGTCAGGTTTGAATGGAACTTGAATTTCCTTTACAGATTTAAAAAAAATACTTGATAAAAATTTCATGAAAATCCTTCTAGTAGGACCTGAGTCATTCCATGTGGATGTATGGACAGACAGACTTGACGAAGCTAAAGTAACTTTTCACATTTGTGCAAACATGCCTAAAGATGTAAAATTATGAAAATATGAAATATCACATGTCAGTTTATTGAGAATGTGTTTCAAATTTCGTAACTTACTGTTCATGATATTGATGTTATTTTATCCTTTGTTTTAGCCGTATACATCTTTTTGTCTGTATTGATTTGCATAGAGTTTATCCCTTTAAAACACTCAAAACATTTGTAAATGGGTATAATGTGATGCTTTTTTAAAATGTTTTATCTTCCCTTGGTTGATTTTGAGTGTCACGGTAAAGTGTTCTTTTTAATTATGAATATGGATTTGCATAGATTATGTTTATTTTAATAATCAATACAATTTCATTTTATTTTTGGAGATATTCCTTAATGGAATCTTTCACTAATATCACATTAAATAGATTTTCTTTGTAGGATGGATTGTTCCATGTCACCATGCCTTTGTGATTGGGAAGGTGAACAAGATTTATTTGCTAATAAAGGTTGTGCTCAACAACCTGTGTGTTAGTGCACATAACAGACCAGGATGCCAAATATAAAATTTAGTTTTCATACTAGGAAGTGTGTCATCCCCGTTGTGTGTGTGAAACTTGGAAATTGTATATAGTCAAACACAACTGTGTCACATAGGTGTATTTAATGGCTAAATGGACAACTACATGTTTCGGCCCGTACTGGTCATCTTCAGGTTGTCTTGAGAGAACTGGCTTAGGATCTTACTATATACATTGCGCACACACACGTGGTGTAGAGATCTCTACATACGGGCTTTTTTATTTACAAAAGTAAAGCTATTGTGGAGGTGTGCTCGGCAGGTGTGTGGTTCCGTAGTTGTGTGGAGGCCTGTTCTCCGTCCTCCTTAATTCGGCTACGTCATGGGGGGCTCGAGTGGCCTTGGGTGCTCACACACACATCTCTGTCCCCATAGGCAAGGGACCAGGCACCCGAGGCCACTCGAGTCCCCCACGACACAGCCAAATTAGGGAGAAGGATGGAGAACAGGCCTCCACACAACTACGGAACCACACACCTGCCGAGCACACCTCCACAATAGCTTTACTTTTGTAAATAAAAAAGCCCGTGTATAGAGATCTCTACACCACGTGTGCGCGCGCAATGCATATAGTAAGATCCTAAGCCAGTCCTTTTAAGACAACCTGAAGATGGCCAGGACAGGCCGAAACATGTAGTTGTCCATTTAGCCATTAAATACACTATGTGACACAGTTGTGTTTGACTATATACAATTTCCAAGTTTGTTTTCATACTGTTGACACTGTATAGTTTAATATGGTGACAGTATACAATCAACAAAATTTGTGATGTTACAGATGTGCATCAAAAATAAAGAAAGTCCAAAGAGAGTGAGACATTTAAATTCCATAGAACACCTGGGAAATGTACGTGTTGTATGCACTGGGTACATCTTGCTGTTGTGGGTTAAATGTGTGTTGAAATATGTGTCAGTATATCACATTGTCTCTTCCCATAATTATCTTTAATATCACATTTTCCTCATTCTGAGAGTGTTTGCCCTTTAGGTGCTGCATTTTAAATGGCTGTTTTACAGTGCTGTACTGATCTGCATGAAAAATTCACAACAGCATTTGAAGTTTTGGTCGTAAAGAAAACGAATAGAAGTGGGGCATTTTGGTAAATGTTTGTGATGCAAGAAGGGTTAAGATCTGAGTCTGCAGGGATGTGTTGCCACATAATTTGTTAGATGTTTACCAGCTAATCACTGTCAGCTTCCAGAAGGTGCTTAACCCTTTGGTGCCTAATGCCAGGTACACCCATCACATGGTGTAGTGCTCAAAACATGGAATGTCAAGTACAGAAAATGGCCATTTCGTGGGCTTCCTTATGCACCTCTCATCTAAGTTCTGGTATCCTGCACATTACCCCAAGCATTTTATTCTGGCAGCCAAAGGCTTAACATTTTATGAAGTTTGTTATTGGTATGGATTTGTCAGTATACAAATCCGCGTACCAGAGGGGATATGACAGTCAGCATGCTTTGTTGGTTGTGCAGAGTGAGTCATTTAACAGCCATAACAAACTGGCTCAAGGAGCAGCCATACACAAAGGTGGAACGACATGTTTGTGGGTCAGAAATTCTAGAGGCAGAGTTTGTGCAGGCAATTGAAAAAGAGGTTGTTGAGTTCAAGCAGCATGGGTGTCGTGGCAAGACAGTTATCATGCAGGTGAAACCGCACCTCCTGTTCAAGGTATGTATTTGCTTAAAAGTTTTGTATTGTCATGTAGTGTGTAACTAAGTGTAGAAAGTTAGTTAGCAGTTTCTCCTTTTGAGGACTGATTCAATCCTAGCATAGTCCATGTTGGGATTTCTGGTGAGCAGAGAAGCACTGGGGCAGATTTTTTTATAACCACTTTGGTTTCCCCAGGCCATTATAATTTCATCAATGATCTTTACTCATCTGCCTAAGTGTCTGGTACAGTAGCCCAAGGAACTCAGCCTCTTTCCATCCCAACAACTTAAAAAAAGAAAAATCCATGGTACTAGGTATGTTCCCTGATTACCATGTTGACAAAAGCTGCATTCAACTCCTGCCGTGAGTTAGCTAATTCATTCCAGCCTTTCACATATTACAGTAAAAGTTTGTTAATTCAAATTGCTCAGGACTGGAAAATCAGGCTTTAAATTATGTGATTCAGAATTACATATATTTTGTCACTGCACACATTGCTATGTGGTTGGTTGAAGTCCTGATATTATGTTGTAAGCTGTTATTTTTTATGTACAGTAATTATGAAATTTTGTTTTCCATTCTTTTTTTAAATGCCTACTAAATAATTTATTAAAATTCACATCAAAATGCAAGCCAGCAAACAAGAATTCATATTCATCAAACATTGATCTTAGTTAACTAGTTTTTTAAAATATATGCAATTGACCTTTGTTCCAGGGGTGCCCAGTATTTAAGAGAATTTTCCAAATATTAGTATAGTACAACAGATTTATGATATTCCAAACTATTAGTAGTATCTTTTAAAACCTCTAATTTCTTCATCATTGGCACTGTTACATGCCTTCTTTTCACACTTCACTAGTACTAGCACTGTGTTTCACCTTTGCAACCGTCATTAGAGTCAGATGGGCATAAATGTTTGATGTAGAAGTCATTGGATGCTGGGCTTTTCCAGTTTTGCTCTTTTAGATCATACAGTGTTAGTAGCCCTTTGTCTGTAATATCACTTCACTTTACAGATTAACTGTATTTTGAGTTAACTGTATTAAAAGGTACTCTAAATCCAGTGTTTCAAATTATTTGGGCTTTTGAATGAACTGGTTTTGAATAAATGGGTTTTTACTGTGCATCTTAATATTTTCCTCCTGGTTGTGCCTTTGGCTTGCATGAGGTCTCCTCTCCTGAGGTTGTGTGACCAAAACCTTATTCATATTTTCTATTTCCACCATGTGTACTACATGTTCTACTTGTTTTCTGGCATGTGACATCATCTGTCTGGCAGAAGTACCCCAATATTTCAGAGTAACCTACTGTTTCCATCACCAGGGTAGATGAGTAAGCCACACACAAAAAGGCTGTACAGTCTAACCTTGTTAATTTGAAATTGGTTGATTCAAATTACCATATAATTCGGAGTGAATGGCATTCCAAGGCTATTTATGGGATTTTTTACTTTTTAATGTGATCGATTCAAAGTGTGGTTTATTTGTAATTTGAAGTAATGTTACAGCCTTTTCATTACTAAAAGTTGAATAATTTTAAATGTTATATTCTGGACAATTTGTTCAAACATTTTGTGTACTACTGTAGAATAGTACAGCCACTGTTTGTACAACATGGTGTTGTGGCTTGTACCGGTGTCGGAAGCTCAGCCAGATTACTCCACACTCCACTGTCACCTCAGCAGAGACACCAGAAATTCAACTGCATGTGCAGGCATGTCTACTGAATGTATACGTAGCCAAATTTCAGTTATCTCTGTGATGGTCATGCTGAAATGTAGAGTCTGTGGTTTCCTTTCACGTACTGTACAGAAGACAAGCTACCTTCCATTGCATGTGCTATGTACTGCTGTTAAATAAGAGTGGGAGGAATCGCAAAGTCACGTGAATTGTCCTAGAACCCTTGACATGTTTCACAGTGTTGACGAATCACATACCCAGCTGTTGAGTACATTTTTGTAATATGACAGAATCACTGTGAGAACTGTATACGTGGTTGGCATTTTTCTTTCATTAGTACATAATGTAAGGGAGGTGAAATGAACCTCAGCTGACACCATTGCATATCATTTCTGTGATCTGAGGGCACCATTGTGTATTCTGTGTGCATGTAGTCAGCATGATTCTCCATCATGCATTGTGTATAGTGGAGTTAACCAACTGAGCTACCAGCACTGGTATGAGAGAAAGGTGGCTGTACTGTTCTACGTTATTGCACTAAGATGAAAGTTACAGATATGAATTATTGTTGGTTTACATTTTTATGTAAACTGTATTACTTTATGTAGTAGACATTCAAAAATAAATACCAGAAGGAAATCTTCTACTTGCTCAGTTAAGTAAAATGTCTCCACTTACAACATAACATCTGGACTTCAACCAACCACATAAAATTTGAAATCACATAATTTGAAGCTTAATTTTTTGGTCCAGAAACACTTCAAATTAACATGGATTTACTCTAGTGTTAATAGGCACAGTGTGGGCCAGGGCAGGGCTTGGATCATACTGATAACTCTTAGAAAAATGGAAGGAGTGGCAGAAAATCTCATGGACCTGGGTAGAGCTGCTAGTGGCATAATGGGAGTGCAAAAGTGACATTCTGTACATTCTTAACCTCAACAGTAGGTGGGGATGGAATCATTTGCAGTGGTTAGGAGAATGGGAGACTGAAGTTGGTGTTGATGTGGTTACTTTGTCCCAACCCAGACATTCATCCCTTAATTAGTCATTGTTTTCAGTTATTGTATGTAGTTCTGTATGAATAATCTTCAGCTACTTGTGTTGCTAGCCTGAGCTGCAGGTGGGAAACCTTCCCCCAGATCCAACAGCAAACCATCGACTGTTTGACCGCATTGTGAATGTTCGAGACGGTTATACAGTACCACTGGGACTGAAAGGCACCGTAATAGGTAAGATGAGCGCTTGAAACAGCAAGAAGTGAGTGGAGTTTGTATGAAATCCTGGATGTGACTGGAGTTTATTTCACTATTTCTGCAGTCTCGCTAGGGCTAATGTATAAGAAACACAGCTGTAATTGATTTTTTTTTACTTTTTCAAATTGCAGTCTTATGGGATTTGACACTGTAGTTTGGTAAAGATTTGCTATTGTTTTAGGGGAACTTGCTGTCTATATCTTCAGGGTAGAATTTTTTGTAGAAACCAAGCATTGAACACACTGTGACACAGGGTAGTGAAACTTCTTTGTTGTGTTCGTACTTGTGGGCCTGTGCACATAGGTCTTATTTTCTGTATTCCTAGCCAAGTCTGGTGCATATTCAGTGTAGTTGCTTACAAAATGTTATTTACTTTTTATATTAATTTTGTACCATTCTCTGACTTTGTCATCACTGTAGGCATTGTTCTTTTGTGCCTGTTCAGGTATTCACCGTGCAGACAGTGAAGACGAACTTATGTATGATGTGGTATTTGACAAACCATTCCCAGGTGGTCTTCCTCTCAATTGCTCAGACAATCGTGGTTATCGACTGTCCAGACCTGCCATATTGAATCTATCTCATGGCCAACGCGTAGAACGGTTGAAGACTGTTAGCAAGCCCACTGCTGTTGTTCAGCCATCTGGTAAGTCATTGCTTAGCATAGCATAGTATGGCATCAACTGCAGTAATTATGTGTGGGTCAGTGGATGATAAGTCTCCCGTCTTTTCTGTCTTCCCGCAGTTTGTTCTTACCCATGCTACAGTTCAGGTGGTTTGTTGCTGGCTTCCCATGTGAAGGGTTGTGTTATTCTAAGTGCTATCTGTGTGGAATTTGTGGTGGATGAAGGATTGTGACATTCTTGTTCAAGTTTTTCAGTTCTCCTATGCCATTGATTCTCCAGATGTATATTCATTCATCTGCCATTGATGCTATGTAGTCCATATGCTGACAGTATCACAAAATAAACCATGAATGAATCTGTTTTTTTAACTTCATGCAGGTTTTTCTTCTTTTCTGATTATCTCAGAGTACTAAGCTAAATTGGAATAGCATGGTCAGTATTGTTACTCAGTATGGACTGAACAGTTAGTGGGTTGAATCCTGGTGGGGGGTGAGATTTTCTGCACCTGTCCAGACCGGCCCTGGAGCACACCCAGGGTGCTGTACAGTGGATACTAGATCTCTTCCCTGGGGAAAAAGTGGCCAGGGCATGGCATTGACCACACACCCCCTTATGGTGCCAAGGTTAAAGAAGGAGTGGGCTATATATCTGATTCCCCTCTGGGCGTTCATGGCCTGTTGTAGGGTGAACTTTACCTTTTACCAGGCTAGAACATCTAGTTCATTGTTGTCCACAGGTCTCTTTCCTTTTTAATTCTTGTTGCTCCCAGCATCCATGATTGCTTGACATAACATGTCATAATATTATAAAATAAAACAACATAACCTAGCATGTCATAGAAGGTGCAGTTGTTCCCTTGCATGCCATGAAGGTACATGGAGGAATATCCCCACCCATTTTTAACCTCAGTATTAGATGGAGCATAGTAGTCAGCTTCATACCCCTACTGTTTTTTCCCCAGGCTAAGGGCCCGTGGCACCGTTTGAATTTCATGTCATATACCATAGCCTACACTGAAGCAATGATCAAAAGTCCCGTGTGTAGAACCCCTTCACATCTCCTTCAATCTGTTGTGCTTTCTCTCCTATTGCAAGTACCAACATCCTCCTTAACGATGTCTAGCCAATATGTTTGTTTGAAAGTTGGTAGTGATATTCATTGCTAGCATCAAGTGATTCGGCTTGGCTAACAGTCCAGAAAGTGCTGGAGGGTAATACAGCAGTAGTCAGTTATATTTGAAAGCCTTGAGCGCTGTCGTCCCTACCTTCTGTGAGACTTACTTTTGTAGCATACAGGGGTTCAGGATGTGAATTGCAGTAACTAACTGACCAATTCCATGGAGCAGAGTCCTTCTTGAGAAGCTAGTTGTTTCTCAGCTAGTCAAGAAACTCCCTGCATTTTATGGAACCCACAAGTTCATTACTGTAGCCACAAGGCCGTGCCAGGGGTCCATATCTTGAGTCAGATGAATCCATTATAGACCCTCCCATCCTACAGGGGTGTTGGTAAGTCCTTAGCCTGACCAGGAAGGAAACAAGCTAATGTTTCTGTCAGAATGGTGTGAATTTCCTTCAGCACCTTGCCATGCAGGAAAAAAAAAACTTGATGACACTTTGCATCTTGATGTTGTTGAAATCACGCGTGTCCCTGACATGCTTCCAAGCTTGTTTCCTTCCTGGTCGGGCTAAGGACTTACCAGCACCCCGGTACTTCTTTAAGTTCCATTTGAATATTTCCCTTCCATCTGTGCCTAGGTATTTGAAATGATTTCTGTCCTTCAGGTTTACTCACCAAAATGTTATATGTGTTTGTGTTTTCTTCCATACACATCACATACCCAGCTCATCACCCCCTACGTTTCATCATCCTAATAATATTTAGCACCGAGTACAAATCATGAATTTCCTGAGTGTGTAGTTTCCTCTAGCCTCCTGGTTCATCCTCCTTCCTAGATAAAAATATTTTCCTCAGCACCCTGTTCTCATCCATCCACCATGTTCTTACCCTAATATGATAGTCAAAATTCCTGACCAAAAGAATTTGTAATTTTGTGTGTAAAAAAAAGTTAACATTGTCCCTGTAAATGGCATGAAGGCAGATGGGGAGAAAAGATATAGTTCCACTCATTCTTAACCTTGGTTCTAATTGTAGGTGAGTGGTTATCATTCCCAAGCCACTCATCTGCCCAAGGAAAACTGCCTGGTACCCATCGAACAGGAGGCTGAATGGGTCCTAGACCCAGTCTGGACATTTTGTAGAACAAATAAATCTTTTTCCTCTGCTGGGATTCACACCTCAGATTTTTCATCCAGCAGTCTGGTTTTGTTACTGACTGTGCTTTCCCATCTCACATAGTTTTGTATGTCAATATTTTAACCTTTATGCCAGTGGCGTACTGAGGGGGGGGGGGGGGGGGGTTTACCCCCAAATATTTGAGGGCCCCCCAAAAAA
>Ga0123354_10008640_pt1 | contig 15512 bp, 10 predicted proteins | sample TergutLab28metaG_2_FD_97872 | JGI IMG/M metagenome (GOLD analysis project Ga0123354, IMG submission 97872) | Labiotermes labralis P4 segment gut microbial communities from Petit-Saut dam, French Guiana - Lab288 P4 | ecosystem: Host-associated > Arthropoda: Insects > Digestive system > Gut ...
ATATATATATATATATATATATATATATTTTTTTTTTTTTTCAACACAGTCCAAACTAAGCGTTATGTCATTATATTTCAATTTTAACTTCAATTTCATTTCAGATCTTCACACAACTCTTATTATATCACAGGCAATATAACTCAGTGTTTTCACAGATTTCTAACACTGGTGTAAGTTTTATGGGATCCCATAAGACATTGAATTTAATGTGCATCACATGTCACCTGTTTTAAATTGTATGTGAAGATGGCATGATGATGGTCTAATGATCAAAACTTGTCACCGATAGGTTAAATAATAAAATAGTGTTGTGTTTGTTTACAAAAAATAATTTTATTATTGTCTTTCGGGAAATTATTATTCTTATCCTTAAGTTTTGTATTAATGGTGGTGGTGGTGGTGGTGGTGGTGGTGGTGGTGGTGGTTTTTGTGGCAGAGGCAGTGGCACTGGTTGTGGCAGTGGGGTTGGTGGTGGTGATAGGGGTGGCAGGGGCGTTGGCAGCGGTAGGGGCTTTGGTGGTGGTGGTGGTGGTGGTGGTGGTCATTCATTCATTTATTAATTTGTTTTATTCATTGTGTTGTACGTGGTCATAAAAGTGTTTAGTTTAGTTTGGTTTTGTTTAGTTTATTGTTCCTCCATTCCAGTCAACAATCTGGCATAGTATAGGTCAGTTTCAAACAGTTGCAGTTTACGCGTAAGTAATATACCTTGCTAAAATCACATAAAAACATTTACACCAACAGTGTAATAAACTCATCAACTTGTATCTCATACTAAAAGCAACCACATTTAACATGACATGTATTATTGAAATATATAATATGTATGTTGTACCAAAATTTCTTACTTCCCTTGTAAAAAGCTTGTTTTTTTTACAGGTCTGTTTTATGATTAGGTTTGTTACAAGTATATTATTTAATTCCCATATTCACTATATTTTTCTTTAAAAAAGATCTGTGTTGCAGAACTCACTACTGGAGTCAATTTTTCATGTATTGTAAGGTAAACATAGAGGTAAAGTTTACCCTATAATGTACCATGTAGGAACAAAGGGAGAATAGAGATGTAGCTGTACTCTTACTTTAACCTTAGCACTAGATGTGGGTGGGTGGTTAAGGCCACACCTCGGCCTCTTTACCTCCGGGAATGACGTGATATTTATTGTATTGGAGGCTGGGTGGGCGGAAAATCTTGCTTCCACAGGGATTCAATTCCCTGACTCTCCAGCCCATAGCGGGTTGCTGTACTGACTACACTCTCTTGGCCCGCTTTTCATGTATTGCAGTTGTGTATTTTTAAATTTTGCTGCAGATTTTCTTTGTTCCATTTAATATAGCACACTGTCTCCATGATGTTCATACCAGGTTCTAAGAGTATGCTTAGATCCCTGAATATCTGCCTACAAGAAGTTTTTCACTTCTCCATTGAGTATTCACATAACCCTCTTTTGCAATTTCAAGATGACTTTATTTTCAGTATCTCCCTCCCAAAATAATTAAACTGTTCCTCAGATTAGCAGCAAAATAGACACTCATTATAGCATGTGGGCTGCTTGAAGGATTTCATAATGTAACATACTTTGTTCAGTTTTGAGTTTAAGGGTTCTGTTTCATATTTTCTGTACTATGTATGCCTAAAAATTTGGATTCTGATTTGTATCAGACATCCATATTGTTATGATTACCATCCCATTGTGCTTTTACTAATCATTCGATATAATTCAAGGTCAGTTTGCACACCATATTTAGGCTACATATTTGATCCTATATGTGGATCATTATCAGGCCTGTATAACAATAATAAATGAAAGGTAAAAAGTGCATATTATGTTATGTACTGTATTATGAGATCTCATAATTTACAGTTATTTGATTCTAAAGTTTCTTTTTGAAAACACAGGTACAGTAGTTGTTGTTTTGCATTTTTATTTTATTATCATTTGAAACTATTTTTAGCTTCATCAGAGTCTGTTTGCATTCTTGTTGCGTGTTCATTTATGTTCAGTGATTGATACAAGGTGTGTGCAATCCTGTATTTGTGAGCCAGTATTTCTTCTTGATGATGGCTGAAATAGACAGCCATAACATGTACTTGAATTGAATAAAAATAATTATACAAGATGTGTATAGTTGCATTGTTCAGAAAGTAAAATAAACACTCGCTTGATCAAACACAATGGGACATCACCTAAGAAGATATCTCATTCTGTAGTGTGTAAATGTTACCTTTTCCCTAATTCTTTTATACAAGCCTAGTGATGATCCATATGTAGGATCAAAATATGTAGCATTACAATCGGACATATTAATGAAAGTTGTGTATAGACACCTTGAATTATATTGAGTAATATTCATATTATCAAATTTGACTTGTAGTTGTAATGGATATGGCAGTCTATGAAGAGACTTGCCCTTTTTGTTTGTTTTTGTATTGATCATTGTTGTTATGAATCTTTGCAGTTATGTACGTGTTATATGAGGGGCATTTTAATTTTTCACTAACCAGCATCACTGCATCATCTGTACGGAAAACTGTCAGTGCGTCTTGTTTAGTGGAAGATCATTTACATGTAATAAAACTAATACTAGCCTAAGTATTGAACATTTTGGCACTCCATGTTTCCTTTCTCTGCAAGGAGAAATATATCTGTACCATACCTAAATTCACTTGTCATTTTAGTTCATTTCAACAGTGTTTTTGGTACCATAGATATGACTTGAACAATAAGCTTTTCATACCTCCTATGCCATAAAAATATAGTTTAGATAGCAAAATTCTATAATTTGTTCGATAATTTGTAACACTGTATGCTTTCATTAGACCAAAAAATATTTCAACTTAATTTATATTCCAATTTCATCCTGTCTGCTTTCAAGTAAAGATTATTGCTGTCAGAGTTGATCTTTTATCCCAGAAACCAGTCTTGATGGGGCTTGATCTTGATACAAAAGTATTAAACTATTATACATAAGTTTTTCAAACATTTTGGGGGAAAAAGAGTAAAAGCAGTATGGGTGTTTAATTCATATGTTATGTATGTACAGGGTAAACTAGCAGCAGGTTTTGCTGGAATCACATCATCGAGCAATGCATAAAATTTAGCTCATGTTGATAAGTTATCTTTTAAGTCTGATATTTTTCCGGAGAGGTTAAAAATTGCTAGAGTTAAAGAGCTAAAGGCTTATATATATATATATATATATTTATTTATTTATTTATTTATTTATATATTACACATTGCTTAATGATTTGATTCCAGGAAAACATGCTGCTAGTTTAATGTTTAGATTTTTATTCACTGTTTCTGTTTCTTTTTCAGTTGTGGGAAAAATGAGCATGGTTTCAGTACAACTTTTTTTGCTGTAAAATTCTTTGAATTTCTGGTTTATTTTTGTTTGAGATGTGTTTCAGCATTTCCTAAATTAAAAGAAGCAAGTATTGAAACTACATCCTGTGGATTAGTTATTTTGTCTGTTTCATATTTCATTTCAATTGTATGTATGTTCTTTTTGGTGGTTTTTATCAAGTTCTTAATTTATTATCGATCACATTGCTTCTGTTCATTTTTTCTATTCAGTACATAACTAACTAAGCACATGGAGCAGAGTCCTTTTTGAGGAGCAAATAGTTCCTCACCGAGTCAAGAAATTCCCTGCATTTTATGGAACTGAAAGGTTCGGTACCATGTTCACAAGAGCCAGCTGTTTGTCCCTGTCTTGAGCCATATCAGTCCAGTCTTATTTCTTGAACATTCATTTCAATATTATCCTCCTGCCTATGCCTGTGACTTCCAGGTGGTCTGTGTTTCTTTGATTTCCCTATCAAAACACTGTATGCACCTCTCCTCTCCCCACACATGCTATATCCCTTGCCCATTTCATTCTTCTTGATATGATCATCACACATGTAATAATTGGTTAGGGACAGTTCATTAGCTCAGTATGCAGTCTTCTCCAGTTCCCAGTTACCTCTTTCCTATCATGTCCAAATATCTTCCTCAGCACACTGTTCTCCAACACCCTCAGCTTGTGTTCCTCACTCACTCACTGTGAGGAATCAAGTTTCACACACCTACCATACAACAGTGGGGGGGACCATTCTGTATTTCTGTTATATTTAAATCTTTATGTTAAAAGTCATGCATATTATTGTCTCTTAGCTTCCAATATTACTCTTTTGTATATTATTTACTAGCTAATATAAGTTTTTGATTCACCATAAGCTAGGTGTTATTCCTTAGGCACATCCTTTTGGTGGAGGTTATTATTTCTTGAGTAATCCGTCTATTTCTTTTGGCTTCCCTTGAAGTTATTTCAGTGGGAATGCTGTATGAAAGTAATACATGATATTCTTACAACGGTTGTATTGGCACATCCTTCAAACTCCAACACTGTTTCATGCCATAATAAAAATTCTGTATATTTTTCACATTAAACTTTCTACTCCTAATATTTTGTGGTTTACTCCTGAGGTTTTTGAAATTACTAACAATACTTGAGTGTGGTGTTCTCAGAAACCTTCGTCCATTACTGTTGCTGGATGTGTATGGTTTTTCTTATTACAGTCATTGTACACAATGATTCAGCACATTTTATAATTCTAGTTTGAGATTCTGCTGTATTGTGATAGATTATAATTAAGGAGTCCAGTTTTTAACCCACTCAACTTCACACTCTCTTGGAAGAACTTTATATTCCAATTACCTTGTCTTTATAGTGTTTGTTTTTGTATTACTAACTTTAGTATACTTGAAAATTTCAGAATTTACAGCAGGTGATTAGTATATGTACACAGTAACTACTTTATAATTATTAATTCTATTATTGCCATTTAAAAACTTCTTCCACATTTAGGCCTACTTCTTGAAAATATTCGTTATGCAGGGTGATTCATGTGTTTGTTAACCATCTTTCTGGCAAATTGGTTGTGGTTTATTAGGTACAGATGTGCTACATGCAGCAAATGCTGAGTGATAATTAGCTTCAGCTTGTCTCCCTTTCAAATAAAGACATGTTTGCAATAATGTGAATGTGGTTTCCATGGCAGCAACACTTAGGCTGAGGAATTGTTTAGTAGGCAGTGTTGGACCTTGTTTTTAGTTGATTGATGTCACAAAGCTTTGTAGGATACACCATATCTATCATAAACCAAAAGCAGAAGTCACATGAGGTAAGGCAGGGCGATCTAGATACCCACTGCAGAGGCATGTGTGGCTAGTCCTTTGACTTCTGAAATGTGTGTACAGGCAGTTTCGCACAACACGGGTCTAATGGCCTAGGGTTATGACCTCCCTGAATGGTGGGTTCCCTTTTATGTGCGTAGTTTATCTTTTTTGATTCTGGTTCCTTTCCTTTTTCATGGATGTGTTTATATATCACCATTTTTTATAGTTGCAGCTGTAAGTAATGTTACTGATAGTAATACAAAATTTTCCTTCTTTATGTTACATCAAGCTGCTGGATGTAGATCCTCAAGATCAAGGAGAGGAGGATGGTGCTGTTGTAGATCTTGATTCGCAGAGGAAAGGAAAATGCGCTGTCATTAAGACCTCAACACGTCAGGTAATAAATTGGCAGATGTATAGAAATGTTGTGAAACTGATGAAACTGTCCTTCTGCATGCACTGGCACTTAACTTTTCTCCTTGGTCTGCTTCGCTGCAATTATGCTTACTTATGCTCCTTCAATATAATTGTGCTGTGTTGCTAAGAACCTGAACATAGTTTTCAGTGTTTCATGCATTGTAAAGAAGATACCTCATTAAGCTTCACAAAGGAGATTTGATCAAGTACATATACAGACTGAAGTTCCTTGAAAGTTGATTTTGGTGCTCTGTGTATATAAGGTCATGATCTTTTTCAAAATTCTTTTAAATGTCCTGTCACTATCAATTATTATAGTGTCAGTGATAGATAACTAGAAAGCAGGGTGGCATGACAGTTGGTGGGAAAACCATAGTATTTGTAGAAGAACCTGTTCCATTGCTATTTCAGCCACCACATAATCCACATGCACTGTACACTTGTGTTACATGGTGACATAATCATTTTCAGTATGCCTGTCAGATCAAAATGAAGGGGAAATAAATGAAATAGTGTCACTGAAGGTAGAGAGGAAGTCTTTGTATTGTGCACCATTTTAGGTAAGTTAGGTTTCCTTGTGATACTGTATTTTTTTCTACAGAGTGTCTTACTGAATGTCTGTCAAACTGAAGATGTATTCATTTGCTTGTTTTAAGTACAAAATTTGTATATTGTCAGTTGCAATCTCAGCCATTATGTAGGTATACATTTGTGTGTTAATGCAAGTTGTTACATAATGTACACTCTGTTCAACAATAATCCAGTGGCCTGAAATTTTGTATGTCCCTCTGCAGAAGTGACATGGCATACAGTTACCAACATAATTCAAATTGTTTTACTTTCCCCATATTTATGCATTTGTGGCATTTCTCTGTCTTCATTATATTACTATCAATCATGCTGCGTATATATTAATGAAAGGCACCAATACATTTGCTAAATTTGAAGTTAAAACATTCATTCAGCTTCATTAATTTTCCCAGGCATGCAGCTGGCTAACTCTGCTGCCAGGGGTGGATAAGGGACAGGGCCGTTCTTTCAGGTAGTTGGTGTAGCTGAACTCGTTGACTAGTGCATGAGAACAGTACTCTTCAGCAACAAACTATGTTGGTTTGAGTCCCAGTATTGGCATTTTTTTTTTTTTGGATATGTTTTAAACTCCCAAACACACTATTAAACTATGCTGTAACACATATATTATTTAATTATACATTTCAAAAGTTATTTTTGCTCCATTGGCAGGGCTATAAATGTGAGTGATGCAGTTATTTATGTTATTTTTCCATAAGTCTTTTTGCTTTGTTATCTGACATTCTGATTTAGAGGGTTCTTGCTCCAATGGGAATTAAACTAGGCATGTGAATCTCATTGGTGCTTGACGGCTGTAGCGGATCAGGAGATCTGACATAGGGCTACACGATTTGCAACATTTACATAAAGGAATTGTTCAGTGTATGATATGTGTGCTTGGGAGGTATCTGGAACGAGGGTGTTTTTATTCTTGCCTTGTTTCAGGGGAAGGTTGGGGGGAGTAAAGTACTGTTGGAAGAGTTGCAGCTCTAATTTTAGCTTTCAAAAGAAGGTCATGATGTTCTTCCATGTGGTCTTCTAGTAGACAATAACAAATTTTAAAAAATGTGTGTTTTTGAAAGTCTTACTGGCTGCACTGATGATGGTGTTTATGAAAACGGAAATGTGTATGTTTTAATAATAATAAAATCGCAGGCAATGAAGAACTTATGTTGGTTATTTTAAACTGTACTTTGATGCTTAATCAAAATGATGGATGGACTCTGCCTTAAACTATATTGTAGTGCTTGTTGCAAGTATGTTTACAACAAGCAGTTGTGAATTTACACAGAAATACAAGTACTCATCCAATAATCTGATAATAGATTTTATGAACTTATTAAATCAAATGTTTCTGTTTATAAACTGTAGTCTTTGAGTTGTATTCAGTTTGTTTCACAAGTTTTTCTGTGTTGCCAGAACTGAAATGGCCCCCATGGGGCCCATTTCAGTTCTGGTGACCCACTTGGATACGCTTGCTGTAGTCAAATTATGTGCAAAACATGCACGGTTTAAAGACGTTTTGTATCTCACGTACACATAAAAAATGAGAATAGTTTAGCCCTGAAAGGGGCTGTTTTCAGATACTGGCCTCTATAATTGGAAGTCCAGAACCCCCTGTGATTCAATCACAGATTTCATACATTGTGTCATGGACTCGTTCAGTGATTGAACGTGTAGCTAAGATGAAGCAACTTCATCCCATGGGTCTGACACAAGGGTCTATAGCTCATCGCTGGTTCTGGAATGGAGGACATGCTAGGTTTCATGCATTGTCCTCTTCACCTCACACCACATATTCTTCACATCAGGCACTTGTGGTGGCCAGTCAATGAGTTTGACGTCAGCCTCCAGCGATAGCCATTGTTGAACCACCTGAGAATCATGAATGGAGGAATGGTCTTGCTGGAAATGGATTATACCATCGAGATAAAGCATTTGTACAGAGGGCACCATTACATTCTCTAAAATGTGCTTATACTGAAGGCCATCCAGGTGATGTATACAATGGAGCATTCCAGACCCTTCATGGGTTATGCAGTCCCAAAATTGAACAGACACATGGCTACTGTGTTTGCAGGCAGACATATACTGACAGTTGTAATGCTGTCCCTGAGGTCTAAAAACTAAATCCAGACCCATCATGTGCTAAGCTAAATGTAGATTCATCAGAGAATTTGACTGTAACCCACTTGCGATCTGCATTGCTCTTAGCAAATCCTAAATGGTGTAGTTAATGTTCATCAGTGAGAATTTCATTCACTGCAGCGTGTCATGCCCTGGGCCCTACTTCTTTATTCCTCAAAATAAGCTTGGCTTTTTGCCCAGGAAAGCCAGTGGCAGCTTTAAGGCCCCTTGCACTGACAAAAGGGTTTCACTGAGCTTCGTCGACTAAAACAGCATCCAGAACTGGGCTGGATACACACCATAACCTAGTTTGCCTTCCGACTTGCCCATCCCTCCAATATTTTTGTAGTCATGCTCTTGCAGTAGACTTTGTGACACCGAACAGTTCGCCTGCAGTGCTGTCACTTAATCCTCCTCAGCAAGGGTGATGACACGTTCACGAATAGACCTGTTGTGGTGATCCATCATGATGGGAGTGAAGAAGGAATGGCTTGAACTTCATACACCAGTGCTGACGCATCGCGGATAATGGATTTGTACTTTAATGACAGTATTTGTCTTGAAGAGGGATTTGGCCTACCCTACCCTCCATTTTCATCCACAACCAGCAGCAGGTATAATATCCTTTTTGGTTTACGGTTCAAAAATTGTGATTTAGTGTAATGCAGTCGTGGAAGATGTTTCCTTCGGGTGGCAGAAAATTGAAAGAAACCTGACTTTCTTTAATGAGAAATCCTTTAGTAAAAGTGTTACAAAATCATATAACAATTTTAATCATGCAGTGTAGGTTTTTTAAAATAACTTTCTTACATAAATATTCTTACAACAAGCCCTAAAATAGGGGAGAGGGCAGAGTTTATCCATCGTTTTGATTATGCAGCTAAGTACAGTTTAAAATAACCAACTTAAATTCTTTTTATTGCTGTTGTTTTTATTATTATTATTAAAACATAAACATTTCCATTTTCATAACCACCATCATCATTGTAGCCAGTAACACATCTTAAAAATGAAGATTTTTAAAAATTTGTTTTGTCTACTAGAAGATCAAACAGAAGAACAATTATTAACTTGTTTCAAAAGCTAAAATTAGAGCTGAACTGTTCCAACAGTATTTCACTCCCCACCCCACCCCTGAAACAAGGCAAGAGTAAAACCATCTTCAGTCCAGATACCTCCCAAGCACACCCATCATATGCTGAACATTTCCTTTACGTAAATGTTGCAAATCGTGCAGCCCAATTTCAGATCTCCTGACCAGCTATGGCCATGAAGCACCAATGACATTCACATGCCTAGTTTAATTCCCTTTCGAGTACGTACCCTCTAAATCAGAATGTCAGACACAAAAAAAAAAAAAGAATTATGGAAAAATAACATAAATAACTGCTTCACTCGCATTTATAGCCCTGCCAATGGAACAAAGATAACTTTTGAAATGTATAATTAAATAATAGATTTGTTACTGCACAGTTTAATAGAGTGTTTGTGAGTTTAAAACATATCCAAGAAAAAAAAAATGCCAATTCTGGGACTCAAACAAACTTAGTTTGTTTCCAAAGCATACTGCTTCATGCGTTATCTGGCTCAGCTATGCTTGCTACCTGAAAGAATGGCCCTGTCACCTCATGCATCCCTGGCAGCAGAGCTACCTAGCTAGCTGCATGCCTAGGAAGACTAATGAAGTTGAATTAATGTATTAACTTCAAAATAAGCAAATGTATTGGCGTCTTTGGCTACTATATACAAGGTGTGATTGATTGTAATGATGGGAAGACGGAGAAACACTTCGAATGTACAAATATGGGGAAAGTAAAATGACTCAAATTATGATGGCAACAGTACATCATGTGACTTCCAATTTGGGAGTTTGAAAATTTCAGGCCACTTGGCTTTTGTTGGACAGAGAGTACATACTTCAGGGGCCATCAGAGGGATCCATTGTTAAGTTTAATCTGGTGCATGGGAAAGCATTTTAAATGCAAGGTTTGTCTCAGTCCATTGTAAAGTTAAGCAAAGTAATGGATCTGGTGGAGTGGCTCATTCGTAAATGATACTGATCTTCAAAATTTGTCTTTCATGCTGTGTAATATTTTCCCATACCTGAGACTTCAATGCCATAGGTTAAGCATTAGCCTTACTACCTACCTACTTAACTAACTAACAAACTAGCTAGCTAACTGACTGGATGGAACAGAGTCCTTCTTGACAAGCTAATAGTTCCTAAGCTAGTCAGTAAAATGCCCACATTTTATGGAACCCAAGGGTTCATTACTGTAGTCACAAGATCCTGTGACCTGTCCCTGTCCTGAGCCAGATCAATTCAGTCCATACCCACAACACAGTTCTTGAAGATCCATTTTAATATCATCCATCTATTCCCAGGTCTTCTAAGTGTTCACTTTCCCTTATATTTTCCAACCAAAGCTCTGTACCTCTCCTCTCCTTCATACATTCCACATGCCCCGCCCATCTCATTCCTCATGATTTCATTACCCGAATAATCTGGTGAGGAATACTGATCATAAAGCTCCTCATTGTGCACTCCTTTGTTACCATGTCCCTCTTAGGCCCACATATCTTCCTCAGCATCTAACTACTGTGAGGGATAATATTTTTTGTGCATGAGATGTCAATGCCCTACTATAAAGGTTACTCTACAGTGTGCCTTTTAGATCATGACCCAGAGCACAACAGCTTTATCACATAGAAAGGCTATGTCTGGTAGGACATTCCACAACAGGTGTCATGCAGTATTCCCTTTAAGCTGTGTGTGAGTGCACATGCAAGCACAAGTTATGAAATCAGGGCCTACAGGAATTTGAAGTGTGCATAAAAAATTTACCTTCAAAAAAATGTGATAGTATTAAAACAAATATGGTCATTAATTTTAAAAAATAGTAATTGGAGAGGTAGTATTGATATTTATTTCAATTGTAAATTGTGTAACTTAAGTATGAAACAGTAGTTATAGTCATTTATTGTTTATTTTTTAGTATTCTGTTATTTCCTGTTTTGTTAAAACTTACTGTTTTACTAGCTATGAGAATGACTGTATTAATAAACAGTAATTTCAGGCTTATAATTTTACACCAACCCAGTTTAGTGTACACAGGTTTTTGTAACTGGGAATGAATTTGTGGAACTTGTAGTTTTTGCACACAGGCCATTAAAAATTAGAGGAGGACATTGTTGCTGTGTCTAGGAACCAGATAAAAGAGAGACCTCATAGTAGTATCTACAGGTGTAGCATTATTGTGGCAATTTTTGATCCTGGAAGTGAATGCTGTATTCTGTACTTTACTGAAGGAATATAAACCCATAGCATGTCTGAATTTTGTTTGTGTGTAGCTTATGTCCTATGGATGAACACTATAAGGTTTTGAAGTACTCCAATTTTAGCTCAGAATTATGAAGACACCGAGAAACTGCTGTAAGATCCTTCATGTAAACTGAGTCACATCTGGCTCTTTCTTCTGACTTTTATAATGCCAGTTGTTGTGGCATCTCAGTATATGGTAGAATCCCTGTAATCCAGGAGTCAATACTTTGGCATTTGAGAGAATTAATTTAACGTCCCAAAGTCCTCCAAAAAGGCCTCCAATAGTGTTTGTACATCAACCATTATGGTATCTTCTGACTCCTTGTTTCCTACTCCGTCAACTTCTTCAGCTTTATGAAAGCACAGAAAACATTGAAGGTGACCATGATGCTCCTGACCCAGCAGCTGAAGGAACTTTCCAAATGGAATATTTTTTATTAGCTGTACTGCCCAAATTTGGTAGTGTAACAAATATTACTTGTAATAACATAGGTCATTGTGGGTACTGTTTGATAATCTGACTCTCATCTGGTCCATGAGTGCCAGATTAAAGGAATGCTACTCTATATGTTTTCTTGCTAAAAAATCATCTGCTGCTTTTTGATTCCTATGATTTTCTCATCTTGTATTTTCTTTAGGAATTGTATCTGAGTATGTGATTTTCATAGTCTGTTCATCTTTCATCTTTGTCTTGATGATCATGCACATGATTTCTTGTCCACTACTCATTTTCAAACTTCTGTTCTAGTCGATTTACCTTTGTGTGCTAGGAACTGTTTTATCAGCATAAACCTTTATCTGTAGGCCTGTTGATGCTCCCTGATTCTTCACACTGAAATGCACTTTGCTGTTTGTGTATAGTTGCTTAGATTTAATCTCTCACCATATCCCTGATCATGGCAGCTTTATGCAGAAAGCCTGTATCTGCTGGGACACTCTGTGACAGCTGCCATGCTTGGGGGTAGAATAGCACATTCTGTATAACATGCTGTCCTGTGTCACCCCTTTTGTTGTTGGAAGTGGTGTAATGTACCACAGGTGTGTGGGGAGGGGTTCAGTAGTGTGTATGAAAGAGAAATAACTTATCATTGCTTTATTGTGTTATAACATGGTTCAATTTTGTTATTTATTTTAGACTTACTTCTTACCAGTGATTGGATTGGTGGATGCAGATCGTTTGAAACCAGGTGACCTGGTAGGCGTTAACAAAGATTCGTACCTGATTCTTGAGACCCTGCCAGCAGAGTATGATGCACGGGTAAAAGCTATGGAAGTAGATGAACGTCCTACGGAGCAGTACTCGGATATAGGTGGTCTTGACAAACAGATCCAGGAGGTAAGACATGGAATATAATTGTATATAAATTGCCAACTCAACCAGCTTTCATTGGCAGTGTGTACAGTCAAGTTGGTTCAGTACTGCATTGTTTCAGTACTGATAATACATGTGATTTAAGATTTTCATAGTGGTGAAGTTCTGTGATCTCTGATCTGGGTTATGACAACATGACCAGTAGATAGGTACCAGTGTTTGAGAGGAAAATAATTTCTCCATCATAAGGAACACTAATATCATATTCTTTGTCTGAAAATGCAGGCTTACTTACAGATTTAAATGTCGTTGCACCATGACCAGTAGTGATCTGTTATATGTCGCTTGTCCCACCCCATTAACAGCTGTACACCTGGAATATACTGCAGTAGCTTGCTGATTGAAACATTGTGAAAGGTTTCAGCATTCAATAAATGAACTGACTCTAAAGTGACAGTACCTGAAGCCTGCATGTATGAAGCTGTTACTGTATAGTTTTGACAACTTCTACAAGTGGATTTTATCAACCAGTCTAAATTGTTGTAGGTATCCTGATTACATCAACCTGTTAATTGTTCAAACACAGATTTAAACTGGTTTCTGTTGATCCATATTAGTTCTCTGGTTCTGTTTGCTGGAGAGAGGCTGGATTTCAAAGCTTCTCATGCCTCAGTCCAGTTAGACTTCCAAGGTTCCAGACACACACACATTCCCCAACTTAACACTGTTTAAAGTTCATGTAGTATTTAAAAATTGAAACAAAATAGACGAAATAACATTATTAAAAAGTGTACTGTTTTAAGAATACTGCTGGGTGATAACACAGGTTATGGGCAGTCATGCTATGACTGATCAGGTTGTAGTGTGCTGCAAATTGGATTTCAACTGACTTCCATGTTTATAAATATATAGCTGCCCATATGTGTACTCCGTTCTTACTTGTAAAAAATTTGACTTGTGCCAGACCTTCCAGAACATTAACTATAGCAGACATAGGGGATTGCATGCATTCTCCTTTGGTTTTATAGATCAGGTTTCAGGCTCTTAAAGTTTTCTTACATGCTAACAATCAGCCATGAAGGTATGTAGGAGGCATGGATGTTCGCACTAGATGAATGTGCTAGTAAAGAACCTGTATTACTTACACAGACTTGTGCAGTTCTCTCTTTTTAGGTGCATTTGTAAAACAGTTGTGAACAGCGAGTATTAGCTTTGTCACGTGTCTGTTCCTATGTGGGCATGAAAGAGCTTGCTTCTCACTGGACAGATATTTGTGGAATTTTATATTATTGACTTCTACTAAAGTATGTTAATGAAACTCAAGTTTGGTTAAAATTAAAAAAAAATAATAGCTGCTTTACATGAAGACATACCTTGCCATTTATGGAATACAATAAATACAGCTGATAGAGTATTTATATGGCATCCTGTAGATTCAAATTGCATGCTGGGTAATTAGGGTGAAAACACAAACATGCACATTTCTTTCTTTATGCATGATTACGTTGACATAGTATGGCACTGCATAGATGTGATTTGTTGTGGTGTGACATAGTAATTTTATCATGCATTCTTCATGTTACATCATATTTCTATCCAGTAAGTTTTCTTCATGGGATTTACATGATTCGTACTTAAGGGAAAAAATAAAAATGTGCGATAATAGTGTTAAATATTTGATATTGCTGATATTTGGGAATATAAAACTTGGTGTATAGATAGATTATGAATATATCTTACAAAGTGCATACAAAATATGGTACACAAGTCAGCATGTACAAAATATTTCAACATGTGAAGTTTTGAGGCTGTGTATGACTGCTGAATATAATGTAGACAGAATCAGTGTAGACATGTAAGTTCTTTAAATAAATATAGTAACAGTAATAATATGCTATAATATACCTGTAATCATGAACAGTGTAAAAAATTGTGATGCCATTGGATTAAATGGTATGACCATTGGAGTAAAGTTGAGGTTGCAGAGATCCAAATCCACCTCATTGTTGCTTTATACAGACATTTTCTACATTGCTATAAATTTTATTCACTACCCAAACGACATTTACAAATGTAATTTTGCCTGAAACATTGTGAGGAAAATGGCAATACACTACCCATACTACATACATTATCTCTTGGAATTTAAGTTAGCCCTCTTGTTAGATCTAGGTGTATGTGCTGCTTGCCTAAGAACTTTTTTTAAAGTTACATAGAAGTTGGCAGTTTTTTCATTTGAGAGGATAATTTTACCACCATTTTTACGAGGGTCGTACCGAAAGTCATGAGCAACCATTTTTTGCATGCAAACCGGGAACAGCAGACGAAGGAGAGTACAGTGGTAGATGGAACCAGCTGTTGTGTTATCCTTCAGTGTCTCGTGACGTCAATAGCTTGCATCACGTGACCAGTATCACTCCTAACAAAATGGCCGACAGCGATATGTCGTTTCCCCAGCGTGCTGTCATTGAATTTCTCATTAAAGAGGAAATCCCTGCTGCAGAAATTCACCAGAGACTTCAGCATGCTTATGGAAGTGTGTACATGGGTGCGAGCAGTGTTCGAAGATGGGTGAAACATTTTAAAGATGGGAACA
>Ga0123354_10008641_pt1 | contig 15511 bp, 13 predicted proteins | sample TergutLab28metaG_2_FD_97872 | JGI IMG/M metagenome (GOLD analysis project Ga0123354, IMG submission 97872) | Labiotermes labralis P4 segment gut microbial communities from Petit-Saut dam, French Guiana - Lab288 P4 | ecosystem: Host-associated > Arthropoda: Insects > Digestive system > Gut ...
CTAAATTAATACACAAATTTAACCCCCCCCCCCCACCTCACTCAAAAAAAAAATTCACAGGTAATTTTCCAGCAATTACCTTCTTCCAGTGATTTGCTTCATTTCCTACAATAAACTGCTCCATAAAAATAAATATTTCATGCTGTAACTGAGAACTGCCCCTTAAAAAAATCCTAAAGAGAAACTTAGTTTTGAAAGCAGAGGTTAATCAATCATTGAATATTTTTTAAAATTCTTTGACTTCAATTACTGACATAAAATAAACATATGTTTATACACCAACCTTTCTTGGGTAGATGTTGAATATTTTGGCAGCATTTGTACTAGTGATGGCCACAAACCGTGTAGGATCCATCTTTCCTGAATGCACCCCCTTCTCCCAGATAACTGACATTCGATCTTCAACACCATTCACACCATTTGGGATCTTGGTAAAATCATTCTGGCCAAGACTCTTCTGGCTGGCAGTGAATGTACAGTTATCACTTCCGGTCACTTGAAGAACATCCCTGACAAAACCATGAGAAGACATATCTGAAGTAACCTGAACCCAAACTGTTCATACCTTATAGTCATTCATAACTTAAATATAATGTTGGCTGAAAATGAAGTCTTGTTCAACCTCACACAATCTTACACTTTTGCAAAAGTAGAGAGAGTATCAGAGGAATACAGAAGCACATTACACTTCACAGATCATTACATCTAACAGCTGTTCCTGCAGTAGATATATTAATTACATGTCACCATAAAAATGTAACATAATTAAGAAAAAATCAGTTACTATCAAAAAACCAAAGTAGTTCACACAGTTACCAGGGTATCATTTTTCATCCCTCTAAAACTTAATCTTAAAAACAATACAAATTTTTCAAAGAACCATCACCGTAACAAACTACGATAATTTACAAAAACAAATTTGTCTTAACAGTCATTTCTAAAACTGAATTGGGACAAAAGGACAGATTCACACAGCTGCATAACAATATCCTGAAGAGTTATCATCTCCAATCTTCTGAAATCCTACAAATTACAACTGCCATGTGTATCAGTTATTTCGATTCAAATAAATATCACAATATTTACGCTGCACAGGAATGTGATTTCATTTTAATTAATTCCATAAACTTCTGGTATTTTCAAAATGCCAAAATTTACTTGCTAATATGTGGAGAAGATAGGATGCAGTATGTACACAAAAACATATGTGCATGCATGCACACACATATGCACTGCAAAATAAACAGTCTTATGCCTGATTTCAGGCTTCCAATGCAAAGCAGATGAGAACCATGCTCTTCTGGGCTATTACGCGGCAGGTAGTGGTAATTCCTTACCAACATTTCAGGACAATCAAATGGTCCTTCAAGGTTGTCTCGAAAAGCTGGTATGGAATTACCACAAATTTAACGTTTTGTTCACCGTGCATCATGATATATACTTTTATTATTTAATGCTTTTTAACATAATCTGAAATTTTACTGACAACAAAATGTTTTACACTTTCAATGACTATATATACTTAAGTAATTTTAAACAATTCCATTATTTTCAGCAATACATGCACCAATTGCTGTATATACATCCTTTTGGTTCTTATTGTACAAATTACCACTACTCACCACACAATAGCCCATAAAAGAGCAGTTCTCAGAAACAGTCTTTTCTGTTGCCACACAGATACAACTCCCTCCCATCAGAATTTGGACTTCAGCAAAGTAATTACAATTCTGATCAGCAACAAATATTAACACAACTCTTACCATCAGAAGTCTATGCCAGGGCACAAATTTGAAGAATTCTTAGCACTGCTGCACCAAATAGAAACTTAGACTCTACATGAATACATAAAGCGTATAGTAAAGAAGAATAAAGAAGTTTCATGTTGTTAACACAGAACATGAGGGACGATTCAGAGACTTTGCCAAAAGCAATACACAGGTATGAAGAATCCCAAGTGACATCAGCCCTACAGAGTTTAGAACAAGGTACATATGCTACACGAAAGGAATAGGAGAATAATTCTGACAATTAACACTCTTATACAAGTATCAATTAAGACAAGTAATCAGTTTCTACTACATTTTACTATGTGAGATATTCACAGTGGTGAATACGAGAGGTTATGGTTTTTGTTAGGTGGAGAAGTACCAACATTTTGGAGGAATGTTCTGCACCATTTGCAGGGTAGAAGAGAAGTAGAATTTCTCTGTTCTACCCTGAAGATAGAGACCATTCGTTACTCCAAGCTGTTGCAACTATCTGCCAAATTACTTGGCATCACATCTCAGAAAACAGACACATTTACAAACAATGCAAGTTCAGGTTTTATGGACACATTTTGTGGCTAATCATTACAGGTAATAAGTATCACTGGTCTTAGTGGACCTTTCTTGTACTACAGCTAAGGTTAGGATTATTATATGATGCATCAGAAGGGCTTAACAGAGCATTTCTTTCAGAGCAGCCACTCTAGCACTAATTCTTAGTGTACATATCAGGGTTAAATTTTCTCACATAAGTTAGTTTTCTGCTTGATGATGACTGAGAAATAACTGAAACAGATGTTGTGCAACCTAAATTCTTCATCTCAGCCATTTCAGCAAGAGTTAATTACAAAAAATTTATGTCCTGTAAATGCTTCACAATGTTCTTGTTCACATTTATCTTAAAACTGCAACTACTAAAATTAAAACAATCATAAATATTGCTTTGAAAATAGATTGGTCAAAATGGTTATCAAATGCCAGCATTTGAAATGCTAGAAAAGGCATTAACAAATGTAAAAAGTCCTCCATGAAATACTCACTGGGCTATAGTGACTACAGCCCTGGCCAGCAACCTAGCTTGCAATCTGTCCCACCAATTTCCCTAGCTGTACTAAGGCCACCACATGTCTGGGTAAGGCAGAGCTTGCTCGCTTTTTTATTCCGACCATCACTGATGAGTCTTTCACAAGTACTTGAATTTAAAATGATTTCATTCATATTCTTTAAGAAAACAAACATATCTCCTAACGAACACTTTCATTCAGATATTTAGTTTAATTCTTCCCAAAATTTCTGTGAGGGCAGCAGCCCTGCAGTCCTTATAGGTAAGCCACCCCTGATCAGTAACATGATAGCTTCTAATTTTTTTTCATAAATCAGTACTAAAATGACTTATATGATGTGTTTCAAGCATGGGAATTTTAAGGTAATACAAGTACATCAGTCAACCCTAAGAAAAACCTTCTTCCACACCCCCCCCCCCATTCATAAATTTTCAATGCAGTTTTCAAACCTGAATAAACAATCTGATTGTGATCTGGGATATGCCTCATACATTTTGGTAGGTGGGTACTAACGTTCACTCAGGGGACCCTAAAGATGACGATAGCAGCTTTGTTCAGAATAAATCACACAGTGTCACATCCCAGAATTTCATAATGTACATACTCATGCCATAATAATCTCATTCCTACATGATCATGCAGATATTGTAAGAATGGTGCAATGCCACAGTTTCAACTGACTGGGAAACGTCAAAGAGCCTATAAAAAAAACTTCAATACTTTGATGCAATCCCTCAACAAAATACATTTGCCACAATTAACTTCATGCCAATTTTTTAATCTGGGACTCTGAAAAAATTCAGTGGAGAAAATATGTTGCACATTAACAGACACATAACACTGACTTGTTCACAGTACCACGCTTGGGAATGTGTCTACTGTCAGAAAGAATTATAACAACATTTATCTTCTTGGAGGTGACACTTGTATACTGTGAAATTGCACTCATATGTCAGAATAAAATGTCTGAAAGGTATAAAATGGAACGTTCAATGTAAATACCAAGTCTAGAACAAATAACATGTATTCAAGAAAGAGAAGTTCGGTGTTCATATACAGCATTGTCAGTAACTTACACAGGGCCATATCAACAAAACCCAATTTAAAATAAGTATGTGCAAACATTTAAGTTCACCCTGTGTTTTGATTTATTTTAAGTATAATCACACACAAAACTAGTTACATCATAGGGTATGATAGCAATGGCTACCAAAATTTCAACATTTTCATTTTAACATTTAACATTTTTAGATGTTTCTTCTAAAACTGTTCTACAGCCTATCCATATACGAAGTAGTTGCAAAAACTGATGGCTTGAAGAAGTGATACCACACTTCAGACCAAAGCTTCAGTTCTTCTGTTTAAACTATCGTCATGTATCTGTATTCCTTGGTTCTGCATATTGTCATCAGTCAGCTGGATGTAAAAACATTTTGATTGGCATAATGAGTAATCTGATATACGTCACAACATATCCATGCACTCATCATAAGATCACATTTTGATGAGAACACCTTGTTCCAAACATGCTGAACAATGGTCATATATGTGCCACAGTCCTCATCAAGAAGTAAACAACTGTTGAATTTTATGATGTATCACACACTCACAAACAGTAATAAGTGGCAGAATTAACTATTATATGGTCTTTTTTTGTTATAGTGGGCTAAGCAACCGTGAATAACTACTGAATAAAACAGCTTCAAATACTTTTTTAAATTTTTACCCTGGCTTCTAATTTCTGGAGGTAGTTTGTTGATCAACAGACATTTCCTTGAGGCCTGACTTACAGATGAAATCAAATTTTTGACACGATGCTTCACCAACTGTAAGCCATGCCTTTCATTAATTCTGCTTTGCACATCAATGTGTGCATTACTGAACACCAAGAATGTATGGTATGGCGATGTTTCATGTACCTAAATACACACCAATTCAGCAAAAGGCTCCCAATGTTTACAGGGTAGATTCACACAGAATTGTAAAGTTCGTGACAGATTAAAATGGTACTTAACATCACATTCCACATATACGCACACCAGTAAAACTGAGTGTCTGTGTGAAATACTTTCTAATGTCCAAACACAATTAGAACACACTTAAGCTTTTGTGTATAAAGTTGTCCAGTTTGGATAAAAATCACATGTTATTTATTAATGTTTGTCAAAGATTCAACACTGAATACCATCAAAACATGTTCATCCACAGCATGCATACAGCCTGCTGGCCAGATGTGGTTCTATGAATACGAACTCTCCTCTTGAAAAATGCAGATACAAATGTATCAAGCAAATGAGGTCTTTGTAAATGACGAGATTTTACACAACCCTACGGCACATTTAATCCCAACGCTACTAATGATATGTTATTTTTCCAAAAACAAAGCTAATTAACACTCAATGTAATGGCATTTCAAAGCATAGTATAAGATGTTATTTTCTGACATTTCATATGTTTTGAAACTTCTTTATGCACAAAATATGAAAAACAAATTCCTACAAATTATTTATTGTTCTAACTGGCTACATGAAGTTTTGACTTTTTAAAAAATGGCTACAATCCAAACTGTCAAAATGGACAAACTTTACCTTTATCACCAAAATTCACATGGGCAGCCATAATTACTTATATCTAGTGACTAATTACTGTCGCAGCAGAGTTCTGGAATGTTCAGACATATCAACCATACTGCATATAACCTACATTTTCCCTCATTTTCCAGGTCCTAGCACTTACAAGGCAAGGAGATCCAAGAGTTTGTTTGGTGTATTGGAATCAGGGCGCAGAGGGGGGCTCATGACGTGGGCAGCTGCATGCTGCCAGCATCTGTTCCACTGGTGTGTCCCATCTGTGCCCAGTGAAGCAGCTATTGTCTCTCCAAACACCACCTGTCCCTGACCCCGCTTCTGCTTTATCACATCCCCTGCTGACTTGCTCATCACATGCACCACATATAGGGGAGCATCCACCTGTGTGTGTCAACATAGTGACCCTCAGCTCATGCTGTTACAATTATCTCAAAATAATGTATGTCAGTGTTTCAAGATGGGAGTGTACAAGAGTTCCTCAGAAGTATTTTAGCATAGTTCATGTGATAAATTAAAAACAGAAGGTTAAAAAGATCATTAGTTTAGCTCTCCATTCTTCTGCAACATGGTGCCAGGTCACTGGGTGATATGTGCCTGACGCTTCAAGACAAGACCACTATAATGTCCCAAAATAACAGGCAACATTCACTCAGGGACACAATGTCACTGCCTAGAAGAATAAGCAATTCAACTGTGCTGCTATGAGAGCTGAATAACTCAAATTATTAATTTAATTTCATAGTACAGAGCATTCCTAAAAAATTTTATAAATGCCAAACTGCTCTATTTCTTGCTGTTACAGAAACAAAAATTTCATCATCATCACTATCAATAACACTTGCCACTGGAACTTGTCCTAAGGCAGTTACACCTAAATCAAGTTCCCATCCTACAAACCTAACTCAATGAGGTTTGAGGTTCCCACAACAGAGACCACAAAAATTACTGTTTTCTTGGATGTGATGCTGTGTAGTTTGGTACAGAGGAACCAAACATTTCAGTGGAATTTGCTGCTGCCTTCTTCAAGGCAAAAGCACACACCACCCTGAAAATGGAGACACAACATTTCCCCAAAATACCGGTACCTATTTTCCAAACTAAATGAAGTCACATCACACCCCAAAATGAAGTAACTTTCTAGTTCTCTGAAAGAAGATCTTTTTAATGTAACTAACTCATATGACATGCCTGCTCTCCAACTGCCCTCCCACTGGGGTTTCAAGCATGTTTCTGTCTTCATGACTGATATCTAACTGTACCATACCAACATTGAGATTTAGTTATTATAAATAAACTATTTCAGTTCACAGTCAGAGCCCAGTATAGAGCCCATGAATGTCTGTGAAAAGAAATTCTCTGATACCCAGTATTTTAATTTAATGCTTCCCTTGATATACACTGCAAACTGGAGTGGAAAAAGAGCAGTGCTGTGTCAGGGTTTGAATGTGTATACAAGTAGTTTTCTTCATTCCCCTGCTAACTCTTCCATTCAAGACCTTTTTACTTTCCTTGGCACTTTGTTCTCAAACACCTCAATCTCTACAAGAAATATCAAGCTTCCAGTCTGTATCAAATGACAAAAAGTAAAATTTTCTGTATGTGTTTCAAGAAAAATAAATCCGGAAAATTTGTAGATGAATTGTAAATAAACGTAAGTACCCTTGAGATATTTTTTTTTTTAATGTTTTTGCTGCAGCATGCTTTGGCTGAATGCAAGCATCTTCACACACACCATAACTCAAACGTTGAACAGACCACTTAATGCAGTGCCAACTTGAGTAATGGTTGGATCCCACATTATTACACCAATGTGCGATAAAATTAAAATTATTTATAATCTGGGTATCATCCCAAAATGTATTCTACTGTTACAAGATATGATAACCACAAAATTTAAATACTCACCCTGTAAGCTGTCTCAAATCTGTTTAATAACTGTGAATTTTGCATTATTAATGTGCTTTATTTCTATATTTTTATCTTCAATAATTTGCTTGCTCCCCAATACTTTGTCATATTTTTTTAAGAACTTCATACTTTTGTAAAATGAACTAGAACACATATAGGCTTATAGTTTTCCTATGTTTATTTCTATGTGAATGTCTTCATCAACACACACTTATATTTTCAGCTCATAAATGAACATGGTGGATAAAACAAATCTATATATTCCACACAATTCCAGTCCCTGTGGACATGTAGTTAAATACTGGAACATACTAAGCCAGAAATATAGTGAGAATAAAGTATCTACTTGTTTTAGACCTATGAGAAATTGGAAATTTACGAGACAAATAATAGTTTTAAAAACAGGCTCAAAAACCTTAAATATTATTCATATTTCATGCAATCAGTATGTTATTCATATAACTTCAACTTAATGCACTTCCTGTTAACAAACGCATATTGTATTATCCTATGGTATACAAAACCCTGCATGTTTTGGTTTACATACACCATTCTCAGGGAGAATCTAGAACAAAGGATTTCTCAATCAAGTACACAGGATAAGAACTCCTTTGTGTTTGATTCTCCCTCTTCAATTTCACCTGAAGCTCAATTTTCATTGTTGCTATCATCTTGTTATAAGAGTGAAATTAATTGATGGACAGATTTACACTGCTGAGAAAACAAGTTTTCTAAAAAATGGAACTTTTCAGAAATATAATATGTGGCACTTTATGAAGTAGCCACTCACTGTTCAGAGGTATGTTCCTCTTCCACCATCATGAAACACTCCAGTCATTAGACCGAATTTACACCTTCTAAGTGTCTATAAACTTTACTACTACCTGCACTAGTATGGTCTTCTATCAAATGACAATACTCCATGAGGACACAATACCCAACTATAAGGGTAAAGAAGGCTACACATCTTTCAACTTGATCATATCATTTCCATAAAAAGCAGAATTATATTTTGTAGATGCAATATAATGGGGTTGCAAGAAGTCATAGGAACTATAAAAAATTGCCCTAAAGAATGAGAAAACTGAGATAAAGGGGCATAATTTCTTACTCAGAAAGTCACCTCTTCATTGACTCAATGCTAACTCATCCACAACAAATATCTGCAACTGTCACCATTCCAAATGAAAATTTAAATTCAAAACTGATCTGACATTTTGGTAATGGCGTTTCTTTGACATCAATGGATCTGTTGTCATAATTTTGAGCACTACAGTCTCAACTAAATGAACAAGGTACACCTATACATGGTGAAGTTGATATTAAAACAGGAGGTGCTTAATTACATGCCAAGTTTTTAAGTATAAATTAAAATAACCCTTGTATAGCTTGATATTACAATAGCAAAACCTACTGCAGCACAACCTACATAATTTAAATCTTTAATGCCAAAAAGAAGTTTATAAAGATAATATAGCCAATAGCAATCTATCTCATAAAATATGGCTTCAGTTATGGCACAATCACATCCTCCATTAAAGAACAATGTCCTTAATTTTATCAAAAATGATATATGCCTGAACTTTACACACCATTCACTGCCTGAGGACAAGTGAGGGCAGACGACACACCTCATTCAGTGAAGCTTAACAGACTACTGATGGCTTGAAATTTTACCGAACATTCATCACTCCAAGGATGGGTACCTTACACAGAACTAGTGGTACACCTACTAGTACAATGGGTGAGATTTATGTATGTCACAGCAGTGACTGCACAATGTCACCAGACTGCACCATTAAACAACAAATATGGATTCAAAAGCCCATGCCAAAAGCAAAATTTGGAAATAAAACTATTTATTGCAGTTTCTAATTGTACCACAATAGAATAGAGGAATGAAACAAAAAACTTGTTTTTGACAGCAAAACAATCTTTGGTTTCTGCAAAATGTAGGAAACCTTTGGCTGGTATCTTAAAAGCATCTACGGTAGGATGTCTTTATATAGATCCATGTCACACACTTGTACAAAATATATAAAACATTGGCTATGATACTTCCCAACACACACACATAGATGGAAAAATAAGGCATTCCAAACCTTCCAACATAAATAATAAAGCTATTTTGAGAAAGTAATGTAACAGACATCACCACTAATTAGCCAAGGAAAATGGGCAGAATTTTCTCTTATCTGTAAGTGGAAACAGTGTCACTGTGTCTTAAAACGTTGACAATTGAAGAGCTGTGTCAAGATGACAGTCTTTTGGGACAGGATGCCACAGTCTGGTACATAGGAGTGAGCAAAGTGGAGGAAACAGTTGTGTCCAACCCCAGAAGCTCACAATCTTGACAACCATTGTCATGAGAACCGCATGTATAACATGAAGAGGTCTCCAATGAAGAATGACTAAGGGTTTTATGCATTTCCATTCTGTAAACCATACAATTCTCTGTGTGTTTTTTTTTTTTTGACATGTTTGGAACCATACTTTAAGTAAGACTTAGTAATCCTGCTGTCATCTAGGTGTAAATGAGTTACTTAACATTCATTCAAACCTGCAGCCCTAATAGAAACAATGTGTATCACCATCTTTGTACAAATCTACATAGCACTTTTTTTCTGAATTAGCCACAGCACTTAATTTATCAGCAAACAGTAGAAAACTACTCAGAACATCTGGCAACACAAGTGATCAAAGTTCATCAGTACTATGTGGGATTATAGGACAAAAGCTATACCAAACATGACTCAAACCATGCAATTTACCACACCACCAGACAGGCTTACAGGAGCAATACCTGGCAGTTAACATGTTGATATCACCCCCATAATAAAGCTCAAAGTCATAACTGACCTCATCTTCAATTGAGTTATGTCCAACACTGTGACTGCAGGGAACACTTGGGCAGTCAGTGGTGTAGCTAAGGTTGTGGTGCCTGAGGCAAGTACCACAATAACAGAAATTATAGAAATTAAGAACTTTAAAAAAATTATAATTGGTTACTGAATTTCCTTTTATTTTGTTTAATAACTTGAAATTTGTTCAGCACAAGTCAATTTTTTTATTTATAATATTCATTCTGCCACCCCTTTGGATCAGCCACCCAGGGCGACCTTGCCACTCACCCCTCACCCCCAAGCTATGCCCCTGTGTGCAATTAACTGTTTATGAGAAGCTGCAACAAAGTACAGGGAACAGAAGCGCCAAAACACTTAATTCATGCAAAATACAACAGTGCAGACTGCAAATTGTGGCAAATTAAGATGTGTTGAAGCAGGAGTTGTGATCACCTTTATACAAAACATAACTGTGAGACAATAAGCAAGACACTAAGGAATGAGTAAAGTGCAACTCATACTCCTACAACAAAAATGAAACGGAACTTACAATAATAGTCAAGATATTGAAAATTTTACAGTTGACAAGTCCACAGATGCATAATCAAGAATTTCAGAATGACATTCCCAGCTTCAAATACATTCCCAGCTTCAGTTATACATTAAACTATATAAATCAACATTAATCTGCATAACAAATTATTAAGTGCACAATTTTGCACACTATGTTACAGAAGTACTTATGACCAATTCACTTTGAAGAGATGAAGGTATACAAAAAGTATCCAAAACAGGTTTAAATCAACTGTATCCTTATCAATACTTGCGTGTTTGGTCTCCCAAAAAGGCCAAGAACAAGACACAGTTACATAAAATAATTTTTATTTCATGTAATTTTACACCTCTGAATTCTGATTCTATATTTTGTTACTACAGAGGCAAGGGAAGCATTAGCTACAACAAGAGAAAACACTATGTTTCAATGAAACATGCTAAAACCGAAAATGATTTCTGCACTAATTTTTGGTTTCCACAATACTGTGAGCCAGTGCATAGAAACCGCGATGGTCCTAAAGTGAAGGAAACATTTATAGCAAGGTAAGAGTATTGGTTCATTTTAAACCCTTATCCCTGCAACTGCTGAAAGAAACTGAAAAGTCTAAAGCTTCTATTTTCAATTCTGTTACAACTAATCTCAAAAGTAGTGTCAATAATGAAAGTATAATGACAATGAATCCACAACTGAAACTTGATGCATGTCACATACACCTTGACGTTACTGTTTAGTGAAAGAACAAGCAAATCGAGAGATGAGTCTGAAAATGAGTTGCCCAAGAGTCTTAAATCTGAGATACTTGAGTCCTGAATCTGAGATGCCTGATAAAGAAGCAAACATTTATATAACTATCCCCCTTAGAGATAAGAAAGGGGCTTCACCATGTAGATATGAATATTACATTATTCACAGACGTTATCTACGTTTCTAAAGCACAAGTAGCATTAGCATAACCTTCACTGGGAATGAAGGCAAACACAAGAAAATAAATGTAACATTAGGCACAGTCACAGCACTTTTTACAACCTTCATCTCTTCAAAGTGAACATGGCAATACTCACTTTGCCAAGAACTCCATCAGGGTGTCTGGAGTTGTGGGATCATCTCTCAGAGGCGGGCTCATCACATGTCCGGCAGCATGTCTCCAGCAGGCATGCCTATGATGGCTTCCATCCGTGCCCAGTGCAGCAGCAATAGTCTCACCATACACTTGGTAACCTTTACTACGGGCTGCGCCCAATACAGACCCTGCTGACTTACTCATCACATGCACTACATACAGTGGACAACTTACCTATGACAAAAGCATGCAAACGTATGTTCCAACTACATTACACTTCATAACATAAAACAGTAATGAACTTCAACCATAAAAATTAGTTCAACCTTAAATGATTTGGGATTTTTCTTTTTACCATCTGTTATAGGAAGAATGGCTTCAAGTCTTGAGATTTGGTAGTTTGTGACATCTCCCACACATTTTGCTGAAGTTCATTCGATCACAGATAAAACAAAAATCTGGTGCATTCCTAACATGCAAATGCAATAGTAACCACATTTTTCATTATTCCAAAATGAGCAACACAATAATGTAAAATATTGCATAAAAAAGCATTAAAAAGCCAAGTAACATCTGTCCATGCTTTGAAAGTGACATCATACTGTGAACATCAAGGTCTATTTGAAGTGCATACAGCAAACACAAATAAAATTCACATTCTTCCAGATAATGAACAACAGTAACCTAGCTGAAACATCTCTAAATACAAATTCCAGCTACTAAAGCTAACAAACCACTACTGGAGCAAGTCACCTTCAAGAGTGTGCAGCCAGGATATTCTTCACTCATTCGTGATTAAGGATGTCAGAAACCAAATGTCCAGTTAACCAACTACTTACTTAACTAACACACCCCAAATCTGTAACAATATGAACACAAAATACTGCAACTGGACACAATCCCTGAGCCTCAATTCACACTACCAAACCAAACACAGTACTATTATTCTTCAAATTTCATCACTGCTCTGAAAGCCTTTGTTATTTTCATTTCTGTTGACTACTACTAAGACATCTCAATTCTGATGTGTTCTCAATGATTTATTATGACTTTCCCTCTGTTTCTGATTTAGTGACAACTTTATTACATAGAACTTTCTTTCCTGACCAATAACTTTACTGAATAAGATCTGAGGTTCTCATGACAGACTACAAACCATAGTTCGGATACAACACCACAAAATCTGGTATAAATTTTGTTGTGAGATGTACGATTTGAATAGACTACAGTGAACTGAAAATCCACTACAGAAATGTAGGACTCTACATATCTTGCTACATTAATTAACCTCAAACAGTTTTGGGATGCTAATAATGCTTAATAATAAATTAAAATAGGCCACAGTACTTCTGTCACCCTAACTTCATATATAATAATAGCTCTTGATCTGAGTTGATGTAGTTATTAAAGCGCTGCATACCAAAAACTGCATGCCCAGTTAACCCATCACTGAACATTGCACTGATGACTGACAGTAATAATCTCACTTAGAAACTGCAAATGATGTGAAAACAGAAATGTTTTAGTTCTCTTCCTGTAAGGAGATTCAACAACAGATTCCTATCGTTGCAATTTTTTTATCCAGATACTGAATGCAGTAGAATTCCTTCAATCCAGCATCCACAGGAGCAGATGGAAGCTAGGTTATAAAATATTCTAGATTCCTGAACAATACCTATACTGATCTAATGTCCTATAGATACTTTTTTGTTACTGTTTCTATACTTGGGCTGCACAAGCAATCAGAGGAGTATTCCAGTTGGATATCTCATTCAGCTCCTTGTTCTGTGTTGTCAGGGTCCCTTTCTATTTTTTTCTGTAGTCCCTTCAATTTCTATCAACAATGCTAAAGTATCAATAGACTGTGGATCACAAGTCATCACAGTTGAAGAAGCTGATGGTGTAGGAGGTAAGGGGTCAGCAGACAATGCAGTGGTCAATTTAGAGCCACTTTGAAGCCTTGTAACTAATTTCCTCAACTGCCAGAACATTAGGATTTCTGGTAAATCAGATTCCAGATTAAAAGAAATTTAATAGTACAAACTTATACACCCCTCAATCCAACTCAATGTGATCAATGTACCACAAGTAATGTAAGTACAATGTGAAGTTCTTACATTTTTCATTATATTAGAGCAGTAAACCAGTACAAGTAATCAAATGTTGTAGTCCGGTGAGCAATATGTACATATCCTTCATGTCTGGATAACACAGCCCAGAGACAAGCTATTCTGACTGAGGGTTTTGTGGCTTCCCTCACTGCCTACAGGCAAATGTTACACCACAAATAAAATTCAGGACATAACTGCCTCCTTCCACATCTTATTCAATTTCTTATTCACTTATCATCTCCAATTTCAAACCTATATCTTCTGAGCTACTACACTGACACAAAGGGAAAGGTACAAATTCATTACAAATTTCTAACACTGACAATAACAATTGAGAAATATCAAGAGAACATAAAACAAAGCCCAGACTAATTCAAGATAAAATTCTAAAATGAAAAAAGCAATATAAATGACCATATCTTAGTCTCAACAGTCATGCTGAATAAATCCTGCACTTTTGCAAACACCTGCATTTACTTCCTATGTATATTTCATTTAGTGTAAGTATTTTTCCAGTAACCTTTAGAGAATATTTAGCCTTGTAAATACAGTTTATATTAATTAAGTTGCAACTGTCTGAGTATGTGATTATACTACCTGATTTGCTATAACACATGCTCTGTTAACTGCCTCTGCCTCTACATCTTCAGGACGTGACAAGGCGTGTCCTTCTGGTCCTGTCACACCTTTTGTCAGCAACTTCTTTGTATTCTGCAACACAATGAACACACTATCAACTGCATGGAAACTGTTTTCATCAAACTGCAATCTGAACTTTGTTTATCTTATGTATGGCCACAATTCTTGCAATCTGACACTGAAAATTGTCACGTTTTTTAAAATCAAAACTGATGTTATGTAAGATAGAATTTGCACAAAATAAATGATGGACACTACACATACATGAACCAGAAGCATTAACCAAATTATATCACGAGAGTCATACCAAAAGTCATGAGCAACCATTTTTTGCATGCAAACCGGGAATAGCAGACGAAGGAGAGTATGGTGGTAGATGGAACCAGCTGTTGTGTTATCCTTGAGTGTCTTGTGACATCAATAGCTTGCATCATGTGACCAGTATCACTCCTAACAAAATGGCCTACAACGATATGTTGTTTTGAGAGCGTGCTGTCATCGAATTTCTCGTTAAAGAGGAAATCCCTGCTGCAGAAATTCACCAGAGACTTCAGCGTGCTTATGGAAGTGTGTGCATGGGTGCGAGCAGTGCTCGAAGATGGGTGAAACATTTTAAAGATGGGAACACAAGCATCCAAGATCAGCCTCGGAGCGGTCGCCCTCGAACAGCCTCAACTTAACGCAACAAGGAGAGAGTGGATGAGATCATTCAAGACAACAGGCATGTGACTGTGGCCCTGTAGCCCTGATCTGGCACCCTCCGACTACCATCTTTTCAGATTTGTGAAGGATCAGCTGCGCGGACAACGTTATGAGACAACGGAGGCAATTCAGAAAGCAGTGCGTCAGGGTCTTCGGATGGCTGGAACGGAATTTTACAGAAGGGGAATTTTCAAACTCCCAGAATGCTGGGAGAAATGTGTACAAAGAAGTGGCGATTATGTGGAAAAATAAAGAAAGGTCTGTAGATTAA
>Ga0123354_10008642_pt1 | contig 15510 bp, 13 predicted proteins | sample TergutLab28metaG_2_FD_97872 | JGI IMG/M metagenome (GOLD analysis project Ga0123354, IMG submission 97872) | Labiotermes labralis P4 segment gut microbial communities from Petit-Saut dam, French Guiana - Lab288 P4 | ecosystem: Host-associated > Arthropoda: Insects > Digestive system > Gut ...
CCAAAAAAAAACACTTACCACACACCATAGAAGTATTAAAAAAAAAGTAAGGGAAAAAGTAGGGGGAGAGGGAGGGGGGGGGGGGGGGGGGGTCAGTTTAACGAATGATATCAGTCTTTACTCCTAATTCACATAATTTCACTAGTGATGTGTTCGTGCAAAAAGTAGCCAAACACATTTAATACGTCATATACCAGTGTCTTTCTTGCAATCACCAGTTTCACACTGTTCGCTGCAGAAACCCGACTTTCGCTAATTCAAACTGTGCGACTCGTAACACAGACCCACTACGAATTACGCGCGTTTCCCTAGCAGTTACAAAGCTGCCGCCAACTTTAAGTGATACGTTCAGTATTGATATGTCTAACACCATTACATGAACATATGTTCGAAATGAATGTTTTACTGCAAAACGGGACCAGCGCTCTATCTCACACATACCACGCCTCTGTGTGTGACAATGGAGTACTTTCAATTATTACGACTCATCAAACAATGAGGTGCATACTACCGGCTACAAGAGAATTAAAAAAAAATTCGTATCTAACTTCGTTATATAATAAAATTCACAACATTATATGCCAATACGCTCCTCTGGTACTTAACAACACTTCACAAAATACCACTCGCGAGCCAAGACCCACTACCGCTCACATCCAGACGAAGCACTGTCACAAATGACTCTGGCGAAGCATTCAGGACAAAAAACACATAACAAGATAAGCAGTTTGAATACAGGTAGACCAACTTGATGACACTTGCTTTATTATGTCAATTTACTGCTCAACATGTTTCAGATGTTAATACATCCATCTTCAGGAGCTTGCGACTACTTGGTGCGTTAATGTGTCGGCTGTTGGTGATGTGGTATCCGAGTGCCGGCTAAACCACTAAAATCAGCGACAACAGTAGGCAAAGCATCAACACACAGAAAGCCGCAACCCACTACAGAATAAACCAAGAAATTAAATTCCAATACCTAAAGAAAGCTAGACTGAATGAGCAACTATACAAGAAACACTTAGAATGTGCAGCAACATGGCCGAGAATCTGGACATCAATCCAACAAATCATAGGAGTAGTGGTTCAGCCGGCACTCGGATACCGCATCACCAACAGCCAATCCCGCTACATAACACCAACACGCCTACGGGTATGCAATATTTTTCCACATTATCTCATAAACGGTAAGATTTTCGGGGGGGGGGGTTACGGAACATGAAATGTGTTTTGATTTTCTGTACAACTTTTGTTTGAAACTTTCCTCGTTCTAGGAAGAATTCGGCGAGATATTACATAACGTTCATGTCACAGAAAAGTGGATTCAAAATAAGAAGGCAGGAAAGACAGGCAGTGACAAGCACACCAGCTTGGCGCCCGGAGAATGGCCGCTCGATTCCCACCAAAAGATGAAGGTAGCGCGTCCAGGAAGGCCCACGGAATCCTCAACCCTCCCCTTCTGTGAATACTGTAACTGCCCTTGGTCACAAGTTCATTCCGCCTACTTCTTCAAGGCGCGGCGATTTATTAAGCACAGACAGACATGCAATTTAATTCGCCAGAAAGACTGAGGTCATCTGGGATGTGACCCCGTACAGTTTCGTAGCCAAAAGTTACAACAGTCTTCAGGGTATAAAAGCGGCGACGATTTAACATTACATTGTCTGGCGAACTCTCAGTCCAACTGTGCACACAGCAACACAACCTACCCCTCAGTTCAGCAGTAAGGCAACAAGAACCGAATTCTCATACCGATGGTAGAGTTAATGACCACTCTAAAACAAGCCACGAAGACCCAGACGGGCAATAGAGGTATAGCTCTACTCTTTCCTTAACCTTGGCGCTGGGTGGGTCGTCACGCACCGGCCGCTTTACCCTCGGGAAAGACCAGGTAACCACTGAATAGGAGGCTGGGTGGGCTCCAGGGCCCGTCTGGATAGATGAAGAAACTCCCCCCCCCCTCCGAATTCGATTCCCGAACCGTCCAGCCCGTAGCCAGTCGCTATACCGACGGTAACGTGACGCCAATACGAACTTTCGGTTCGTTATGCGGCTAGACATCACGGTCGCAGGTTCTATGTCCCACACTCAGATTGCACTGTGCCAGACTTCAAACACACCATTAGCGAATGTTAACACATGAATCGCGTACGATTTGACACCGCCCGTTGTGCATCTGGGTATCAAATGGAGAGGCCTAATTGTGACGCGAGTGACCAAGATGAAGAACCGTTGCTAACGGGTGTCTGCAAATTATTTTCCCTGACAAAGTACTTTTCGTTTATATCTAACTATGCTTCCTCAAGTAGATAGGATACAGGTTCTTAGTGAAGGACTCAGCGAGGCGTGCTCATGATTGTACTGCTGCATTAGTTTAACGATCACTAAAGATCCTCGAATTAAAACCCGCCTACGGGCTGAGAATCGAACCCAGGTTCTCTCAAATGGCATTCAAATTCAGCGTCGGAATCTGCCATTCTAAATTACAATAAGCGCTACAGAGTGTGCCCGTTTCAACTGGATTCACCACTATCGAGTCAACTGTGTCCCAGAGCGGTCTTCCGTAAAGACGGAGGCAAATCGCTACGTGCCCAACAGAAGGAAATTTCGTGATTATAGAGCGGATATTAATTTGTTACATAATATCCCGTAAGAGGTAAGGTCGTCACTGTCCGTGCCATGAAACCATAAGGGGAGTACAGGTACTGATCCGGTCACTTCTACCTCGGCACAAGATGAAGGGGAACGGTCAACTTGAGACCCCGGCCGCCTTAACCCCGGTACCCACTGAGTAGAAGTTTGGGTGGGTCCCAGAGAAGGTCTTACGTTTTAGACAACACAAAAATATCTTTCTCCAGCCGCGACTCGAACCCCGAGTTGCCGTGTATGAACCCCAACTTCTAAGGCCACTACGCTATACCGCCTCCGGAACCGTCCATATCAACAGCATACGGGGCGTTAGGTAAATACGTATAAATTTCCACATTAACTTCCGTACCGAATCAAATGCTTTGAAGCCAGAATGTGCTGACCGTCGGAGCTAGTCAGTGTTAAGGGCGTATGCTTCGTGCAAATGTTGTGACAGCTGCAGATGTGGGAGGAGCATTCCGAGAGAGGACAAGGATACTTGGAGTTGACCCCCAACAGCTGCAATCAGGGGCGTTCTTACTTAGCCCGCTATCAAGGACATGCACGACGGATCAATTATCGTGACATGACTCCCATGTAAACTACATGTGCTTACCTTCTGGCGTGTACAAACACAACGTGCCGAAAGGGTGCGACAAAACCGGGTCTTACACAATCAGCAGCAGACCCAATTACTGTCAGAGAACACCCTCACTTCTAATCCTTTCAGAATCCTTCCTCAGCTAGTCACGTAATTCCCCAAATGTTACGGGATCCCGAGGGTTCATTATTGTGCACACAACAGCCTGGTAGTTGTCCCTATTCAGGCCCAGATTGGGCCTCTGAAGACAACGTACCGAGCAATAAACACACTCCATCTCGGTTTAAAAAAACAGGTAATGCTGTAGAGGAGAATAACAACTCTCTGTTCTGAGGTCCATACACACACACACACACACACACACACATGCACACTGTGGGCTGCATGTAGAATTTCTGAACGTTAAACCTGGTGCTACGTGGAGTCACTACTGCATTTTAAAGGGTTTCCATTCCACGCTCTGCCACCTAGAAAATGTTTTAATATTATCCCCTCAAAAAACTATGTCCTGTCAGTGGTCCGTTACTTTGAAGCACATCCACCACTACCCTCTACGCATCAGGCCCCTTCCACACGCTCCACATGTCCTACCCCTCTCACGCTCCTTAATTTTACAGCCAGAATAATATCTGGTGAGGCTAAAAACCGAAGGTAAAGACGCCGACTGGGAAGAAACCCCAAATTCTAAATCCACTGGATATTACTCCTCGAAGCCCTTTCAGGCATTATGTCCATTATATTTACCACTTACAACAACACCCACAAAGTCTACACCATATCACTCCCACAATAATCATCCGATACGTCCCTATATAGGTCACCGACTGGTCTTTCTAACGCAGAGCCTGTAAGATGTCAACTTAATATCTGTCAATATATTTCGGATTATAATGTGGACCCGCCTGTGACTATGTCACAATTTAGTCCAACTATCCTCCCCAAAAATGATACGAACTCAAGCTCCCTCACTTTACCTTCACAAAGCTTTATCACCAACCTACCCAACACTACCCAGGACATGCGATTACTGCTTGGAACCTTCAGAGTCGTAAAATTTGTCTACTACTTTCCCTGCAATAAATAACGTTTTCTCCTTCCCCCAGCTCTGCCCAACAGAAAATCCCTCCAACACATCCCTGTCATTTATGCTTCAAAAATCGTCCCCCCTGAAGACACAAATCGGCAGATAAAAGCAGTAAATTTTCCTAACTTTTATTCCCTACCTCAGAACATGAAACCTGCGGCACTTGAGTTCGATGACCAGAACCCTCAAATAAAGTGACCATTAAAGCATAATTTGACATTCAGAGCACCGTGCATCGTGATATATTCTTATAATGAATGCCAACGAGATGCACTATTTCTGAAATTTATTTGATAAAGTACTCTACATGTTTCGGACAGGTCCACTGCCCATCATTAGGAGTATCAAAACATTGTATACACGCAATAGATATTTGTGATTCTAGTTCTGTTGGCGTCTGCTACAACTAGAATGACAAACACCTATTGCGTGTATACAGTGTTGAGATACACCTGGTGATGGACAGTGGACCTGTCCGAATCATGCAGAGTACTTTAGCAAATAAATTTCAGAAATTGCTGGCTTTCATTATAAGAATGAAAACGTAAGTCAGCATACGCTTCCGAAACGTCGGGAAGACAATATAATTCCACACGCTGCCAACACCCTTGAAGAGAAGCAATATCCACTTTCATATTACCCTCAGACCCTTACCAATGTCTCCAAATCCGTCGACAAGTGACCTTTAAAAGCGTTCAAGCGAAACTACAATTCTGCACACGCAAAATACCCAACAACACCGCAACAATACATTATTCGATCCCGAAGATAAAGGCAAAAGAATTTTGATGCTGTATTTTCGTTCTCACCGATGTGAATGTTTCATATCTCTCAAAATAAATCATCTGATTATGTTTCAAATTTGAAGACCTAGGAATAAGACAGAATGGCCTCAGTAGGTCAGACAGCTGTGTTTATATCGATTACGAAGAGATGGCAGGACAGTGCATCGGATGGAGAAGAGAAACACACAGACTGTAGTGGGAAACCCTGAAGGAAAGAGACAACGTGGGAAGAGCTAAGCCTCGATGGAAGAACACTTTAAATATGGAACTACAACGTTCTTGGGGCAGAGTCCTTAAAAAAAAAAATTCCTCGCACTTTATGTAACCCGAAGGTTCATTACCGTGCTCACAACAGCACGCCACCAGTCTCTCTCTCCTGACCCAGATCAATCCATTTCATGTCCTCCATCCTATTTCTCGACCAACTATTTCGATATTATCCTCCCATTTACGCCAAAATCCTCCAAGTGGCCTCTTTCCCTTAGGTTTCCGCACCAAAACCCTGCATGCAACAATCCACTTCCCTATATGTGTCACACGCCCCAACCAACCGATTCTTCTTGATCTAATAACCCAATATTTGGCGAGCAGTACAAATCAGGTAGTTCCTCACAATACGCAGTGTTCTCCACTACCCTCTCCGTGTCACTCTTAGGTCAAAAGTACCATTTTCAGCACCATATTCTCAAACACCTTCATCCTATGTTCGTCCCTCAGTGAGAGGAAGGCGCGGTCTGGATTCAAGTGACGAGCTCCTGTGGGCCTTCGGGTTACACAAAACGCCGGTAATTAGACCCATCTAATGCACTACAAGCGTCTCAAGCACGAATGCTGCATGCAGCGAGTGAATGAGTAACTTTTTGATATTGACAATAGGGTTACGCGACCATATATGCAACACATATCACATGTATGTTAAATCCTAATCGTATACATAATCATGTCAGCTTTCTAACCTGTTTTTGCCGTCTCCACAGCCTGACTCCTGTTGGGCAGGGTTGACAGAACGGCTTAAGGCGACATCTGGGCATCAACAAAACAGCATAAACAATATTTTACAGCAAGACAGAAGGAAAAAATGCTCCTGATCACTACTGTGGAACAACTTTACAGCTCCTTTATATATCCTATGCGATCCCTCAACCGACGCTGCCAGAAACATGCTTCATTTATGTCACTTAAAACTTGGAGACCAATAGCACAAGGCCGACAAAATGAGTTTAATAACAGCACTTCGAATGGAGGGACAGCACAAAGACAATTTTATTGATCCTTTAGCTAGACAGTTAAAAACATTTTACGACTTAAGTTTCAAAGTGTTTACAGGGACGACGGACGAGGGACGATTTTTCTCATTCAAGACAAAACCTTCCCCGCAAAAGCTACACAGCAGGCAACTCTCATTCAATTCAAGTAAAATCTTGTCCATTTCAACATACAAGCTGGAGGAGTTCTGCCATATTAAATCTGAAAAAGGGTGCCCCCGCAAGCTTGCTCCAACATAAACAGCACATTCCCCCATTCCAGGAGGACCTACACAAACGGACAAACAAACAAAAGCAACTTCGAAGTGTGTCATCCCCGTTGTGTGTGTGTGTGTGTGAGAAAACCGGAGAGGACATCTAGTCAAACACAACTATGAAAATTAAGATGTTTTAATGACTAAACTAGACAACTACATGTTTCGGCCCCTACTGGCCATCTTCAGGTTGTCTTCAAGAGAACCTAAGGTCCTACACGCACAATATATATAGTAGGAACTTAAGTTCTCTTCAAGACAACCTGAAGATGGCCAGTAGGGGCCGAAACATGTAGCTGTATAGTACAGTCATTAAAACATCTTAATTGACATAGTCGTGTCTGACTACATACCCTTTCCAGTAAACAAAAGCAACATGATGAGACAGCGCCGTCTACAGCGAGATGCGTTACAAGGCATTACAAGAAGTTTTGCTTGAACATGCTGCGTCTGTCTTCAGGGGCCCCTTGCTCACCGCCCGGTCACTTCGAAGGACCAAAGTAAAGTTCGCCATATCACTGGCCATGAAGGGGAGTAAAGGTATATATTTATTCTTTCTTTGCCCCCGGTGCTAGAAAGAGGTGGGGAAAAGCCACGCCCCAGCCGCTCTAACCCCGGGAAAGAGACCCGGTAACCATTGTACAAGAGGCTGGGTGGGAACCGAAGCCGGTCTGAACGGATGTGGAATATCTTGCCCCCAACGGGATTCGATCCCCAGATCCCGAAGGGCTAATGTATTCCTCCAAATCGTCCCCACTGCAGCACACTGCCAGAGGGTGCCAAAGCAGCACACTGCCACGGGATACCAAAACAAGCCAGTGCCACAGTATGCCAACAAAGGCTAATGTCACATTGTGCCAACACCCAAGAAACAAAAACATCAATAAGGAACCGCCTTAGTATGATGTATATTTATGGGGTAAGTCGATGCCGGGGGCCGTTCGGTCTAAGGCCTTGATCTGCAGCCGCCTTATTTCTGGGGTCGCGGGTGCGAATACTGCTGAAACCATCTCTTGTGTTTGTTGTGTAAGTATCGGTCTCTGAGACAGGCTGATCAATCTTAACCTTTTGACGCCTAATGTCAACTACAGTGGTCGTACCGCACCGCTAACCTGTAAAGTTGCATTTTATATATTTATTCAACAAATACAGGTACCGAATATTTTAAACACAGTATATACTCTCCGTTTTTTTTCCTTCAAAATGCAGTTTGTTTCATAATTCTAACGTATTTGGTTCGTGTATTATTCACATTTTATATACATGTTGTGCTAAAATTAAAAAAAATAATTCCGGCGCCAAAAGGTTAAACAGCTGTCCTACTGAATGTGTGTGTGTGATTCAGAAACCTATAAAACGAGTCGAATAATTGGCAACATAATAAATACAGCGGCGTTCCTAAACCACAGCACTACATACTCTTCGTGCTAAGAACATCGCTGAGTTGAAACTCGTTCTCACACACCCAGAGCAGTCAATAGAGTTGCTGCCGCTAATTGGTCATTCGCAATCTCACAGCATCCTTAGTGCTTTGACCTACCCCAAAACGTTCCACCAACCCGAAATCTCGCACTGCTTACAGTGTGCCTAGAACACCCAGCAGGTCGCCGACTCCACAATGAGAAAGTGCGAATGGCTGTTCGTGAACGACTGCCAACACAGCACCCCGATATCTACCACGACGGGAATTTAAAACTCGTGCCAACATTGGACAAACACACAATTAACTCTCCGGGATTCTGTTCGAAAATCAAGATTTCGTGGAATATAAAGTAATTACTATTAACGGCGTAATGATTTCTTGTTTCATTTCTCTGACCCAGGTAACGTCATCAACTGAGTACCCCCCGTAAAACGCACAAGAGTATGAGCACCGCGCAGCGCTGGTCATGTTGCACAGACGATATGGCAAACCGTAAAGGTAAAGGTAAAGTTCACCCTAGAATAGGCCACGAAGCCCAAGGCAGTGGGTAGAGGTATTGCTCTAGTCTTTCTTTAACCTCAGCGCTAGTTGCGGGGTGGGTGGTCAACGCCACGCCCTGACCGCTTACCCCTGGGAAAGGGACCAGGCACCCATTGTATAGGAGACTGCGTGGGCCCCAGGGCTGCTCTGGACACGTACGGAAAATCTTGCCCCCACCGGGATTATATCCCCGGACCCTCCAGCACGTAGCGAGTCGCTATACCGGCTGCGCTATGCTGGCACCATGGCACAACGTACCGCTGCAAATCGACTTGGCCCACACATTCACTTTGCCCACTGAGAGAGAATTTCAAGGCTGTTTTATGGACACCACATTAATGCAACAGACCAATGAGGCTTCTCATAAATTTAAAGGTCGTTACGGTCTTTCCGCCTCCACAAGCCCTAACCACTTTAATACTCGGGCACTACAGTACTAGCACCGCGGGCCCTAACGAAACAAACATGACAAATAACACAATCTTTTCAACATTGCGTTCAGATCTGACGGCGCTACATGTTTCACCATTGTAAATGCAAGAAATCAGATAAAATAAACCAAATGGCACAAAAGGAAATAAATCCAGAAAGGATAGAAGGACGACACAATGAGGCATGTCGCCAGGTAGACGTGTGTGTGTGTGTGTGTGTGTGTATATATATATATATATATATATATATATATATACACATGTACATATATATATATATACATATATGACCAATCGGTGTATATATACAGTATATGGATTGGTCATGTTTTGCATAGAAACTGTCTTCTACAAAGGGATACTGAAGGAAAGATAAAAGGATAGAAGTGAAAGGAAGACGAGGAAGAAGACGTAGGAAGCTACTGGATGGCCTTAAGGAAAGGAAAGGAAAGGATACTTTCATTTGGAGGAGGAAGCTCTAGATCGCACTATGTGGAGAGCTCGCTTTGGAAGAGACTATGGACCCCGCGTAAGGTAGACTTATAAATGAATGAATGGATGAATGAATTTACACACACACACACACACACACATATATATATATATATACACATATATATATATATATATATGCTTACAAAAAAAAGAGAAACAAAACGGACAAAAGTTTTATTTTCTGTCCAACAGCAGGCCGTAAGGACTCGAGCCCTCATTCATAAAAATCAAACAAAATGAACTTCCTCATTAAACTGAACCTCCAAACCAACATACGTTTTATTGCGAGTGACTCAGAAAATAACATCGCATAGCAGGAAACGGCTATTGTAAACACTTCAGAGGCACACACATCACTGGACTGCAGGCCTGGTCATTTAGCCAGGCAGAGAAAATCACATGGAAAACTGACAACACTGCAGCTACAACCAAACAACATTCCACATGCAATGACGTCATCAACACTTGGGAAAAGGTGGGTAACCATCAATTATATGAGGTAAGAACGGGACATGGGGGTCCCGCCCGAATGTGGACAGACAACTGCCGTTCCGAGTCGCAGGCTCCTGAACACTTCATCAAAATGATGCCTTATGGCTATCATAATGTGGCAGTGATTAGGGGAGAGGAGAACAATTTCGCAGTACTTCTGAAACATACTACGTGAAGCACACACCTCAGAGTGAACACTCCATGCACCATGCGAGATTGTCACTGCAGGGTTCCTAAGATTCAATTCTGCTACCATGTTAAGAAGAGTGGATTAGGAAAGGGTGTTCGATGTTTCAAAGGACCGCAGTGTTTCCATCTTCGGGGCAAAGAGTGAATTCAATACCACCATTACGAATGATCATCGTTTACTGTGGGCATCGTACTTACTTACTTACTTACTTACTTACTTACTCACTCACTCCATGGTGCAGAGTCCTGCATGAGCAGCTAACTGTTTTGCAGCTAGTTAAGAAATTCCCCGCATTTCACGGAACCCGAAGGTTCATTACCGCACTCACAAGCATCCACCAACTGTCTCTATCATGGGCCAGCCCAATCCAGTCCATATACCCACATACCACCTCCTAGAGATCCGTCCTACTATTATCCACCCATCTACGCCTATGTCTCCCCAGTGGTCTCTTTCCCTCCGGTTTCCCCACCAAGACCATCGTACGACATGTAAATATGCACGTATGACTCGTCCCTGTGTTCTTGTACACTCAAGACGCTCGAAGCATGATCTTAAGAATCGTCCGTTAACTATTTAGGAAAAAACACGTCATAAGCCAGAAAACGTAGATCATAAACTTCGGGTGTATCTCCAGCTTCCCCGTGATAACACTATGGATTTCGAATTTTTGTGAACAACTGCTAAATAACTAAACGTCGGGACATATTCAAACAAGATGCGATTTCTATACTGCACCACACAGCACGGACACCCCCCGGCCATAATGCCATGACAGAGGATGATATTTCCCCGACCAAAGGCCATTCACAACATTATTAACAGCTGTCGCAGTCCTGCTTCAGTCTTCAGAACCAAAGGGAACCCAAAACAACCCAGCAATAACTTACAACACGACAGACGGACGGGCTCTCTTAACTTCCACAGAACGTGCTATCGCCCTATTCAAACATAATTTTTAAGGGCAAAGTACGTATATCGTTACACTGAGGCGCGTTCGCGTAACCACTGTTGCCATGGAAAAACAATAAGTATTACATATTCCGAGTGTCTCTCTGTACTTTTGGTTATCCATCATGCAGAGCGCATGAGCCGTATAATATTGTCATGTGGCCCGTTCGGCTCTTAAAATATTTTTTTACATTATCTAAAAAACGGTAGGATTTTCGGAAAAATAATTCACTGAAGACAATGTGTTTTGATTTTCTCTTCAACTTTTGTCTGAAATATTTCTCATTCTCAAAGAATTCTTCGTGTTACACATGTACAAAGATTTTCATGTAAATAGCTTGTCAGATTTTAACGAAACTTGGATTTTTTTTCCGACAAACTCGTGTTATCTTCGAATATCAAATTTCAGATAATCCGTCCAGATACAGCCGAATTGTTACCATGCGGACAGACGTACGGACATCACGAAGCTAAAGTCGTTTTTCGCAAATGCTGCGAACGCGCCTAAAAAAGGTTTTAAAACATTTTGTCAGCTTCCATCCCCCCCCCCCCGAAATATCTTAACATCTATTAACAAAGTACAAATGTCAAGTGGTTTTACAGCGCTGACAACACAAACCCTACACGGCCGGTAAAGTTAACTCGTTCCTGCATTACGTACACGCTAGCACGTATGGTGAAGAGAGGTGTACACAGGGTTTTGGTGGGGGAACTTGAGGGAAGGAGACCACTTGAAAGATCCAGGCGTAGATGGGAGGATAATATTAATATGGATCTTTAGGAAATGGGATGGTTGAAGACTGGAGTGAACTGGCTAAGGATAGCGACAGGTAGTGGGCACTTGTAGATGCGGTAATGAACCTCCGTGCTACATAAAACGCGGGGAATTTGACTGGCTGAGAACCGGTTAGCTTCTGAAGGACTCTGCTCCACGGAATCAGTGAGAGAGTGAGTAAGTCAGTACGTAAGTAGTTTGGTAGGTATTAAAACGGGTGATGCAGTAAATGTGCACCGGCACCCATTCGTAGCTCCGGGACGGCACGACAGGGCCAACTTCACACATCGCCCGATAAACCTCGGGAAATAATGGACGCTCGTTCCAAGAAGACAGGGTTGGGCGAGGCACAGAGCCGGTTTGGAGACGGTGGTACAGAGAAACATCGATGTCCGTCCCATGCATCACTACCCAGCACAGCTTACCTCTGTTCCAGACGAACATGCGTGGGTTAATTTAACATAAGTTTGAAAAATATCGACTGACAGTTTTCACTTGTAGCACAAAATGTATTCACGAATACAAAACAGCCTAGCCATATTTATTCCACCTCCAAAATTCATGGGAATACTCCTCACAACGATATGCAAGGGTAGATTCTTTACTGATGCACATATATTACCATCAAAAATCTCTTTCTTCAGGTGATCAAATCTATGATCCATGGCAAGTATAGAGGAAGGAGCAACATATGGGTCACTGTCTTGTCTATCTGTCAGTGGACAGTCTGATATACAATACTTACAACAGCAAAGGCAATGTACGTATAACGTACCATTAAAGTGCGTCCATGCAAACATTTCTGCAGTGGAAGAGTAATAGTCGCTTTTCACAATTTTGCGAACACTCCTGAAAACCGAAAGAATAGTAGGGTCTGTCACTTCGAAGACCACAAAAGTATATTCTATGTTAACCACACGTTCACTCTTCGCACATCACACGTCAACCAGAACACAAATGGAATGAGTGTATAAAATGGTGAAGAGTGAAAACACCTCAACGAATGCATACCAAGGAGTGGAGGTACAGCTCCACATATTCTTTAACTCAGCACTACGACTGGTCACCTTCACGCGACGATCGCTTTCTGCTGGGCGAAGCTCCCACGAAACCTGCGCAAAAGTACGCTAAACTGGCTTCTGTGGAACTCTCGGCACTGCAAAGAACCCCCGATTCCTTGGTTGTCCCGCCCGCAGTCTAACATATCGACCAGACTAAAGTACTCAACTACATTACCGTGAGGGCTGATAAAAGCAGTTATGGCTAAGTTCGGCTACAGGTGAATACAGGATCAAACTGCAACCTGCGACAAGCAACCATCAGCAATGGGCGTCAATGAACTGCGTCAGAGCAATATATTATGTATGAATGGCAGACAGGGTTTTGTGACCATATCTGCGTAAAGTGAAAATACATATAACACTGTACATTTTCTGTGCAATATATATATATATATATATATATATATATATATATATATAAATAATACCAATCTGTTGCACATTGTTTTAATTTATTCATTATTGCTCCGAAATATTTCGGCCTCAGTTCTTGCCCGTCTACAGAGAGCTCCTGGTTTTCCAATCATTTACACAAACTGTTACCAAATAAGTCGACAATAAGCTGCACACATCGAAAAAACAAAACAAAAAAACCAACAAGCCACAACGTAACGTTACCTTGCTGAATTAAAACGCATGTAGTACAAACGACAAAAGATCTCTTATTCCATAATGACAGCTGCAAAATCGCTAACCGTAAATTCCAAATCAGGTCCGTCAGTTGCTACATCCTCGCGTATAAACAAACACGCCAGTCATATCTTGTTACAACGCCCGTGTCTACATTACTGCAAAATTACGGCCCTTGCATATTCCTTAGCACGTCTGCGGGCTGTCACAGCGTTCTCTAACGAACATTCATGCCCCGACATGCCTGGATATAGCCTACGTAGCAAAGGCCAAGCGCATGACGCGATGTTAGAGCTCAGTTGAAACCTGATGGAACGCGGTGACGCACGGTAGGGGAAACATGCGTGTGGAACAGGTAGCACTCTACCTCAGAACACGGTGTATCCAGCATTACTACCGCTGATGCGCACACCTCGGCTGCCAGTAGTCGACTGAACTGACCCCCCAATTTAAATGGACTCGCCACTTTCGCTGAGAGACCAAATCTGGTTTCTGCGCGTGTGCCATCACGTTTTAAAAGTGCTCTACCACGCCACGCTGGTTCAAAAATGAGTCAAAACCGAACTTTCGATAAAAAAAAAAAATAAGCCAACCAACTTTTCGTCAACCGGGAATGCAGGTATTCTCCATGAACCCCACCCTTCGCGCCACTTATCGGCATGAAAGACGAAACGTCTACCGCGAAAAAAGAAATGACAGCCGATGACGTCGCGCTGTTGTGCAATCACTATTAACATGGGTTTGCAAGAAGTGACACAAACCACAAATAATGTCTCCAACGAGCATAGCCCCACATGAGAAGCTAACAGTTCCTCAGCTAGTCAAGAAACTTCCCCCGCACTAGAACTCGAAGATTCGTCACCGTATTCACTAGAAACAGCCACCTGCCCCAAACCCGGACGAAACGAAACTAACGAATACACAGACACATAAACACTCACAGACACACACACACACACGTACGCACGTCTTACACGACTACCTTAATATATATACATATATATATATATATATATATATCCTACGGAGTTTTCAAATTTTGGCCCGCTCTGATTTCTACAGACGTCACAATGAGTATAAAGCCTACGTTACCCTAAAGACGGAGGCAAACTTCCTTCATACAATTCTAAATACAAGCAGCCTGCACTCCACATCTAAACAAGGAAAACACGTACCAGTTACTCAGAACACCATTTCCGCGCGGTATCATCAATCAGAAGACGGTACTGTTGGCAGACTGAGGGTATCTGAATACGGAACATCTGACCAGAAATCTGTCTCCTCCATTCGCCACTCAGTTATGTACGTATATTCAAAAACAAGCCGTTTACTCTTAGGCACATGGAACAACGTGAAGGCCACATGCGTCATCCAATCCCTACAACTAAGATGAACTTGTAGACCCATTAAAAGCAATGCAAAAACGTCCGTCTTATCTCGGCAGAGAATCATGCTTTAAGCCACGTATTAAGGACATGCACACCTTTTAGAAAATTACTGTCTTCCGGCAAGGCACATAAAATTTCATGCCACAGCAAGCGAATTTTATGAGGAACTACGGTAGCTGGTATGGGGGCCAGGGATACCAACATATTTATATCAAAAAAACATCCTTCAGTTTCGTCGCTCGGATGTTTCCTCACAAGCATTCGCTCGCGAGAGTGGGACATGTGGAGGGAGAGCCAGGATACGCCGTAAATAGTGCATGAGTTGGCGGACGAACCGAAGATAAACGCAGCACGATCGTACGAAGCGTAGGCACACGTCTTCAAGATTAACCGGCCCGCAACTCCGGGACGGGGGGGGGGGGGGGGGAAAAAATTTCCCCCCCCCAGGGTTGGAAAACCCAAAACGCAACTTTGAATTTTTATTTCCCCCAAAAAACAGGCCTTTCCACCCCCCAAA
>Ga0123354_10008643_pt1 | contig 15509 bp, 11 predicted proteins | sample TergutLab28metaG_2_FD_97872 | JGI IMG/M metagenome (GOLD analysis project Ga0123354, IMG submission 97872) | Labiotermes labralis P4 segment gut microbial communities from Petit-Saut dam, French Guiana - Lab288 P4 | ecosystem: Host-associated > Arthropoda: Insects > Digestive system > Gut ...
AATTATCTCATTGAACATTCTTTCTATAGTTTGGATGAATTTTATCAATCAGCATCCTGACTGCTACAGCTGTCCTTTTGTTATGCCACTGCTGTGTAGTTGCTACCTAATTTTTGTTACTTACTTTACTTATTATTTACATAACTAAGGATAGCCACAAATTCACATTCATTATTACTAACAAAACTTATTATTTCACACGTCTCACTCTTTGTTGTCTCACCTGTAATCTAACCCCCAATGGTATTATGACAACACACTGCACACCTTCTTAACATGTTCGGTAAATATCCAATGGAAAGTAAACATATATGTATGTATGTATATTTGTATGTATTAAGTTCAGATTCTGTCTAGGACATTAACGTTAGTACTCATGGCTTGTTACTACGTTTTTCTGTCTAAGTACGCTGTGTACTGTACTGATGAACTGTACATTCCGAGCAAATAGCATTCTTGTATAAATTTGATTTGACTTATTTCCGTATAATTATCATAAGTATTTTATTGTAATGACTCTGTCTGTATTATATATTGTTTATACCAGACAAGTTCTATATCCACTTCAGTGGATCTCTGGAATACTAAATGAATGAATGAATGAATTGTATGTAACTGAATGAGTTAGGAGGAGATAAGGATGGAGATGAAGTACCAGTGTGAAAGTAGGCAGTAATGGCTGATTTCAAGAAATTGCTCAGACATTTGTCTGGAAAATTTAAGAACCCCTAATTAACTGTAAACCAACTAAGATTCAAACCACCTATCTCCCAAATACAAGGTCAGTGAGTGACCACTGTTTTTGGTGCTTGTCATTTCCTGTCTGTTTACAGGTTTCTTGGACCCATCTTCAGAGAGTGAAGACATTGCAGTAGGAACCACTATTGAACTGCCTTACTGGCTTGCACAGTCACTATGCTCTCGAAGACGCAACATAGTTACGGTTGAGATACCAAAAATATATAAAGAACCATACAGGTCAGTTGTAAAACATGACATATATACACATATATTGGGTCTGTTATTAGTAGCCAAGTCAGAGATGATGGTTGACTGGATGGATGGATGGTGCTTGTAACATATACAGGGAGGCAGCATCTGGCTACACAATTTTGGTTGGAGAACCTGCTGGGACTAGACCACTTGAGACACACTGGTTTTGATTAAAAGATAATATTAAAATGCGTTTTAAAGGTATGGTTTCTGAAGTTCTGGAAGGGACTTGACTTGGGATAGGGTCATGTAACAGGCTCTGGTAATGAACCTGGAGGTCCTGTAAAAGGCAGGTAGTTTGCTGACTATCTGATCGACTTTCAGCTTCATTTGGAGAACTGTGCACCATGTATATGGTTATTATAACTTTGCCAGGTCAACTTCATAGCTATATTTTGAATAGTCTTCCTCCATACGTGTGTGTGTGTGTGTGTGTGTGCCTAAAAGAATATTTTGGGATTCATTATTGTCCCTGTCTCTTGATATAGGTTAACCACATTTCTCTGTAGTAATATATTTTTCATTTACAGAATAAATATTTTAGTTCCTGTCTTATAGAAGTATATTGGTATTGCCATTTACTATTACAGTTAACTGTACTGTCAAAATACAATCTTAACACATTCATATTCTATACAAGTCAGGCTTGTTGTGTGATCATAAAGATTATTATCAGGGGTGACATGAGAACACCAGTGTGCACTATTTAAGGTTTGCAAGGTAGAAACATACAGATCCAATACACATACACATAAATTATAATTATTTAACTACTTTAAAATACCGTGTCTCTCAAATGAACAGCTTTGTTTGGTAACTCATAAGATTCCTATATATTCTGGCTTTTCATGGGAACATTTCTGCTGCTAGATTTATAGTGCAGCCAATGTGGAAACTTACTGACTGGTTTTGACTGGTTTTCTTGGATTCCATTTTTTGTTTCAAATTGTGTATGATCTCCAAGTTTTCAAATCTGCTGCTTTATTTTTTACCTTTATTTAAAAGTCCTATGTAGAATTAAATGCTTTAAACTTTATTTGAAAACTTGGTCAGATAGTTTTCATATTCAGCTTGTTCATTTTGTAGCCACCGTTTTGTCTTGCGGAATGTATGACTTGTTTGCTGATCCATGTATATTGTTCTGTGGTGTTTTGTGTGTGTCTGTGAGCACATGCATGCACGTGGACCTCTGTGTACACACTCTTCAGGAAAAATGTTTGAAATAACAGAATATTGTTTGTTGTTGTTTTCTGTGGTAATGACATGTTTTGAGTAATGAAACTGTATTAACGTGTAGGAGATCATTGTTGATAGGCTGGAAAAATAAGAGGGATGGGAAAGGAATAATGGAGCAAGGATGCATGAAGGTAAATATTAAGATGTTTGTTTAACAAATAGTATATTCTATTTGAATATTTGACAGGATGCAGGAATTTTATTTTATTTTATCCGTATTCTATTTATTTATTTGCAGGTTTGTGTTTGCTGGTAAAACTGGCTGATTGAGAGTTGTTTATTCACTAAAAGTCTGTTTGCTTATTCATTCATTGTCATAATCTGAAATTTGGTTCGATTCTTGGAATGTATAATGACATTACAGGTTCTGTACTGTTGACTGGCGGAATGCCTGAAGGATTCAGGTGGATGAAAGTGGTCATATTCTGTTTAATATGTTAGTCCAGAATTTTTCCAGAGAAATAACTCCCTCTGTCTGCATGCTAGGTCTTCAGGCTGCAATTCTGATCTGGGGCCTCCTGTATAAGAAGTGAGATTGCGTCCCCAAAACAGTGGAAAACAGCCCACTTCCTCATTGTCCCTGCATGTAAAAGCCATTTCAACCAAATTTTAGAACAGTGGACTTGATTGATTTTGTGTGCATGTTAGTTAGTTGGTAAGAAGGTATTTCAGAAGAAGGGTAGCATGGGATAAAGTTAAGAGCAGACCGATTATGAAACATTTGTCCACCCATTCAGGTGAATATTTTATCTTCATGAATTCTTCATAAGACTTGATTCATGGAACATACAGCTGGAGTACTGGACTTCTGATTCACGTGGATAAAAATTATGCAAGTAGTATAAATGTAGTTTTGGAAATGTTTGTGACACATTTTAAAACTTGTGTCATACTCGCAATGGGATGGCGTGTTCTGGGAATATTGTGGGTCATAGATCATGATTTGAATGGTGTAAATCATAAGTAATCTACATGCTAATTATTGAATATAGTATAAAAGTGAAAAAGTATGATAAAAACTGAATAAAATTATTGCAGTAACCTCTCCCTGTTATGTTTATTAGAAGAGTGACTAACATACACCAAGCTTCTTTACTGTTTGCAGGGACATTTTGAAAGCAGATGCATGTGTTGTTGACCTTCATAAGTTTGGTTTGTTCTTTTATGAATTTGGCACTTACCTGTCTCAGCTAGAACACCGTGACTCAGCAGCAATTGGATCTGTACTTGTACAGGTAAGTTTGCAGTTCTATTGTGGAACCGTCTTGAAGAACTGTTCATAACTGTCCTTCTTCAATTATAGTGTGCAGATATTATTTGACTTGTTACAGATGGGTTACAGGTTATAGGTGGTCTAGTTAATTTTAAAAGTAAAGTTGTCTGGTACATGCATGAAGGCACTGACGAGTAGAGTTAGAGCTCGTTCACTCTCAAAGTGAGTGTCTAGTTAATTTTAGTATTGGTATTAGATATTTCATTTAAAGTTTCTTGATATACAGATATTTCGTATGCAGTGCTGTTTAGACCAAACCAGAACATATGTCTTGGGATGAGATAGCAAGGTAAAATGTTCAGTTCAATTTTTGGGCACAGCAGAGCCCTTGACCTAGAGAAGTAGCAGGCACTGTGGGCATGTAATAATGATTGTACTCATAAAACAAATAAGGTTTAAGCCCTGCATGCATGAATCCTGGGTCACTTGGGTGGCTAAACTTTGTATGCTGGTATTTAGTATTTGTGGTTATTCAGTGTGGAAATTGCTTCATGTCATTTTTCTAGCACATATAGTTTAGAGTGGTTTCTAGATTTTTGGTACATTTTCGTGCACTTGGTTGAAACCATATCAGTGGTTGGATATTGAGACTATTGTGTATTCAATAGCAAGTCTTGCTACTGACTTCTCACACCTGGTGACTTGCTCTTGATTTCAGATTCATGCAAGCAAGGCCAAAATCTTTAACAGAGATGGTACTACCACCTTAAGTAGAATGCTGTATTTAAATAGACATTTCTTCCTGTTATAAATCAATTTTACTATTGTCAAAAAAATCCCCTTTGCATTTCACCCCTAACTTCCCTTGCACCTAAACTTTCCCTTCCACCCAGCATGCCTTTGCCAACTAGAACTTGCAGGTACAGTAGTATAAGGATATGGGGTACAATTAGTGTTAGAATTGTGTGGGTCACATTCAACAGATTCCTAGCCACATCACGACAGAATTATGAATGTTGTGTTGTCAGCAATAATGAAAGAGGAAGAGTACCAAAAACTTCGTCATAAGGGTTGTACTGTGGACTTGTTACCCTGAAATGTTGGGAGCTACTTGCCCATTGTTGCCTAATCATATCTCAGAAGACTCGTATCTTCAGCAGTATTACTCTATGAGGACCTCGGGTCTCACTAATTTTTAGTGTTTTTTGTGGAGGGGGTATTCTGTGAGCTAACTCTTCAGTCTCTTATCCTTTTTACGAAATGATATTATTTGCCTGTTGTTGTGCATGAGTTTGAAATTCTGTCTCTCACCATAATAGGAAAACAGATTGATGGTGTGAAATAAAGTATTAGAAGAGGACAGGGACCTATGAGAGAGGATATAGTTGGATGGAAAATTTATACATTGAAGAATGTCATTATTTTGTACTGCTGATCTGTATTCAGATAGTTAAATGAAGACTTATAAGGATGTGATGCATAGCATGCCTGAATGCAAATTGTTGTAAACATGAAAGGAAATCTACTTGCGAGACCTAGACATTAGTGGCTGAAGAGTATTGAGTGGTTGTGAAGGCATGGATGGAATGGACCAAATTAAGCTATCTAAGAATAGGGTCCACTCTTGCATAGTTTTTACATCACTGCAAAAAATCTTTGAACTCATTAAAAGTCAAGAGGTCTTGGACATTCTGAAAAACTGTCAACCTTTCAAGCCATACCTTCTTCCACAGTCAGGAATTAAGGAAGTTATGATTGTGGATTAAAGCATGCTTTCTGTCATAGACATTCAAGGAGAGATTTCGCCAAGTAATGGACTGGGCTCATAATTCAGGAACAGATCCATGGATAACCCAGCGCCTAGATTCTTTGGAAAAGGCACTTTTCCAAGAAGGATATCAGACTCGAACACAATTAGATGCTTGGCTCAGCAAGGGAGCAAGTCAGATTTCTACAGCAGAAATGGTTGTCAATTATAAGAAACGTAAACTTGCAGTTTTTGATGACCTTTGAAAACAGGTAACCTGACCATATTAAATTGTTTTTCTGAATGTGGGACAAGTACATGTGATAGAATTCATCCAGAGATATAAAACAGTAATTCTTTTCATTGAAGAAATTGGACTGGTTATTAAAACCCTCAGTATAAAAAACTTGTTAGTGTTCAGCCACATGAATAGAAACAGCTGTAAAAATAATTTTAGTAATATTCAGATTGATTTTCTTGGCCCCAACTGCAGCCTGCATACAGCTCAGTTCCAAATGTAGTTCCTAGCTTCTCATGTTAGTGGACATTGCGAAGGTGTTGTGACATGTGGAACATGAACATTCTTGCCCTGTGATGGTGGAAAGATTGCTGCAGACTGGTGGCAACTAGAGTTTTTAGCCTGGGTCTGAATGTAAGAAGAGCAAATTAATTTTGTTGTGGCTAATAGTTTAACACTGTGAGTTTAAAGTTTCTGGAATTCTATACAATAACAGCTCTTTGCAATGTGTTGTAATCATCTATTTAGTGCTTAGTAATCGTGTATTGAGTGAGACTAGTGTCATGCTCACCTCATAAATTTGTACAGTCATATAAGCATTATGAAGGATAGGAAATTTGAGAAAAAAAAACTTCAAGGTTGTTGTGGCCCCTAGTGGCAGTAAGTTCATACAAAGTGTAATGAAAACTGAAAGAAAAGTATTAGTTAAAAAAATATCAATTTATATCTAGACAAACACAACGCTTGAACATGACATGTTTCGGTCATTCCGTTCGACCATCATCAGATGGAAAACACAAGTACAGAATTGGAAAAGTATGCTATGTTGGAGGCCTCTCTTCCATCTTTAGCCTAATAAAATACATAAATTGGCTCTTATTCCCAATAAAGGAATAATAAACACATAAAAATAGTAGTTAAGATTTTCAATTAAGATCCAAAAGTATTGTGGTTTGAAGATAAAAGAGGTTCTCTATGTTAGTATGTCATTGTGTAATGGGATTGAGCCACACAAGTAGCAGTGTTTGGTACTACTGGTTGGTGGTGTGGTAGGTTTTATGTGTGGCCTTTTTTTTCTTTTTTTTTCTTACAGAAAATCGTCATGTATGGTTATCCAAACCTGTTGAACATCTTGTGTTGATAGTGCAGTTTAGTGAACTTTGACTGCATGGAATCTGTTATGTACAATCTTATTTTTTCAAGTAATAATACATACAGATTCATTTTCACCATGTATATATGCAACTGTAGCAACTACAGCAGCAAATACACAACCTTTATGTTATATACATGGTAAAAATGAATATGTGCATAATATTACTTGAAAAGAGAAGATTGTACAAAACATATTCCATACAATCAAAGTTCACTACCTTCACTATCGACACAAGATGTTCAACAAGCATGAATAGTCATACGCAAAGATTTAAGGTAATGCAATAAGAGAAAATTTACGCCATTTATGAAACCTACCATTCTACGAAACAAGTTTGCATCAAACACTGCCAGTTGCATGGTTCATAGCCATCACATGTTGACGTGATAACATTCAGGAACCTCTTGTATCCCCAAACTCTACAATACTTTTGTATCTTAATTGAAAGTTTTAACTACTCCTTTATGTGTTTCTTATTCCTTTATTGGAAATAATAGCTCATTTATATATTTTATTAAACTAACTGTGAGGGAGAGGCCTCTTCTGTAGCATACTTTTCCAATTATGTACTTGTGTTTCCTACCTGATGATGATTGAATGGAAAAACCAAAACTTATAAAAAGTAACCAGATGAAGGTACAGTGTGTAAGTGTTGTGTTTGTCTGGATATACATGATATTGGTTGACTAGAGCAAGGGGAAGATGTTACCCACATTAGTTAAAAAGTTACTAGGAGAGGAGGGATGTGAATACAGTTTCTTGAACCTCCTGTCCTCAAAATATACAAAGCATGCTAAAGATGTGCAATTTTCAATTGTCATATTTTTGTGGAAGCTTCTAGTAATTGCATACATTCTGTATTTATTGGTGGTGATCTTTGTTGTTCTCAGTATATATTAAACCAATTATGGTGTGATATTTAACATCTCCAGCATCTACTGGAAAGGAGTTGGGTTGGCCCTATAAGCAAGCTTGAACGTGATGTTGAAGGAGAGCAATTTTGTCCCTCCAGGAATCAAACCCTGATTCTCCAGCCTCTCACCCTTCACAGCCTGGGTGACATATACCACTCCATTTGACAGAGAGAAAATAAGTAATATTAGTATTACAGATGTGCATGTTCATCAAAGCAAGTTATTGAAGGATATAAGCCTTCTCCAATCTTTGTTCTTCCTATAGATACATGTATCCCCAAATTAGATTCCTTTTCAATTTCCAAAGTGGTTGTGTGGCTCAAAATTTGCTGCTTATTTTTGTACCTCCTTTGTTTTCACTGGCTTTTAATTTTTATTGCAAAATACATAATTTAATTAACTTCAGTAGGATTAATTTTTAGCTATTTAAGAATCCTGATCTGTTTTAGACAAATAATTACTTTTTATGCTATAAATAGTTAATACAAAAGCATGTATACTTGAAATTTGCTTAAGTCAGAGGATGTCTTTGCTTGTTTATGCATGTCCACTCTTTCCGTACCTAGTTTTGTGGTTCTTGCGTCAGTAGCTATGTCCATTAGTCCTATATGTTAAACAGCATCAAAACTGTATTGTACTAAGGTGCCAAGCCTGCATTACTGTTTGAGAAACACTGAAAAAATAGGAAATTGTTAAATTATTGCAAAATATATATTTAACTTTTATTATCAGCACCATATCAAGTACTCTCCATTTCAACGTACAAGAATAAGAAACATGGTAAACAACTGTCAGTATAAACATAACACTTTTTTTTTTAACATTAGTCAACACGTTAAGGACAATGAACACAGGCAGACCAGAGGTAGATGGTTTGTCTTGTATGTACAAAAATTTACATGTGTATAACAGACCATCCTGCACATATACCCTCATTAGAAATTAATTATTACATATTTGGATTTCCCAAGTTAGAATCCAGCTGTAGGAACAGACGTAATAACATGTACAGAGGTATGGTGTAGACTTGACCAATTCACATGGTTCTTTTATTAGCCTTAGTGTTTGGTAATAAATAGCACATGTAGGTTTTTCTTTCTTCATGATTTTGTCATCCAAACATGATGCAACATCTAAGAGCATTTGAGGCATTAGGAAATGACTCCAGTACAGCATCTCCCAAGAGATGTTGCCATTATTGACTGAATTTTTTTATTATGTTGAGGACTTAAACCACTAGTTTTCAACCCACAGGCGGCAAGTGGCCAGTGGCGACATTTGTAAATTTCCTATGTATACTACTTATTGCAATTTTTACACATGTGGTCCACAAGCCAGCCCCCAATAATGGTTTTGGCCATTTGCCAAAAAGGGTTGGACACCTGATTTAAACCCACTGCAATTTAAGCAAAAATTACATGTTGTATACAGGCACCGTAAATCTACAGACAAAATTTAGATTTATCCCACTAATATGAAGTGAAAAACTACAAGTTTTATTTATTTTTATGGGTAAGCTTTTTAATGTGTAATTTCATCCATGCTGTTTTTGAATTCAATTTATGCAAGACATTTTAGCAGTGCCACATGGTTGTAAAATTGTGACATTACAGCATAGGCGAACCTCGCCTGCACAAAAACTATGGTAGTTTCTAAAAGGCACTAGTTGGGAAATGCTGCTTTAGTGTCATGGTGTCCCTTTAGCAGAGCTACATACTCAGCTTCCCCATTTACATTGAACATAAGAGAAAATATATACAAACATATAGCCTCTGGGTGGGATTATTTCTTCTCCCATTTGTATCCTGTGTTTGAAAATTGAGCCATAAGTAGTAAAATGTAGACAGCCCAAGAAAAGCACATAGGCAAGACATGAAACACATGGACTATATGAAGGTTTAATCCAAGCTATGGCTGTGTTCCATTGTCTTGCAGGAGTTTCATGAATACTTGCAGTCATATAGAGAAACCTTCAAATATATAAGGCACTTATTAATATATTAACATTGTGTAGCTATTCACTAAACTTTTGAAAATAGAAAAATAATCAAAAATAAACTTCGCATGTTACTCATCAGAAAGGCCGATGCACTTGCACTCCAAACATACAAAAGACTGAGCATGACGAGAAATGTTTCAGCCTGCCATCTGATGCAACTATTCAAGGATTCACTGACCAACAAGCAGTGGTCACTGTTCATTTATATGAATGGTACACAGTTTGCACTACTTCTGTGGACAGAAAATTGGAATCAACTGTCAGATTTCTGTTGACCATCTTGCATTGGGTTCTTGATAAGTTGTCTTTGGCACTGAAAATGACTAAGAATAGTTTTTGGTGCACTTAAAGTCTGTTGGACAATAATATTTGTAAATCCATACAAATATGGTACTTCCTCCCACAAAGTACGTGGGTCACTGCTGTTATCACATAAACACTATAGTTATTAGGTATCTCTAAACAAATGTGCTATCATGTTATAATTTTACACAATATATTGTAGCTGCAGTAACATTTATATTAGCAAATAATAATAATAATAATAATCCAAAGTTCATAAAACTAAATAATCTGTTTTTATAATTGTGCATATGCACTCGCACACATGCACACACACACACACACACACACACACACACCTACATATTTAAACGTCACAACCCAGTAACAATTCAGTACAAGAGTAGAAGCTATATTGAAACAGCCATTTTCATTTGCTTGTTTTACATGAGCATGTAAACATATCATAGTCGTATGGTGTATGACACTGTGGTCTAGTATGTGGGTAGCAATATTTGGAAAACTTCAGAATGGAACTACCAGACTACATGGTGTCAACCCAGAAAACCAGTATGTCAGTTTTCAATGCTCTGAAAACTTCACACGAAGAAAGAAATAAACAACATTAAAGTCACAATGTCCATATTGTATGCCATTCACTGTATGAATTTAATAATTTTAATCTGTTTATCTTGTGCCATATATTAGGTCCTTTCATCTCTTCTGATTCCAAATCAGTTGACCTTTATTGGCTGAATGTGCCAGTTATGCCATATTAAAAAATGAGGAGGAAGTTGCTAGCAGGACTGGTATGTGTTCCTTGTACAAAGTGAACCCATATGATGAGGTGGGAATCATGTCTCTCTCTCTCTCTCTCTCTCTCTCTCTCTATATATATATATATATATATATATATATATATATATATATATATATACATGTCTCCAAAATTACTAAACTCATTTTAATTGTTGTTATTGGGATGTATACTAAGAATTTTTCAGCATATTTATTTTTCTTTCATACTTTACAAGAAACTGAAAGTGAAGCTCTGACTATCAAAAATGGATCCCCATGCCAATAAGTGGCACACTGAATGAATTACAAATCTGCTTAAAGTACAAAACTTTAATTTCGAATATTTTTTTATGGTGAATATTTAACACATTCGAGAGATAATTTATGCATAGTGATACTGTAGTTTGTAGAATGATAAATTTCTGGATGCAATATATTTATATCAAAGCCAATGATGTATGCAGCATCACATATAAATAATTCAAACAGTTTCATATTTTTTGTAATGTGGATTGCTAACATTTCATTGCCTTCTCTTAATGGTATTAGTACATGAAGATTTTATGATGGTTTGAACTTCAGTGTAGTGTATGTTTAATCTGTTATGTTTTGTTGAAATTTCTCGCTTAATTGAGCTACTATCAACCTTTCAAGACAGAATGGGCTCCTTGGATTTCTGCTAATGTATTGCATATTGTTGACACATAGGTTGGTTATCCTAAGACCTAATCCATCACAGACATTCACAGGACAGGTGTTTATTCCAGACAATAAAGGTCACTGCTTTATAACTTCATAATCAAAATCTCATGAAATGTGAAATATATTTTTAACCCTTCATCATTAAATTTACATTTACTTTATCTGTATGTTTTTAGGCCACTAAATTACTACATTGACTTTCACTAACATCTGCCATGTTTGGTTCAGGAAGGGATTGAACAAAGTTATGTACAAGTGGCTGGCTATGAGTTCATTTAAATGCCCTGTGTAACGTTATAACTTTATATGTAGCAGTGACATTTATTACATTCTATTCTGGTAGACATGGCAAAGAAATAATGAAAGCTACAAACAAGTGGCTCGCCATATTCAGTTTGGCTCTCCATATTCAATCTTAACTCACTGCATATAGAAAATGGCAGTATCATTACAACCTCGAAATTCATTGAGATACTGAACATATTGCTAGAATTCACCATGAGCACAACATATCAGCTGCTTGAGCATCAGTGAGTTCAAATGAGTTAACTTCAGCAGTCTTAATGTTAAGTAAAAATATTGCCTCTGCCGGCCTCTGAACCAGTGTTTCTGTACTTGGTTTCTTAAACTGTATTGTACATAATACACACAAATGTATGATATTCATAGGTAAAAAGCCTGGTTAACACAATTGCATAATTTAAAAGGAAATTTTAAGCACTGATGAAGTTTCAGATTTGCAAATGGCATGCACTTGTTTTAGACCAATAGTGTAAGATGGAGGAGGAAAATCACCAACAGTAAGAGCCGATACAGACACGGACAGAAAGCCAGACACACTGCAATTTTTCTCAGCTGGAGAGACAGTAGATTGGGGAGAAAGTGTGTTCATGACAGTGTTTATCTTCCATCACTTTTCGTTTCCTTAAACCGACATTGCAAATCATTTTTATGATTTTTAGTAATAGAAATCAGTATATAAAATATTTATCTGGACCTTTGCTAGAAGTAAAATAAAATGTTGCTCTGCTATCACCTTTTCAACCATATACACATATGAAGAATGAAATATAGTACAAAGTTTAAAGTTTAAATTTCCGAACAGCAAATGCTGAAACAATTTTAAGTACTCTACAGTGTACCCTTTCCCCAAGATAGTGACAAGGCTATGGTCTGGGCAACCAAGGAGTTGTGGTTTGATTCCTGGTAGGAGGAAGAGAACTTTCTATTTTCCAAAATATCCTTATGGAATCTGGGGACCACACAGACTTCTCTTCAATGAGTACCAGGGGCACTCTCCCTGGCTGTAAAGTGGTTGCATCATGAGGCTAACCACTCGCTTCCAACTAGCGTTTGGTGGGACCATGACTCTGCTCCACTCATATGTCTACGTGGCATGCAGAGGGACAACTTTCCCCTTTCTCAGAAGTTAGACTGCAGAACACAGTCATCTTATCTACAAGGTTATTGGTTGCATAATATGGTATTTTATGATAATTCCCTCTGTTTAACTGAAATTGTGAATATTGCAGTTGAGGGCAGTATTGTGCATTAACATAAGTAAGCATTGAATGAATTTCCATTGAGAAATCAGATGTTTAACAATCTGTGGTATTACCATTTTAATTTCTGTGTATGTATACACAAGGAGACCCAGGATAATGTTGTCAGTATTGTGACTGGGCTACAGGTTAAACAACCAAGGGATCATGGTAGGAGTAAGAGAATTTTCACTTCTCCAAAGTGTTCAGATCAGCTCTGGGACCACCCAACCTCCTTTTCAGTGGGTACCTGGTGGGTACACGCCCAGAATTTTTGATGGGAAAGGGGGTGGGGGGGTGTGTGCTGACCCTGAGACTGAATTTATGTTCAATTTTATAAAAGTGTGTTACAAAAATCATGTCCTAAGTATAACTAGCATTTTATATGTACAACTATAACTACATGTTCCATGACTGACGTAATTTAAATCTCAAGGTCCATTCAGTCTTCTTGGGGTTTTAAAGTTCATCAAGGTTAAAGAATGAGCAGAAATATGTCTCCCCCCGCATGGCTTCATGGTGTGTCCAGGGGTACTTGTACATTTTAACAGAGATCTCAACCACAAGTATATTATGTATCTAGGATTAACTTATTAAAGAAGCCATAGAGTAGTCAAATAATGGGTCAAAGCTGATATGGCAGGTTCAGTACACATAAGATACCATTAGTGTACATTTCTCTTAATTTATTTTCTCACTATATGTCTAAGAAGGGTAAAGAAGCTTGCCTTATGCGTAAGAACTATGCTGCAAAGAGTAGAGAGAAGCAGAGGTAAACCCTTAGGCATTAGCTTCATTGTGACACTTCACTGAGGTGTAGATCTTCCTTCAAGGAAGAAATCGCATCATCCATTTAATAGGCTGGATGGGCCCAACAGTGTGCCTGGATGTGATGACAAATCTCTCTGTCCCTAGCCAAGAATGCAGCATGTGTCCATTCACCTTACTGTTTGATCTGTCCATGCTCACTGTTGCTTGCTTATTTCTGTTTTCTGTTTTGAAGCAATGGAATCTGTTAGAGATAGTTTAAAATGTGATGTTGTTCTGAAGGATCATATCAAAAGGGGGGGGGGGATGTACAACTGATTTTGCCAAATTTGGTCAAGGATTTGAGAAGCCACAGACGTGTATAAGTCATTAAGTGCTCTTCTCTTTTCTTCTTACCCAGTGTACATCTGTTTACTTAGCCATTTTTGCTTGTTAGTCTCATGTGAACATTTTATATTATATTCAGCTAGAATAGCACATCCTCCTGTCTCCATTTTCAACATAACTACCAACTTGTGTCATCATAACCAATGGTTCTCAACCTGGCCTAATTTACAAACCACCAAAACTGTTGGCTGAGCAAAAACCAATACCCTATTTGTATCACGTTCTACTGCACAAATAATACAGTTCAAATGTAATTATCACTAACATCTAAACATGTTTATATACAGTATAAAACTTAACACCAATATCTAATAATAAAGTCAAAGAAACATCTTTGTCACCCATATAGTATATTTACAATTGAATGGGGTAATGTGAAGTAATTGCTCACAAATATTTGTTTAAAGTGGTATATAGTGGAAAGAAAAGTAATTGTAATTAACATACATAATGAGATCTCTTTGCAAAATATACAGGAATAACAGTATGTACAATCCTAACTGAAATTGAAGAACATCAGAAATTAAGTTTCAGACCACTGGATGAGAAACATTGGTCATAGCCATGTATGCCATGATACTGTCACAACTGGTACTGTACTATCTTGTGCACTATGCACAGATCTGCAACAATGGGTGACATGAAGTCAGCCTATACCTTCCTGTGAAATGAGTACTTGTTGATGCTTTCTGCTTCTATTTTAAATATATTGATTTGTGTGCATACTTCTGCACACAGGGATAGTTTTCTCTTTGCATTGAAATGGCATTTAAATATCATTAATTTTCCATGTATTTCCATTACTGAAATTAGTAGAGCAGTAAGTTATAAACTATAAATTGTAATGCAGCATTTGAGAGATCCTGACTGTTGTGGTACAGTGGATCCAGTTCTTCTGGGATGTTGTACCCATAGCTTTGTGTGTAGTTAGCAATATCTTGAAGGCACTGTGCTCCTTCAAAATATATGTAACTGTACCACTTGACACAGTTTAACATCCTGGAAGACTTGAATATTTATGAGTGTAATGTTACAAATTATTGGCATCCCATCTAAATTCATACATGTTTCTACCATGTTGCATATAAATCCGTACCTGAAAGTAAAGTGTGTCTCTAATACAAATTAATTTTCCACAACTTTTTGTTTCAACTTGCTGCCTCTGTTAGACTGGTTGGAGTTTCTAAGGTTGGTTGGGATATTAGGCCAAGTCTGTTTGCGTGCATATACGGAACATACATGTTAGAACTTATTAATTTCTGTTATGCAGATGCTATATGTTCCTGTTTGTTTCTTTACTGAAATTTAAATTTAATTTTACATAAGAGGACTTCAACTGGTAAAGTTTGCTAACAATTAGTAACATGTACTGTGCTGCCTGTGTGGAAATCCATTCAGTCATTATGGAGTCATTTCATATGTATCGATGAGTGACAATGGGCAGAATGTAAAGTTGCCCCCCCCCCCCCCCCCAACCCCCGAAACAAGCGATAAAATGTGGGGAGGAAAACAAAGCAAATCTCGCAACTCTGACA
>Ga0123354_10008644_pt1 | contig 15509 bp, 10 predicted proteins | sample TergutLab28metaG_2_FD_97872 | JGI IMG/M metagenome (GOLD analysis project Ga0123354, IMG submission 97872) | Labiotermes labralis P4 segment gut microbial communities from Petit-Saut dam, French Guiana - Lab288 P4 | ecosystem: Host-associated > Arthropoda: Insects > Digestive system > Gut ...
GGCACAAGTCGCTGTTTGTTCTCAGATAAATACAAAACACATAAATACAGTGTGGGCAGAGCGTACAGTTGTTGAATGTTAAACTGGTGGTGCATCACGTGACCGGTAGGCTTTAAAGGGTTAATAGCGCAGAGTAACTGGTGCAGCAGCAATGTAAGCAGCAGGCTGACCCACCTGCAGCAGCTGGTCTGTGAATCACACAAACTGGGAAAGAATTTCATATAAGAACGGAAAATATAAATTAATTTTGAGAAAAAAAACATCTTTCTATTTTTCTCACTTTTGACGCTAATGTCACAAATCGTACCGCGGTGATATTCTACAGGGTGTCACTAACGATGAACCCCGCAACGTCATCAATTCGCGGGTTTATTTTCTCCACAAAATTGATACCATTCCTCGTACAAAAACTTTCATTATGCAAAGAAATGAATTTCCCCTTCACATTTCTTTACCCTCCCACCGCTCGCCACAACTAATCTGGTCATCCGGTTTTCATTTCAACCGCGTTCTAGTTCTTCTTTTTGCGTCCCACCAACTTCATCTAGTCTCGATACCAAAACACTTTTCCTACCTCGCCGTTTATTCTATGTTTGTATACGTCATGATTTAATTTCGCAACCAAATTGATTAATTTTGTAGAAATAAAGCAACTGTAAATATTATAGTTGCCGAGAAAAGGGAAGGAAAATTAGGATAAAATAAATACAGAAAAAGAAGGCAAAATTAAATGAGAATTAATTCAGTTCTGTGATTATGAATTACTCATACACGATGCTAGTAACACAGATCACCCATCATTGGAAGGAATGATGATTGATGATTTGGGAAAGGAGAGGTCGTGACCTGTTATGAGTCATTAATGCGGCCAGTGAAGAGGACAATGAAGGAGGTCAATCGGGTTAAACTTTCTGCGGGATGAGATGTGAAGTGGTAACGTTCAGAATACGATGGATAATTTCCTCTTAGTCATCAGCGATATTCGGCGAATTTGCGTACCAACTGGTGTAGAAGATGTCATTAGTTATTGTCTAAAACTTCTTAAGAAAAGATATGTTACTAGCTGTTGTGATATAAACGAGTAAGACCGTCCGTTGTGAACCGAGTGCTGATATATTGCAGGTCACGGTGTGGAAAAATAATGTCGTTGGTACAGTGAGGACCCTTCTGGATGTTCAACTGAGTGTGATCGGTACAGTGCCGACACTACTGGCTGTACAACGGGGTGTAGTAGGTAGAGTGCCGACACTTCTGCCTGTACAATTGAGTACAGTCGGTACAGTGACAACACTTCTGGCTATAGAACTGAGTGTAATCGGTAGAGTGATGACATTTCTGGCTGTACAATTGACTGCAGTCGGTACAGTGACAAAACTTCTGGTTTTAAAACTGAGTGTACTCGGTAAAGTGACAACACTTCTGGCTGTACAACAGAGTGCAGTTGGTACAGTGACGACACTTCTGGCTGTACAACAGAGTGTAGTCGGTACAGTGCCGACACTTCTGGCTGTAAAACTGAGTGTAGTCGGTACAGTGCCGACACTTGTGGCTGTACAACTGAGTGTAGTCGGTACAGTGCCGACACTTCTGGCTGTACAACTGAGTGTAGTCGGTACAGTGCCGACACTTCTGCCTGTACAACTGAGTACAGTCGGTAGAGTGACAACACTTCTGGCTATAGAACTGAGTGTAATCGGTAGAGTGATGACATTTCTGGCTGTACAATTGACTGCAGGCAGTACAGTGACAACACTTCTGGTTTTAAAACTGAGTTTACTCGGTAAAGTGACAACACTTCTGGCTGTACAACAGAGTGCAGTTGGTACAGTGACGACATTTCTGGCTGTACAACAGAGTGTAGTCGGTACAGTGCCGACACTTGTGGCTGTACAACTGAGTGTAGTCGGTACAGTGCCGACAATTCTGGCTGTACAACTGAGTGTAGTCGGTACAGTGCCGACACTTCTGGCTGTACAACTGAGTGTAGTCGGTACAGTGCCGACACTTCTGGCTGTACAACAGAGTGTAGTTGGTACAGTGACGACACTTCTGGCTGTAAAATTGAGTGTAGTCAATACAATGGTGACACTTCAGACAGTAAAATTGATATTAGTCGGTATAAAGTGACGACAATTGTCAGGACAACGCAGAGTCGCCATATCTGTGACGGCACTTGATGCTGCTAAACTGAAGACTTTCAACTTATTACCAGAAGCGGTACGGCTCTATTAATTCAGAAGAAAGGAATTCGGACAAGTTCCCTATTTTTCCCCTTAAATTCGTTGCAGCCGGCTGTCTAAAATGGTTAAGAGGCCGACGCTCGAAACTGTCTGCCAATTTCTACCTAGTGTTGGCGTTAGAAATTAGTGTAGCTCTGAATCCAGTCCACGATCTGTCCTCACATACAGCACAAGGGGGATATTTCTTCAATTTTCATAGTTCCGACTGGAAAAAATTCAACATAATATTTACACATAATATTATTTGGGCTGTTTTAACCTCTCGATACCAAATTTAATTAGCAACTTTAATGGTTTACGTCGAGGGATGGAACATTTGGAAATTATTTCAAAATCTATATTTGGTAAGCATCTCATCACTTTATATTCTGAATTTAGAAATGAGAAGCAAAGGGATATTACAGAAACATATAAAGAAATTAAGTAATGAGTGTAGAAGAAGAAAGAAACGTCCACAAGAAGATATTTAACTTTTTAGAGCCTTGCGGTTTCTTTACGTACAGCAAGGAATAATATTAAAAAATTCTACATGGTGTTCGCTTTGCGTTCAGTGTTTTGTACGGATCTGAGAACAGACAGCGCCCTTTGCTGTATACGTCATTAACTGGTTGGTTTTTATAGCGGTGGTGGAAAGTGTTTACAGCGCGGTACGGACTGATTGCTTATATAAAGCAGATTACGTCTGGTCTTTAAATAACCGTGGCGGAAAGTGTTTACAGCGCGGTACGGACTGATTGCTTATATAAAGCAGATTACGTCTGGTCTTTAAATAACCGTGGTGGAAAGTGTTTACAGCGCGGTACGGACTGATTGCTTATATAAAGCAGATTACGTCTGGTCTTTAAATAACCGTGGTGGAAAGTGTTTACAGCGCGGTACGAACTGATTCCTTATATAAAGCAGATTAAGTTTGGTATTTTAAAAGTTAACACTACACGTAAACTAACTACCTAGAAGAATACAGGTTATTGTTGAGACTTCAACAAATTACGTTTAATAAGCTGTTATTAAATTACCATGAACTCGCATGTGCATTAATGTAGACACGAATAATTGTGGCTGCCTTCGCGTACCAGCATTTCATTTGTTGGCTTCAAATCCACACCTCATTTTCTCTAAGATTCACCTTGATATAATCCCCTACACTCAACGCAGATCCTTCACAAGTCCTAACCAGGAGGAGTTTCAACCACGCAATGTTTGTTCAACCCACACCAACAGGACTCGGCTGTTCACAGCCAGAACTATGATATGTCACAGCTCTTCAGATTGCTCGGTTCGTTCGAAAGCAGAAGTGCCACTTGCTGAAGACACCCATCTAGAAGATAGCGAGAATGGCTTCTGAAACTCAGCTCCATAGAGATAGCATTGCTGCTGGACCAAAACGTGCAAGATGAATTGTATCTTGCACAAAGCATAAGGAGAATTGTATCTTGTGACAGGGGTTCCAAATAAGTCTATGCTAGGTTTATCGTAAGTCACATAGTATAATAGAATTTGAGAGACGTCTACGGTATACAAGTCTGTCCTTCCGCAACATCCCTCTGCAAAAACGGAAGTGTCAGCTATTCGCTGTCCACCACTCAGAGGCACTAAAGTAGGACTTCTCATCCTCAAACGACATCAGCAATAAGATTTAAATAATATTTATTCCCCCCGATCATTCAGTCTTCCTCCAATTCGAACTACGACAGGTTTTGCCACAAAATTTCCGTAGCGGTTTCTTGTTTCTACACGTGTCACACATTGCAATAGCTTATAAACAATGAATTTAATTTAATTTCGTTGAAAGCTTTAAATGCTCTCCGATTAGGTTTACTCCAATAATTTTTGTTTTTTGTTTTGGGGTCAATTCTAACAGTCGCTTGAAGCACCTTAGATTACAGTCCGTGTTTCCTCCCATCAGTTCGTCTCGCCCTCATTTACCATCTCGTCCCCAATATAGGCATTTTCGTGATACATGATATTGGGAGTCCTTTATGAAAATCTGCAGAGAAATTCAAACTTTTCTTCAAAATTGGACAAAAATATTGGGCACTTCAAATTACTAAGTTTATTATCATTATCCTTAGGCCCACACACTTTTAAGAAAAAAGTTTTGTTGTGCAAGACGTAAAGATTTTATAACCTACATCTTTACACAAAGCTCAACAATACGCACAAAAACTTATTTGTGTTTCAACTCCAACAATGGTTAATATTTTAAAGCCTACAGGTCACGTGACGCACCACCAGTTTACACATTCTACAACTGTACGCTCTGCCCACACTGTATTTATGTGTTTTGTATTTATCTGAGAAAAAACAGCGACTTTTACCACTTACAGCAAAAACTGATTGGTTTTTATAACCCAGATGAAATGTGTTTACAGCGCGGTACGGACTGGGTCTTTAAATAAAGCGGCCTGCGCTTAGCCTTTAAAGCCTACCGGTCACGTGATGCACCAAAAGTTTAACATTCAACAACTGTACGTTCTGCCCACACTGTATTTATGTGTTTTGTGTGTATCTCAGAACAAACAGTGACTTGTGCCACTTACAGCATAAACTGATCGGTTTTTGTAACCCAGATGAAAAGTGTTTACAGCGCGGTACGGACTGGATCTATAAATAAAGCGGTCTGAGTTTAGTCTCTAAAGGCTTAAGCGGACGCTGCTTAGTGTTACGGTGTACCTATATTGGCTACCTTGTTTGATCTAAACAAGTGATATTGACGATAGACAAAATTCCTGCAATCCATAAACGGTGTTGTCTAAGTTATTGTTGTTGAATAAATAATTCTCTTTTCCGTGGAAGGAGAAGAGAGGAGTGCTTCTTTTAACCTTGCTGTCATTTCCTATTTATGTTATGATAAATCAGTCCCGTTACAGTTCCGAAGGGACTCATAGGGTTCCAGGAATTTAAGGTTCTCTGATTTCGTGACAACGGCATAGTATGTTGGTAGGTTGTCAACCTTAAGCCCCGGCCGCCTTTACCCCCAGGAAATACTCCTGGTACTCATTTCTGTTAGTGGCTGAGTCGACCCCAGGGCCATAGTGCAATCGGAAGGATTATGTGAATGAAAAATCCAATGAAAACAGCTGGGATCGAACCAGCGACCTTCCGATTTGTTGTACAGCACGTTAATCACTGTGCTACCGCGGTCCCCCTCCTATTTATGTATAATAGGTTATTTGCATGAAGTAATCATGAATCTTTGTGGAAGGAATCTGACAAGGCAGAACCGAAATATTTTGAGAAAAACCTTTCTGAGGAACATTTTGTTTACGCGAACACCCTCCCCCACCATCCTCAAACCCCAGAGACTCCACAAACAGAGACCAGCAACTAACTGCAGAAAAAAGATATCTAATGAAATTTAAAAGTGAAAACTTAAAAAAGAGTATAAATTACAGTTACAAATTCTTTCCGCTCGATGTTAGAGCTTACTGCAAAACGGACGCCTTAGTTTGCTTTTAAAAATGAGATGAAAGCTGCATATTATTTTTTTTCCAAAAATGTTTCTACCAGAAAGAAGTGTTTCTCAACAAAACTACACACATACACATATATACATATTTTCATTTTTCTTCCCTTGATGACGTATTCTTCACTTTGAAATAAACAAAGCAGTAGCGGTAGAAAGACCTTATGTTTCCAATGAATAACAATGGATTCTATTCTGCTCTTGTTTTCTTTTGCTTGACAATTTTCTTACAACGTGGTTGCTCCAGGTGGAAAAGTCTACTTTGAATATTTGAATATAAAACCAGATATTTCTTGTGGCAAAATATGGATGAGGAATTGTGGGAAGCAGCTACTGCGCCTCGAATTAAAGCAGTGGGCAGAATGAAGGAAAGGAGAAATTATTGAGTCTGCAGTTTATTGAACGAGGTTATCAGTAACTGCAAGCATACTTATGCTAGTGTTTTGGTCTGTAATGAGTAACGAATTTAGAGAAATGTGCAAAGGAAGTTTCTGTTGTCTAATTTTAAAAAACACTAAATTTGTAAGTGGCTAAAGAAAACTACGAAGACAGCGGGAAGTTAAAACCCTTATCCTGCTAATGTGGAGAATATGGTGAGCTCCTAATAATGCCAGCAGAGGACAAATGGGATTTAACTCGGCGTTGAAAAGGTTAAGGTAAATTGAATTATTGAGTCTGCTGTTGGTTTAATGACGTTTTCAGTAAATGCAAGCATATTTATGCTAATCATTTGGTCTGTAATGAGTAAGGAATTGAGAGAAACGTGCAAAGGAAATTTGTGTTGTCTAATTTTAAAAACACTAAACTTGCAAGTCACTAAAGAAAAATAAGAAGACAGCGGGAAGATAAGGCCCTTATCCTGCTAATGTGGAGAATATGGCGAGCTCCTAATAATGCCAGCAGAGGGCAGATGGGATTTAACTCGGCGTTGAAAGGGTTAAGGTAAATTGAATTATTGAGTCTGCTGTTGGTTTAATGAGGTTTTCAGTAACTGCAAGCATATTTATGCTAATCTTTTGGTCTGTAATGAGTAACGAATTGAGAGAAACGTGCAAAGGAAGTTTGTGTTGTATAATTTTAAAGACACTCAACTTGCAAGTCACTAAAGGAAACTGCGAAGACAGCGGGAAGAATTAAGGTAAATGTAACTATTGAGTCTGCCGTTTGTTTAATGATGTTTTAAGTAACTCCAGTCTTATTTCTTCTACTTTCTGGAATATAATGCTTCAAGAATTAGGAAAAACGTGCAAAGCAAAGTTTTGTTGCCTAATTTTAAGGCAATAAACTTGGAATTGACCAAAGAAAACCACGAAGGCGGCGAGAAGAATGAAGCTAAATGGAACTATTGAGTCTGCAGTTCGTTTAATGACGTTTTCAGTAACTCCAGTCTCATTTCTTCTACTGTTTTGACTAAAATGAGTAACGAATTACGGGAAACGTGCCAAGGAAATTTCTGTTGTCTATTTAAAGACATTGAACTTGGAATTGACTAAATAAATCCACGAATTATTTAATGGTAATCTGTGTGTGGGTCGAAAAATCTAACTTATCACCTTTTGAATACAAACAATAAATTTTACTACTTGAGTCACATTTTTGTTTAAATCAGCGATGTGGGGGAAATGAATTAGAATTTTGTGTTTCTTGAGTTTTTACTGTTTTTTCGATATATGTTGATGAGCATAGTTAAAACTTCTTGCGAAACGAAAGGAATAAAATGTCCCTGCTGCAGTACCTAACAATAAATTGGGATATATAGTGGTGAATGAGAAATTAGGCAACAAGGGCAATTTCATTTTTAGTTCGGGCGAACAGCCACGGAACATTCAGAGGGCAGCTATACAAAGGCACGGAAATAATCCAAATTGAACTGTGATTGTATCTGTGGTGCAACGGGGAGTGTTTGTAGAGAATAACAGAGCTTTTGTTGGGCCTGCATGTGCTGTCTGAAGTGGCAGGTTAATTATTAACCATGTGGTTTGGCTTTCTTAAATGTAACTTACGTTGCGCAGTGCCTCAACCAACTGCACCACCGGGTGGCCAGAATACTACAAACTACTTTCCAATTTTTACACCAATATCTTTCATTTGTTTTTAAACCCTTATGTGATTCACACCACCACCACCACTACCACCACCACCACCACTACCACCATCACCACCACCAGTACCACCACCACCCCCACCACCACCACCACCAGCTCCCCCACCAACACCACCACCACCATCCACACCACCATCCACACCACCACACTCCCACCACGACCATCAACATCACCGCCATCACCACCACCAGTACCACCACCAGTACCATCACCATTAATACCAACGTCACCACCACCCCCACCAGTACCACCACGACCAGTAAAATAATAAGTACCGCCACCACCACCACTACCACCACCCCAACCAGTAACACCATCACCAATACCACCACCACCACCAGCACCCCACCAGTACCACCAGCACCACCACCACCAGTACAACCACCACCACCAGTACCACCCCAACCAGTACCACCAACAACACCACCACACCAACCAGTACCACCACCACCACCACCAGTACAAAAACCAATACCAGCAGCACCCCAAATAGTACCACCACCACCAATACTACCACCACCACCACCACCACCACCAGTAAAACCACCAGCACCACCACCATCACCACCCCCACCAGTACCACCACCACCGGTACCACCAGTAATACCACCACCAGTACCACTACCACCACCACCACCAGTACAACCACCACCCCCACCATTACCACCACCACCACCCAAACCATTACCAAAACCATCCTCGATTTGTATAACTTCAAAGTGAAGAATAGTGCATTTTATACATCTTCTCACATCGTATTACTTCAAGTCATAAGCCCAAGTAATTTTGTCAACCATATTTTCCCTGAGACCCACAATTCCCAGGCAGGCAGTGGGTACTTGGCAGGCTGCAAACTGAACACTAATGTCGACATAAGAACCTCGCACTGCCACACTCTGGGACGTTTCCTCCATCCACCTTCTACAATTCCGTTTCGAGAACGCCGCGGAAGAGTGATACGGTTCAAATTCAATGCAAGTTATTTCTCTCTCCCGAAACGTCCATGCAGGCTCTGAGACTTACAAACTCTCCTATTCAATGGGTAGCGGCCGAATGTTCCCTGAGATTGAAGAGACCGGAAAATGAAGGTCACTACAACCTCAGTCTATTTCCTAGGTTAAGAAGGAGTGGAGTTTTATTTCCGCTCCCACATACACCTTCGTCGCATTCACAGGTGCAAATGCATAGTTGTATGCCTTCTTCTGGATAATTCCTCGGCGTCTGAAATTTATACGCCGACCTTACGGATCACTCTGTATGGTCCGTCTTCATAGGCAGGTACCCGCCTATGAAGATGGAACCTATAGTGTTCCGAAACAGCAGCACGTAAAATTCAGTCTCCACGGTATTAACCAGAGGAAAGCATACAACATTCAGAACACCGCGAAAGTTTGAATCAATAACAACTCTACATTTATCTGATCCTTTCAACGTGGTCAAACTAGTAGTGATGTACCTACTTCCACATGTCTTTGGTTTACGAAAACAAAGATTATACAGGGAGTTTTGTGTTTACTGAATAAACATTTATTTGCCTTCGTAAAACATCGGTTTTATAGTGAAGAAAAATGTAAAGGTGTCCCTTGTACAGGCACTGAGGCTCTTTGTAGACCGCAAGGCCCATAGAGGGAGTAGAGGTACTGCTGTACTCTTTCTTCACCACGACACTAGATGGGGTGATGTTTCAGCGTCAAGCCCCGACCGCTATTTACCCCGGGAAAGACCCGGTACGCATTGTACAGGTGGCTGGGTGGGCCCCAGGGCCGGTCTGGACAGGTGCGGAAAATCTCATCTCCTCCGGGATTCGATCCCCGGACCGTCCAGCCCGTAGGCAGTCTCTATAACGACTGAGCTAATAGTTTCTATAGTAATACATAAATATATAAACTATAGAGTCTAACACAACTCGATATCCAAGGAATTGTTATTAAAAGATATTTCACTTCATAGCTGTGAAATATCTTTTAATAACAATTGCTTGGGTAACGAGTTGTGTTAGACCGTATAGTTTATGTATTTATGCATTACTGCTCCGTCAACACCACAGGGATATCTCATCCTATAAAGAAATATTTTATACTTTATTTTAACTTGGTACACCCTGTATTTCTTATGCCTAAACACTTAATAACCTTTTCTTCAGAATTTTAAATTTTTCTAGTTCTCTTGTCCTTCAATCAATATTTATCTCGATCTAAATTACTATAATATTTTATCAAATCTTTTTCCTTTCTCGTTTCTTCATGCTTTTCCTTCAGCTGTAAGGCAAATGCCAGGGTAAAACTCGCAAAGACAGGGCACGGTCCGCACTCTTCCAAATTAGGTTGTTAATTGTGTTGTTCTGTATTTAATTGTGTTGTTCTTGTTAATTGTTTTGTACTTGTTGTTAATTGTGTTGTTCTTTTTTTAAATTGTGTTGTTCTTTTGTTAATTGTGTTCTTCTTTTTGTTAATTGTGTCATTCTTGTTAATTGTGTTGCTATTGTTATTAATTTGTTTTTCTGGTTAATTGTGTTTTTCTTGTTCATTGTGTTGTTATTGTTGTTAATTGTGTTTTTCTTGTTGTTAATTGTGTTGTTCTTGTTAATTGTGGTGTTCGTTTTGTTAATTGTGTTTTTTTTTGTTAATTGTGTTTTCCTTTTTATTAATTTGTTGCTCTTTTTTAGATGTGTTGTTCTTTTTTATGTATTTTTCTTGTTGTTAATTGTGTTGTTCTTTTTCTAATTTTGTTGTTCTTGTTGTTAATTGTGTTGTTATAGTTATTAATTTGATATTCTTGTTAATTGTGTTGTTAATTGTGCTTTTATTCTTGTTAATTGTGTTTTTGTTGTTGTTAATTGTGTTGTTCTTGTTGTTATTTTTTCTTGTTGTTAATTTGTTGTTATTCTTTAGTTGTTTTCTTCTTTTTTTTAATTTTGTTGTTCTTGTTGTTAATTGTGTTGTTATAGTTATTAATTTGTTATTCTTGTTAATTGTGTTGTTCGTGTTGTTAATTGTGCTGTTATTCTTGTTCATTGTGTTTTTCTTGTTGTTAATTGTGTTGTTCGTGTTGTTAATTGTGCTGTTATTCTTGTTCATTGTGTTTTTCTTGTTGTTAATTGTGTTGTTCTTGTTGTTATTCTTTTATTGTTGGTAATTTGTTTTTATTCTTTAGTTGTGTTGTTCTTTTTTAATTTTGTTGTTCTTGTTGTAAATTGTGTTGTTAGTGTTATTAATTTGTTGTTCTTGGTAATTGTGTTGTTCTTCTCCTTAATTGTGTTTTCTTGTTGTTAACTGTGTTATTCTTGTTAATTGTGTTGTTCTTTTTGTTATTGTGTTGTTACTTTTGTTAACTGTGTTGTTCTTTGTACTGTTTTTGTGTACAATAAATGTACACTGTGCTACTGCCACCGAATGTCAACCCAATTGCAAGTCAACAAATACAATAACTATGCTTGCCATTCCACGTACTTTTCGTTATGCCGGATTTGCTTAACTTCATACTAATGTACCTCCTCCGAATTCCTCACGTAAGTCCCAGACGGACGCCTTCCGATCTGTTAGTGATTGCAACCGGCGCTAAACAGAAGACAAAAGAACTACGTATCTGGTAATTTTGCAGTTCAAATATTACCTGTGACTTTGCACAGTGAAGCACTTGCGATCTTTTACAAATCAGACACCTGTTTATCCTTTTACAAAAAAAATGGGGGCACCTGAAGTGAAAGACAGTGTTCATTAAAGCAATCTCTTTAACCTGAAATGAATTAAAAAAACCGTTGCAAAATATAATTACGCTAATTTTTATAACGAACTGTAAGAACGCCTGCATGGTTATGCAATCAGACAAAGTTACTAATGAGCCAAATGTTGGATATAGTAACTTGATACAAGCTGTTATTTGTTCGGCAATTGTGTTTTCGGAACGAGATGGCTGGACATAATTTTGGTTAGTTCGATTCAGATACGTAAGTTGTGTAGTCCTGCTCTGTACTGATATTAACTCTCATGGTGTGGGGAGGTGTGCTCGTTGCTGCACGAATCGAACTGAGTAATGAAACAGCTGGCTGACTGCCTGCATATAGAAAGGTCGTAATTGTGCATTAAGAGCAACAGAAATTGCAGACAATTTGGAAATACAGAAGTACGGTGACTAATTACAGAAATAAGGCACCGTACAAATATAAACGATGTACCGTAATCACAGAAGAGTCTAGTAACAGAAGTCATGCACCGTACAGGCGCCAAATACGGTATTCAGAGTATTATCTACTAACAGAAGTCAAGTACCTACAAACAGAAGTCAAGTACCGTAAGCACAGTAGTAAAGAATAACAGAAGTCAAACACCGTTATAACAGAAGCCAATACCGCAATCACAGAAGTATCAAAAGAACTGAAGCACCTATCTCAGAGAAGTACGTACTAACAGTGGTCAAGAACTTACTAAGAGAAACACGGTACTTTACTGACATAAGTCCAGTATCGTACTGACAGAAGTCAAGAACGCTACTAACATAAGTCAGGTACCATATCAACAGAAAATAAGTACAGTACTAACAAAGATCAAACACCGTGTTAACTGAAGTCCAGAATCTACTAACAGAAGTTTAGTGTCGTAATAACGGAAGTCCAGAATCGTACTAAAGGAAGTCCTGTACTAAATTAACAGAAGCCCAGTACCGCAGTAACAGAAGTTCTGCACAGTACTAACAGAAGTCTAGTAACCACTAACGGAAGTCCAGTACCGCACTAAAATATTTCCTGCACCGCACTAACAGAAGTCCTCCATAGCACTAAGAGAATCACGTTACCCATTAATAGAAGTCCAGTACCGCATTGACAGTACAATTGGTACAAAACACAGTAAAAACAATATGAAAACACAGTACAAAGGTACAAAACACAGTACAAACGATACAGAAACAGTACGAACGGTACAAAGGACAGTAAATACTATTACATATATTACTAAAACATTCACACAGTAAAGAAACCGACACATATACGCACTCATGTCTCCGATTTTCTCACGGAATATCCCCATTTACTGGTTACTGGAAGGCTACCAGATTTGGAATCTCATCACCCTCAACAAAATAAGGAATGACGTAGACTCTCTCATATACTTGAAGGAGAATTCAAAGAAAATATCTCAATTTGGACAATGCCACTCTTGATAACACAGCTCTAGTTCTCTCGAAACCAGAATTAGTAATGTGAAACATACTGATGATAGCGGCACATTAATCTTAAAGTCAAGAAATCCAAGACATTTTCATTTTTATGCGCCGCTAGACGTCTAGCCTGCAGTACGATCAATCGAGGATTCAGATGATAGACGTTCACAAATACAGCGTCACATAGTCAGGGTCAGTCAGTCCAAAATGTTTATAGAAACTCAAATAAGGCACAATTTCAAATCTGTATTGATAAAACTTGGTTTGCTAACAGAATTGTAGGAGAGGAAGCCAGAATACTAAAACGTAAATTTCTTCACAAGCATAAAGAAATAAGCAGACGGACGGACGGACGGACGGACGGACGGACGGACGGACTGACGGACAGACGGACGGACAGATGGACGGACAGACGGACGGACAGACGGACGGACGAACAGACGGACGGAAGGACAGACGGAAGGACAGGCGGACGGACGGAGAGACGGACGGACAGACGGACAGAAGGACAGACGAACGGAAGGACAGATGGACAGAAGGACAGACGGACAGAAGGACAGAAGGACAGACGGAGATGGGCAGACGGGTAGACGGACAGACGGGCAGACGGACAGACGGGCAGACGGACAGGCGGACAGCCTAAAAGACGGACAGCCGGACAGGCGGACGGACAGATGGACAGACGGACGGACGGACGGACAGACAGACGGAAGGACGGACGGACACACGGAGAGGCGTACGGAAAGATATACAGACGGACAAATAGAGGGATGGACGGAGAGAGAGACGGACAGACGGACGGACAGACGGACGGACAGACGGACGGACAGACGGACGGACAGACGGACGGACAGACGGACGGACAGACGGACGGACGAACAGACGGACAGCCGGACGGATAGTCGTACACACAAAAATAGACATTAACAAAGGTTGCCCACAAACTATCCTATTTTCCCATAAATAAAACTTAACCACTAAATATTAATGTTAAATCCAAACGAATGTATTTTAATATGGCATCACAATTTTGGTCCACCTCTCATGTTAAATAACCATCAGTTGGTTAACCTTTCAAATCCTACTAGTTTCTTTACGTACCTCCAGGTTTAATATTCTAAAAATTCCACATGGTGCTCGCTTTGCGTTGAGTGTTTTGTGAGGATCTGAGAACAGACAGCGGCCTTTACTGTATACGTCATTAACTGGTTGGTTTTTATAGCGGTGGTGGAAAGTGTTTACAGCGCGGTACGGACTGATTACTTATATAAAGCAGATTACGTTTGGTCTTTAAATAGCCGTGGTTGAAAGTGTTTACAGCGCGGTACGGACTGATTGCTTATATAAAGCAGATTACGTTTGGTCTTTAAATAACCGTGGTGGAAAGTGCTTACAGCGCGGTAGGACTGAATGCTTATATGAAGCAGATTAAGTTTGGTCATTAAAAGTGTTCCAGATATTGTGCACGCAGCAGTACGCGATTTCACGTCTCAAGGTCATTAATTATGACCCACTTAAATGGAAAGTACCCCACAATCTCAGGAAAAATACAGGAAATTACAGTGCGGTATGCAGAATAAGTCGCGTATATAAAAACGAATCTTATATGTGTTAATTTACAGCTGTTCTGTAGGTGACATATGGGAATGGGGAAAACCTGGCACTAAAAATTTCTGAAATGAATAAGAGAAAAGGAGTTTTTTAAAGTATAATGTGCAATTTTTTTTACCGGCTGCGAAATTACGTGCATAAAACTTTTGTTTCTAGGTGCGTTTCGAACTTGTTTACGGCCCAATTCTGCTTATATTGTTGTGTGTTTGTGCGTGCGTGCGATGTGAAAATGTATGTGATAGGAAAATTTATAAGCAGAATTCTTCGACTTTTCCATTTTAGGTACGCATAAAACCGACATACAAACTGTAAAACTGCCTTTCGTCTCAGAATTGTCTTCTTTACTATCAACTGATGCAAAAATAAAGGTAAAGTGCACCCTTGTACAGGCACTGAGGCTCTGTACAGGCCGTACGGCACATAGGGGGAGTAGAGGTATAGCTGTACTGTACAGGTACTGAGGGGTGTAGAGGTATAGCTGTACTGTACAGGTACTGAGGGGAGTAGAGGTATAGCTGTACTGTACAGGCACTGAGGCTCTGTACAGGCCGTACGGCACATAGGGGGAGTAGAGGTATAGCTGTACTGTACAGGTACTGAGGGGAGTAGAGGTATAGCTGTACTGTACAGGCACTGAAGGTCTGTACAGGCCGTACGGCACATAGGGGGAGTAGAGGTATAGCTGTACTGTACAGACACTGAGGCTCTGTACAGGCCGTACTGCCCATAGGGGGAGTAGAGGTATAGCTGTACTGTACAGGTACTGAGGCTCTGTACAGGCCGTACTGCCCATAGGGGGAGTAGAGGTATAGCTGTACTTTACAGACACTGAGGCTCTGTACAGGCCGTACTGCCCATAGGGGGAGTAGAGGTATAGCTGTACTGTACAGGTACTGAGGCTCTGTACAGGCCGTACTGCCCATAGGGGGA
>Ga0123354_10008645_pt1 | contig 15508 bp, 18 predicted proteins | sample TergutLab28metaG_2_FD_97872 | JGI IMG/M metagenome (GOLD analysis project Ga0123354, IMG submission 97872) | Labiotermes labralis P4 segment gut microbial communities from Petit-Saut dam, French Guiana - Lab288 P4 | ecosystem: Host-associated > Arthropoda: Insects > Digestive system > Gut ...
GGGGGGGGGGGGGGGGGGGGGGGGATCTGTAATGTGCGTTATCCTGGGGGTGCAGCTCTAGTATGTCTGCAGACATACTAGAGCTGCACCCCCAGGATAATGCACATTACAGATTTTCTGCTTGTGTTTTACAGTGAAAGCACATGAATTTGTCCTCAGGAATTTTTGTTGTTAACTGTAGTTTTCTCAGCTTTTGATGTAAGTTGTGTATTTCAGAGTAGGATCAAGTGAAGTTGAATTATAGAATTCTGCTTGTGAAGTTAAAGATTGTTAAGTCCTGACCTAAGTTGCATATTTCACGGCAGGATGAAGTGAAGTGCTTTGCTGTAATACTTGTTAAGTTATGGTAGATCACTGTATATACTAACACATGTTAGGAATGTAATCTTTGTTTTGTAATGGTAATAATGAATGTAGTTTCACTACAGGTCCAGTCTCGTGGTCGATGTATCGCAGAACTGCAAGTATCAGGGGTTAGAGCAATGTATACAAAGCGGCCATATGATGCTAACATCTCACTGAGTGTTCACAGCTTGTTGCTTGTAGATGCCCTTCAGATGTTTGGACCAGACTTTGAACTCTTGGTTGCTAGCCATAAGCATGTTGGGTAAGTGCATATCATTGTGCTGCTTATGAAGAGGAATTATATTTTGCTTAAACCTGTAGATAAAACTGTAATTTTTTAGTGAGTTTCTGCACACACATATGAGTCCGTGTGTGAGAATTTGGGCTTCAATTTGTGGTAGCTTTTATCTGTAAACTGCTGACACTCCCTGAATTATGCAGCAGTTATATTCTGGAAGATCTGGCACACATCAAATTTTGTACAAGTTGGAACCAAGTATAGGTGTGGCTAACTATATATGTATATGCAAGGGAGTCCAGTTGAAATCCAACTCATATATTATGGAACCAGACTGGCCACAGCATGACTACCCCGCCACAGACGTTTTTACCCAACAGTAATCTTGTGCCACCTTCATTGAATTCAGCACATATTTCAAGCTTTTTTTACTTTCCTGGAATTACTTGAGTCAGAAGAAATTGCGTAACTTTAAATTTTATAAGTGAAGAAGTGTCTGTAAAGGGTTGTTATTTTTTATTTCTTAACTTTGCTGTTTATATTACTGCTACAGCCTGCTACATTTATTTATGTACTTATTCATGCAATAATTTATTCCTTTGTTCTTGGTTTAATTAAGACTTTAAATCCCCAACATTTTATAGCATCCCAAGTTAGGATGATTAATGAATAAAGAACTGAAAATTATCTGGCAGTGAGAGGATGGCCCTAATTTGAGATATCGCAGAGGTATTTGCCTGGGCTGTCTGATCACAACAATTGGAACCTCAGGCAACATAGTTAGTCTTTGGACCTAGATTTGAACCAGTTACCTTGCAGATAAAAGCAGAACTGGTACCACTTGTGTAGAAGCTTTATTGTTGTGTGCTATGATGCAGACCCTAAACATTGATATGCTGCACTATGGACAAAGTGTGTTGGCGAATTGTAGTCTCGTCATTGGTTATTTTAAAAATTGTACTGCCATAAGAATGGAACAAAGGATGTAGTAATGTTTTAATAGTTGCATGATGAAGTAATCTCTTGCATTACCTTCACTCTTACATTGTATGTTTACATTCCTTAGATTATCAACCACTTTAAAATGGTTCATAGCAATGAATGGTCTGTTTGTGTGTGTGTGTTATTACAGTCCAGTATTGCGGTGTTTTTCCTTGGAATATGTATGTCTTATATTAGCATTGCTGTCTTGAGTATGTCATTATGACTGTTTGGATGAAGTGTTATTCATGCACACTCTCATTTACCATTCAGAATGGATAGTGTGAGTGGAAGCTTAAGAGACAGCGAGCCAACATCACCAACATCACCAGCATCACCAGATCCTCTCGGTTCCAAGGCATTTAAAGTTACATCACCTATAGCACTTACACAGGCATTGTCCACTTTACAGAGTGACCCTGCAGCATTACTGAGAGGTATCTTTTTATATTACAGCTACTTTAGCCCCTTCCATTTTCAGTTAAAATTGGTCAGCAATAATAGACATCTTACAGTAAGACCTACATGCATTTCTGCATGCATCTTAGAGTGTAACTAGTGTATAATGTGCTACATACCTAGCCAAGTGACGTTCTACCTCTAGTGTACTGGCTTTTAAATCCCAGATTTCTGCCGCTGTCAGAATCCTGTTCATTTTAAATGCCTGTTGCAAGATTTGGCTTTCCCTTTTGGATGAAAATCTTATGCTTTTAATGGTACAGCATATCCCTGTTGTTGGTTAAAGCTAAGCTCATTGGTAAATGGGTATACTACCTGCTGTAACATACATGCTGCATCTTGCCACACAGTGTATTTGTTTTGGTGAGTCTCACAGTAAACGGCAGTTATTTCTCTGAAGAATGTTGATTGAATCTTTTATAATGCATATGGGCTGTGTTGTGTGTGAGGTAGGAACTGAATTTTTTGTGTGTGACATACATGAAGGTATATCTTCAGAGGGTTTTTTTTGGAGGGGGGGAGGAGGAATCTCATGTTTTTTGCTGAGTAATTTGTTTCCAGAAGTTGTATGGTTTTAGAGATTCACAAACAGATGTGAGTGCTGCCAGAATTTTTATGCTGTGCATGTGTTCATAACTTGTTTAATTTTATTTGACTTTATACTCTCATTATGGTAATGTTACTTGCCTGTGTTTTAGCCAAATCACCAAGTGGTGGTGTTCCTTCATCTCCTCCACACACAGCATCCCCTCCTCACATTTCTGCAGGCCGCCCACCATCAGTCAGCCTGGATTTGCTCGATGCAGAGGCACTCATCACAGTGGAGATTGTTCTTGTCAGTGCTAACTGTCCGTCTAATGAAGGAAGTGGAGAAGCTCTTCAGATTGTTTCTGTACAGTTCAATAACCTGGATATTATAGGTATTACCTAGGGTTTGTGTGGAGAACATGTCCGCCTGTCCATCTGTCTGTCTGTGGCACAGTTTTGGCATGTAAACCGTTTGTCAGATTCACATGAAATTTGTTATAGGGTTTTGTTTAAAAAAAAAAAAAAAATTTGCTGAGCAAGTGCAAGTTTCATGAACATCAGTCTAGAGACAGTCGTACTTTACCTAGGGGTATGAACAAATTTCTGCCCATACTTTCCATATTCTCAACCATTTTGTGTAAAATTGGTAAAAGAAAGCGCCAGTTTTAATGTTTTAAGTTTTGTGAAACCTGGTTCAGTGAAAAACACACTTTATCTCCGGTCATAAATGAATTTTTTTTGCATATTTTGTGCATTTTTTGGCTGGTTTGAGTAAAATTCAGTGCAAATGATAACCAAAAAAACATATTGAGTGGTTGTGAGTTTCATGAAAATTAGGGCACACTTATGGGTGTAAACGCATTTCTGTACACACTTTCCATATGTATTTTCTGCTTTGGGTGAAATTTGGTGTAAGAAATCTCCACCTAATGCTGTTGAGCATTTACAACCTCAATGAATATGGTTCAGGGAGGGCAGTACTTTTGCTGTGGTCATAAATGAAATTACATTTACCCTTGTGCTCCCACATTCTACATCAACCAGGTCTCTCTACAGTTATTGCAGAATACTGCCTTCTTCATTGTCATACATGAGTGTGAACTAAATAAACATACTTATCATGTCAAACACAACACAGGTTTTGTTCTAATTCAAGTTGTGCCTTAACATGCATGCTACATGATTCAGCCTTTTCTTAGGCCATCAGCAGGCATGTCAGTACAAAAATCTTATAAAGGAAGATATAATAAAAGTAAAATCAATGCCTTAGATTTTATTTTACTTTATTATTTTGCTTTATTTTATTTTTCTTTATAAGTTTTTTGTATTGAGATGCCTGATGATGGCCAAAGAAAAGGCTGAAACATGCAGCATGCATGTAAAGGCACAAATTGAATGAAAATAAAGCCTGTGTTGTGGTCAATGTGATAATTGTGTTTATTTAGTAATTAACACATTGGGATGGCTTCCATAAAGAATGATTATGAACACCATGCTGTTGGGCACAGTAGCAACTGGTGGAGGGAAATGGATAGGACAGTGGGCTGATGGTGCTGGTTGATTTGGGGAGGGTCTATGTACAGCTTACTACAAGAAAAGTAACTCTGGTACTGAACATTGCATATATGTAACATGCAGTGTGATGCTCAAAATGCTGAATGTCATACAAATATATCTGCTGTTATGCAGTCCTGTTTTGCAGGGGGCATTTAAATTCAGGTCTTGTGTGCACATCACTGTGGGCATTAAATTCTAGCCTTACAGGGGTCATGATGGATTCCAGTATGCTGACAGCAAATGTGTTAAAGAGGTTGAATGTTTTCTAAGTGAACTCTTCATGTCCTGTGTTGGAATTATTAGAACAGTCAGAAAATAATAATTGAACTGCCTGTGAAAAATGAAGTTGAATAACACTGAAATGGAGTGGAATATAAACATGGTATATGTTCCTCCCAAACATTGGTGGTCACCTACCAAACTGTGCTGCACATCAGCCCAGCAAGCCACAGTCTTAACATTCACTACTGCGATGACATCAAATCTGGTTACTCATTTTGTTGTTATTTCAGCAAATCAAGAAACCATAGTAGAATTAGTGGGATTTACCCGTCGAGTTTTCCCACAATTGAAACCTGGTCCCAAGCGACTGCCACATGCAGTTCCAGTATGCATTGATACTGGTACTGCTTCCAGTCAAGATGAGGCATATGCAACACCACAGGAAGGTGGTGGACCAAGTGGTGGCCAGAGTCAGGGAGGAACAGTCACACCAACTGAACTTACTTTTGACTTCCATCGTCTTAACATTCTTTTGTTGCGGGCCGTAATGAAAGATTGTGGCGTGGTAGGACGAAAAATTGGAACAGCAACTATGACAGAGGCCAAAGTCCAAGCAACTGTTGGTAAGTGTTTGATTGGAAGCTAGTGGTAAGGCTTGGAAGCGGATGTTGATCAGACACAAGTAATGTACATTGTTGAATCATAGAACAGGTACTTTAGAGCTGACACCATGGATATGGTAGGTATTGCTAGGGTGGCATAAGCTGCTTCTTTATTAACCTTGCCAGTATTGGGAGTCTATATATGAGAGTATTCCGGTATTTGTCATTACAGTGTGTTTGCAACATTGAATATCAGGGCCCAATTACTGTATTTACCAAAATGAAAAACATGAGTTTTTCACAGTTAGTATTATAAGAATCATCCTGAATTTGAACCTGACATATGTAATATATTAATGCTTTTACGTATTTCATGCTCTTAGGGGGTTGGTGTTTCTAAGGTGTTTTTCAGATTTATCCATTGATAAATAATCACAATGAAGTGTAACATACTTTACCTTTGATGTGCAGGCCGAGACCTGGTGGTGCAGGGCTCCCTAGGAGGCCTCCAGGTGTTGGATCTCAGTCCAGAAGGACAGATGCATCAGAGAATCTTGAGTCTTGGGAAAGATCCACTACTACAAAAGAATGTTGATCTTGTGAGCTGTATTGATGCAGAATTGTACAGCATGTGTCAGCAGCCAGTGTTAAGCACTGAAGAAAACCAAGCATTCAGTTTCACTGTACGAAGACCTCTAGAAGGATTAGAGTCAGGTGAATATTTGGTACACCTCATTGAATGGAGTTATTGCTAATGAAAGTCAGTATTGAACTATATTGCCTCAAATAAAAGGAGACGTGCATATCAGTGCTTAATTGGATTCCCAGTGACAAAGATGAAAGCCATGCAGCCCACATGGGCCCCCTGGGGTCATGGGTCACTGGCCTCCAAATGTACAGAATATTGATATTTGTTGTCTTCTTTTGGTTGGGATTTCTTTCTTCTGACAGAAAGTAGTATTCTGAGAGACCTGGCAGTAGCTTTACTAATAATTATAGCGATGTTTCTAGATTAGCAATTCATGGTTGGGCTCCCCAACTATTTGTCTGTGCCACTGATCTCTGCTTAAGTAAATATATTGTGAAACCTTTCTTAAGGCAAGTTTGATGGAATTCAACAAATTAGCTTATTAAATGGAGAACCTCTTTGAAGCATAAGCCTGACAGTGCATTTTTACATTGTACTTCTGTGTTGAAATAAGAGCGTCCTTGTATCGGAGTCGTGTTTCATATAAATTCACAATTAAATGGTTAATTTTCACTGTCATACTACAGTTTAACTGTAACCTTCTTCAGTGTTTTGGACACATACTTGAATACAAGACAATATGTACTGTACAAGCACAGAATTGTTTGTCATGTTTGTGGGTAGTTATGTACACATTAATAATTGCAATATCATATATTTTAGAAAGTTAAGCTGCTTTAACCACATCTGTACATATACACACACTACATTTAAACATGGTGGGTATGAGTGTTACAGACATAATGCCCATCTTCATGATCATATACCTTGCAGGGTTTCAGTTGTCATGACCTATTATTGTCCCGTTGACAGTCTAGAAGTCTTTTGAGGGGTCCTCTGTGGCTATGTTTCCTCCTGTTTAGATGTGATAATTTTTCTGTAAACAAATATACAGTGTTTGCTGGTGCTTATTCTTACTTGTGAGTATTATCATCAGGTGCGTTATTGTTGAATATTGTCCTGGTTGTGAGATCTTCATTATAAAAATCATGGCAGAGACTAGTACAAGAATGTGAGTAAGTGATGAAGAATATTTGATGAACTATTGAAAGATGATAGATCTAATGTTAATTCGGAGAGTGAATGTAGTGATTAATAGTGAAATGGTTGTAAAATATTTTGTAATGAATCAGATTAACACTATGGATGATAAAGATAATGTAACATCAGTGACATGTAGCATGGGACATGGTCAAAGGTTACATCTGTGTGACCCTGTTATCCATTTAGTGACTAACCAAGTCTACATGTTGAGTCAGCACACCCTGGCAATCCTCTGAAATGTTTTGAGATTTTCATTACACCATAAATTGCCAAACTGGTGAGTCAAGAAACAACAAACTAACAGTTAGGCCTGAAGCTTTTAGAAAACATGCCGAAACCATAATGTCATTGTCATTTTGTGGTCCAAGAAGAATTTATATGAAGACCCTGTGTAAGGAGTGTGATGTGTTGGCATTGTACTCTGTTGCTGATCTCACGTTGCAGAATGTGCAGAGATCAAATTACGGATGGCATCAGTTTGGTACACTCATTCTCCACATTTTGTGACTGAGCTTCAGTCTTGTGCCACTGAATTCAAACAGTATCTGACCAATGTGGCGCGTTCCATAAAGTCTGCTGCTACAGAAATGGCTATAGGACTAGTACATGCCAGGTAATATTTATATTGAGTCTCCAATTTAGATTGCAGGTGACATAAATAGATTTGTGTGGGTGAAAAACTTAGTTTGATATTCAGAGGTATGGACAGAGATTGAGGACATGTGAGAACAGAATACTCACAACATAGCAACTTCAATTACATGACCGAGGTAGGAGTAAAAACATGGCTGTCTGACTGTAGGATTGTGTTACACTACCCATAGTCTGAAGAGCTGGTGTCACTTGCAGTGTTGTGACAGTGAGAGCTACTGTTACCCATATTGTCGCTTATAATCTTCCCTTTTCAGAATATGAAGTAACACCAGCACTTTTTGGGTCTAACTGAGGCTCTGTGCTTGTTCAGTGCTTGTTACCAGAAAGCTGGTTCTGCACAAGTTCATTGCTGTGTTACACAACTATACTGCCTTCTTGCAAAAGCTTGCAAGTCTTACAATGAAAGTCACCATGCAAAATGGCAGAGTTTTTTGAGAGAAAGTGACATGTACCATGGAATTTATTAGTTAGGAACTGAAGTAATTTAACCATCGGAGTTTTTTTCTTTGATATTTTTGTAGGTACTCTTTATATTGGCAAGTTGCCTGTGTATAAGCACTGGGTAATTTCATTTATCAATAAATTGGAACTTGAAGCATAGAATATTATGTTTCATCACAGAACTGTGTTATGCCTTGGAACTTAATTTTTTGCATGGTTTATGTAATTTGTACCAACTTAAAGAGGAGTGGGTGTGCAGAAAGCTGTGACTCTATAGGTTTCATGCTCATTTGGTCATCCCGTTTTCAGGACGGAAGCTTTGGCACAAACTTTGTATATGAATGGTCGCCTCTCTTCTTCATTGTATGGTGGATCAGGTTGGGAAATGTCACCTCGTCGAAGGCGACGAAGCTTTTCACAGTCATTGGAACAACTAGAAGGTGTATCTAGCACGAAGGGTACTACCCCACATACACCATACAGCCCCAGCATGGAAGAAGACTCCCTCGATCTTCTCTTTCATGTCAAGTTAGTAATAGGTCAATTGATGATGTTGGAGTTGATGATTTAAAATAAGGGAAATGGCTGAGGTGGTATTGGTTATGCATAACAAGACAGGCACTGTACATATACTGTAACTTGTTGGTATGTTCACATAATGTTTATACCTCTTCAGCTATTCGAACAGCCTGATAACATTTTACTGGAACATTGTGCTCCAATTTGTTGTCATCAGCAGCCATGTCACCTGCTGAGGTCTTAGAGTGAAGGACCAAATATATTCGCTTGATTTTAACTGAAGTTGGAATTTCATGACGGATTTTCATGAAAGTCTCCAGTGTTAAATTTCACATAAATCCATCTAGAGTGAGCTGCACTGACACAAGTGGGCAGATGGACAGGTGGACAGACAGGTGCAGACAGACTAATAGCCTGATATCATTTAATTTGAATAGAGCACCTTTATGGTGATTTAGTGTCATTGGTGATATGGAAATGTAATTATGTCTTCATGTACAGTGTCAGTTGTTTGTGCTTGATTGTAGCGAAACATGGGTTGTCTGGGCAAATTTTCATAAAAGTCCCTAGTATGAAATTTTATGAAAATCTGTCCAGTGGGGGTCATGCTGATACATGTGGAGAGGCAGACTGACATGATGAAGAAAACTGGCAATTTTAGTGGGTGTGTGAATGTACCTAAAAAAGTATGTTCCTGTGTTTGGTGTACTGCTTCATACTTGAGCCATAATGGAGAACACCTGATGATGTTATGAAATTTATTGCATGTCTCTACCCACCTCTATGCAAGTGTTTTCGTAGCTCCTGGGTGCAGTTTGAGTCTTCATGCCCATCTTTTTTAATTAGACAAGTACATTGTATTCTCTTAAATTGAGTCTTATTTCCAGTTTACAGTAATACTGACAGAAAAAGCAACCATATGCCAGACAGAGACACATTTTTGCTTGGAGTGAACAATTTAAATTTTCAGGCTGGATATTGTTCTCGACACACCTGTCATGGTGCTGCCTCGTTCACCGGAGAGTCATCAGGTTGTCGTTGCCCATCTTGGAAAAATCACAGCCAGCAACAGCTATATGTCTAGTCCAGATTTCCAAGACCGTGAAGACCTGTGGGGAATGAGCAGAAGAGAGAGATACAACATTGAGATTCGTGATATGAATTTGTATTCTTTGGACACTGAGAAGAGAAGTTACAGAGATGCTTCAAATCTGCAGTAAGTATGGCAAACCATGCAAGCCATGTAGGTACATACCAGCAGAAAAGCTGTGTTTCCACATCTGCTTCTACCTAGAGAGGTTCGATCAAGTGAACTGTGCTTCCATTGAGGTCTCCTTTCTTCTGGGATGTTGCACCATGTCATTTGTGATTGGTGCCTGAAATTTCAACACAACGTAGTGGTCTCATCTGCAAGGGTCAATATATTTGGTTCTTGGGTGTGCTTGCCTTTGAAGTTGATACCAATAGGCACCAATCACCATGTGATATGGTGCTACATCCCAGAAGAACAGAGACCTCAACTGTATTGCTGCAGAAGCCTAAAAACTCATATGTTACCATTCTTGTGAATGTACCAAAATTCTACATCTACCATGATGTGTGGTTGGCTTCCCTTCTGACAACTTGGATTTGCCACATTGTAGGAAGCAGCTGGAAGGTATGTGTAGTGTAGTAGTCATGTGTGTGTCCATTCAAAGTGGATATTGTGTTTCAGTCCAGATGGAGACTGCCCTTTGGTGCCTGCAGAGAGGGTGTATAATTGTGCTGAGGATGGAAAGCCAATACTTCATGATACTCTGATTCAGCTTGTGATAGATCGTGATATTGGTCGCAGCATAATGAAACAGTCTGACAGCATACCAACACTTCTGATGGGTGAGGATGCTGGCACAGAGTTTCAGCAGATTGAGCAGCAGGATGTTGTACAGGTAAAACTGACTTGTGATTTATTTACTTATTTTTTTTTTTGACCATGTTAATGTAGTACTGTCATTTGCTGAGATTTCAGAGCATAGGTGACAGAATAATGAATGAGCATGGTGCACTGGTGCAGTGATAATGATGGGAAAACAGAAGTACTTGGAGAAAACCCTGTATTAGTGCCACTTCAGCTATCACAAATTCCTCATGAACTGGCCTGGCATTGAATTTGGGCTTCTGTTGTATTAGACCTACAACATTAACCTGAGCTGTGCTAGGATCCTTCTGATTTTTTGGATTTTCCTTCAGATACAAATGTGCCATGCACTGCAGACACCACGGAACATATGAATATGATTTACATGTTATAGGTCGCTTTACCAGGGTTTAATAACAATGTTCTGATCTCCCCATCAATTGCAAACTATACGTAAGGGAAAGTGGTTGTCAGATCTCCAGAAGAAACTTGTTGCAGAGCAGAAAGAGACATCTGATAGTTATAGCTGAACGGTTCACTGAGACCAACATAAAATTAAGTCCTAGAAAACATCTCTAGCTATGGTCCCTTTAATACCAGGGAAGTCACTGAGGTATGTTGAAAGTGTGTTCAGCAGACTGTTGGTAAAAGTTGGTAAGTTGCATCACTTTATTTGGTATATAACCTCCATGAAGATGACACTTCTGTGGTCCTTTGAAATTATCTCATTTCTCATGTCACATCAGTGAATTATGTTTAGGTTTTCTGAGCATATGGAATAACCCTGTTCAGATTTGAATCACAGCAGTGGCTTCAGTTGTTTGAGCTTTCTGTGTGGGAGTTGTGCAGTGTATTAGGATGGAGTGTGACTGTGGCTGCTGCTGTCCCTTTCTTCAGTTTATTACCATCCCGTGATCTCACTTGTTAAATACACAGTCATTAACTAACTTGTGAACCAATAATTTGTATACTGCAGATATCAGGCTGTGTCGTGACTCCACTGAAAGTGTCACTATCTCGTCAGCAATACGAACAGGTGCTAGATACGTTGGACAGTCTAATGCCCCAACCAGTCTCTGATGAGACCATCTTAAGCAGTTCTCGTCAGTTGGGTGATATAAAAGAGGAGGAGGTAGAGCTGCATACTGGGGTATCGACACTCAATATGGACCCAGCACTTAGAGCAAGGATGTTGAATGTCAGTAGCAGCAAGCCAAAGGTTGAAAACCAACACACACTCACACTTAAAGGTAATGCATTGATGTCTGCTGGCAGCACGCAGTTTGGCTGGAAATGTAGTAAGCCAAAGTGAATGAGTGAAATCCTTAAAAGTGTGATTTGATTGAATTTTGTTCTTGCGTTCCAGTTTCATTTGATCTTCCAGTTTTCAAGTTGGAGTTACGAGGTGATATAGGCTGTGGAGAACAAGGTTTGGTGGATCTGTCATTTGAAGACTTGAGTGTACAGTATGATAAATCACACAGATATGAGACCCACATACAGGTAAGTGCCTGAGAGTTAAGTCACAGAATTAAGTGTATGACATATTGAGCATGTTTACTGAAAAATTAAATTTTGAAGTTTATGATGGAGCCTGTTTTGGAGGTGAATTCAGAGAATGTTGTTGTACATTTTATAGAAGGATTACCTGAATAAGTTTTTATACTTTCAAGGATGCATTTACGATGAGTACTGGCTCTCTTTCCTAGGGTAAAGTGGTTGGGGCATGGCTTTGACCACCCACCCCTATCTGACACTGAGATTGATTATGAGTAGGGAACGTATCTCTGCTCCCCCTCTGGGCCTTCATGGCCAGTTCTTGGGTGAACTTTATCTGTACCTTTAACAAATATCTGTTGCCACACATCGTTTATAACTTTAAGCTGAATCTGTATACTTGCGTGTGATCTCTTGGTTAGCAGGTGTGTATACATGGGCGAACATTGCACCCACTCTCCAGTGGTTGGACACTAGTTCCATGCAATAGACACATCAGATTAGTTCTCCCCAGAAGACAAAAGCTTTACAAGTTCCTGCAACATTCTTTTTAGTATAAAACCTGAATTGTGTTCAGGGTGTTAAAACTGATTATAAGATACAAATTTTAAAAGGATCTAGAAATAAACTTGTAATCTTTGTTTTCTCCTGTCAACTGAGAGATCATGTTTTATATCCTTACAAAGACAGCTATCCATTGATCGTTAATGTTCTGGAAATTAGAGAGGCTGATAACGACAGTTCTTGAAAGTAATGATGAAAAGCAGAGTTTAGCTGTGGTGTAAAATAAAGCTGTGGAGTTGCTATCTTAAATAGTATGGAGTTCGAGGTTGATGTTTTAAAATGTGCTGATATGCAGACGGTCTCTTCATATATCGGATGGCCTATGTTCATATGTAACACCATATGCTGACGGATCTTGCACAGTAGTATGTATACCATCTGGTATTGTTTGTTCACATGAATGTACTTAATGTATATGCCTTCTGTTAATATGTGTTCATATGCCATACTGTTGTGTATACTGTCTGTTAATGTGTGTTCAGATGTCCCTGCGTTCACTGCTGATGGAAGATCTGTCTGTTGAACCTGACTCTAAACATCGTCGGATTGTAGTGTCGTCTGTAGCAACAGGACCGGAAGGCAAAAATCTTAATCACCCACCAGAATTTTATTCTAAATCATGTCCAAACTTGTTGAACCATCAGCCTATACAGAGTCATCATGGCTCTTTGCCAAATCATTTGGGAACAGAGACAGTTTATGAATCCGTTGACAACAAGAGAAGAAAATCTAGTGAGTAAAATTTCCTCTTATTATTGTTTATAGTAACTACACATCAGTAACCTTGATGGATATATGTTAACAGTAATGTAAAACATGTGAAACACAGAATATACTGTAGCTCTATGATTTTAATTTGGCATCCCAGTAATATTCAAGATGCCTGTAAACTGCAAGATGCTACTACATTTTCATCTGTTGATAATCTCTTTTAGTGTGTTTGTGTGTGTGCGTGCGTGCGTGCATGTGTATTTGTGTGTGTAGTTCTCAAATTTTCCTTTTTTATAGAAATTGAATGTATTGGAAGTATGTTTCCTGAAAAGAATATATCACCGAACTTTTATAAACCCAAGAGGCCATATGCTGGTCTCTAAAATTTACTGGCAAATAGCCTAGCACACTGTATGCTGGTCTGTCTTTGTTTACTTGGTAGCAATTTTTACATCCATGCTTAGCTAGTAAAAACTCAGGCCATCGTCATACACAGTTGGTATTTAAATTCACTTCCTAAAGGTTAACTATTAGGTTTTTGAGAACACTGATAGTGTAACAGCATGATAGGGATCATCATAATCATCAAAATCATCATCATCATCATCTTTGTTTTCATCATCATTGGCTGTACAGCCCTGTGTGGGCCTTGGCCTCAAGCAGATGTCGCCAGTGATGTCTATCCTGCACAGTCGCTGGCCAATTTATACAACCCATTTTCCTTGCGTCTTCCTCTATCCCCTCAGCCAATCTTGATTTTGGTTGGCCACATCCTTGGTGACCTCCAGGGTTTGTCCATAATGTCTTTTTAGGTATTTCATTTTCATTCATTTACACAGTATGGCCTGCCCACCTCAGTCTGTTAGATTTTATTACATTAACTATATTTGGTTCACTGTAAAGCTCTACTAATTTTCTATTGTATCTCTTCCGCCACTGCCCTCTCTTGCATATTGGACCATATATGTTGTGAAGGATTTTTCTTTCGAAGATACTCTGTTTTCTTTCATCACTTTTGTCGTAGTCCATATTTCTATGGCGTATGTAAATAATGGCTTCATGTGTGTTGTGTGTGTGTGTGTATATATATATATATATATATATATGTGTGTGTGTGTGTGTGTGGTATGTGTATGTGTGTATATATGAGGGAGAATCGAAAAGTAAAGGCAAAATACATTATTGGCTTTAATAGAAGTAACTGTGAGCAATTTTACATATCATTTTTCTACGTAGTCCCCTAGCAACACAATGCATTTGTTATATTGTTCAACTAGTTTCTGTATTCCTGCGGAGAAGAAGCTTTTCGGCTGCTCTCGAAGCCAGGTGTGCACCGCTTCCTTCACTTCCTCATCGGAAGTGAATCTGCGCCCGCGCAATGCCTCCTTCAGAGGACCGAAGATGTATTAATTGCTTGGCGCAAAATCTGGGCTGTAAGGAGGATGTTGAAGAAGTTCGAAGCCCAGTTTTTGCACTGTCTCTACTGTCGCTGCTGCTGTATGAGGACGTGCATTGTCATGTTGCAGTAAGACTTTTTTGGACAGCATTCCTCTTCTTTTCTTGCAAATTGCAGGTTTAAGTTCATTTCGCAACATTGCACAGTAATTAGCACTGTTCACTGTTTGTCTTTGTGCTTGGAAATGTACCAGAATAGGTCCGTGCATGTCCCAAAAGAGCATTAACATGACTTTTTTGGCAGAAGGCTGTCTTTTGAATTTCTTCTGTGCTGGAGAGGAGGGATGCCTCCATTCCATGCTTCATCTTTTGCTCTCCGGATCATAGTGATGCACCCATGTCTCGTTGCCTGTGACAGTTCTTTGCAGGATACTTGGATCTTCTTCATACCATCTAACGAACTGGGTTGCAACCTGCATGCACTGTCGCTTGTGCACAACAGTAAGCTCCTTGGGAACCCACTGTGCACACACTTTCCTGTATCCCAGATCATCATGCAGTATGGCATATGCTGATCCATAGCTGGTATCCAAATGTGCAGCCACTTCAGACACTGTTATCTGTCTGTCTTCTCTAATCATGGCATCTGCCCTGTCGATGTGGTCTTGTGTGTGTGATGTTGATGGCCGACCAGAACGACCTTCATCAGTAACACGTGTTCGACTCAATTTAAACCTTTCCACCCACTCACAAACCTTTTGTTGACTCATGGTGCTCTGCCCATACTGAGCCAACATACAATGGTGAATTTCCACAGGTTTCACTCCTTCTGCCCAAAGAAACCGCACTACGCCATGTTGTTCTTTGATGGTGCAATCTTGCAAAGGAGCGTCCATGTTTTCGCCCTTGTTGCTGCCACTCAACTGAAGGCAGAGCGCTGTACTGCACATGGCTGAACTCTTCAAGACGCACTGTCAATAGTGCGCAATGCTCCAGCTCCTCTTTGTCCTGGTTACCGTGTAATTTAAAAATTGCCTTTACTTTTTGATTCACCCTTGTATATGTACACACATACACACACACACACACACACACACACACACACA
>Ga0123354_10008646_pt1 | contig 15508 bp, 8 predicted proteins | sample TergutLab28metaG_2_FD_97872 | JGI IMG/M metagenome (GOLD analysis project Ga0123354, IMG submission 97872) | Labiotermes labralis P4 segment gut microbial communities from Petit-Saut dam, French Guiana - Lab288 P4 | ecosystem: Host-associated > Arthropoda: Insects > Digestive system > Gut ...
CACAGATTTTCGAGAAGTACTGATCTATTAGAAATCCTTTCAAGGGGAGCCGAATTGTTCGGGGGGAGGGGGGGGGGACAGAGATACGGACAGGCTGACATGACGAAGCTGATAGTCGTTTTTCGCAGTTATGCGCACGCCCCTACCAATGGGTCCATTAGCCTGACATTTGTCTCAGAAATGAAATAGAGAACAGCTGAGCGAATTTTTTGATGAAATCTGACACCATATATGCATACTAAGCTTCTCCGCACATTTCGGTTCTGTTTACAGTCCGCACTTCGAAAGCAGGCATGTCAGCTTTTCTACGCATATCTCGAGTGTGCTTGGCCTCACCGTGACTAGATCGGTGTGTCGTCGGCTAATCACCGACGAGGCTCGGAGTTTATGCGAGGTCAGTCGATCTGGGATTTGTGGTGTACAAAGTGGCACTTGAACTGGTCCCCCCCCCCTGTCAGTATCATTCCATCAATATTGTATTATCTTTCATACATCTTGCACTGACGTCTTGTAGTGTTTGCAATTGTTATATATGAATTCGTTGAAATTTGCAATTTCAGTTTAACGATGTTATAAAAATTTCGAACAGGAGTTTTATAGGTAATGTAAACACATTTTTTGACCTCTTTCCCCCCCCCCCATATATATATACACATATGTGTATGTGTGTGTGTTTTTGTGTCTTCGCTTTTCCAAATGGTTACTCCAAATAAAATATGTCGTATTTTCTTATAATTCGATAAGTGTTGGAGTGATTTCAGTGCAATCGTATGCTGTAGATACCGACACATTTGTGGTACTGCTTCAGATTTCATAAGGATCGGCTGTGTGTCAAAGTCTCTTTATTAATTCGCCTAAGATTTGATGCATGCCCATCCTTGTACCTCTCATCTGGATTTTGTTAAGCTGTTTGTAAGAGAGGATGAAATACTGATTTTACAAATCAAAATCGGACGCAACAGCCTAGAAAACGCATCAGAATTTTTTATTTTTCTCTTTGATTTTCTAAAATGTCTAACAAACACAAATGTTTCTTACTTTGATGTACAGTGTTCAGCAGATATAATATTATTAAAAATCACGTATGTTGTGGCTCAGTACACATACTTTACACAGGGGCTTGTTACTTTCAAAATGTCAGGTTTACTTAGTTACTTACTCCATGGAGCAGAGCCCTGCTTGAGAAGCCAACAGGTTCTCAGCTAGTCAAGAAATTCCCCGCATTTTGTGGAACACGAATGTTCATTACCGCATTCACAAGTGTCTGCTACCTGTCCGTATCCTGAGCCAGATAACCCTCCCCCCCCCAATAGAAAAAGGGAATGCCTTTGTTGTGCCAATTTTACGAATCCCACGTATCCTCAGGACAATTGTGTCCAGAGTTATTATACATTATTTTACCAATTTCGGATAATAATTGTGGAACATACGGACAGAAATTCATTACGCACAAAGTAACATATGGCTTTCATTGTGCCGATTTTAGTATCAAGGCGTATACATCTTATTGTGCTGTACTACAAATCGGAAGGTCGCTGGTTCGATTCCAGATGGTGTCATTGGAATTTTTCATTGACATTATCCTTCCTATCGCACTATGGCCTTGGGGTCGACGCAGCCTCTAACAGAAATGAGTACCAGGAGTATATTTCCTGGGGATAAAGGTGGTCGGTGCATAAGGCTGACAACCTGACCACCATTCTGGGTCATTGTCACGTAATCTGGGAACCTTAACTTCCTGGAACCCTCTGGACACCTCGGGCCTATAATGGGACTGATACATCTTATTACTTTTCATAAGCGTAAACATTGTTTAATTGTTCCACTTACGTTGCTTGCAACATGTCAGCTGTTTGCCGAAGTTAACAAGACATGACAACAGAAGTTACTACAGAATAAGTGTCTTCAATCAGGCTAGGATCGAGACCCCCAAAATTCCTTCTCAATAACCCTACTACCTTCGCGTGTTTTTCGAAGTTACGCCTATATGATTTCGGAATTTAATAAGGAGCTTATTAAATAAATGACCGCTTAAATGGTAATTAATTAAGTTTTAAAAAACAAATACGGAATAATTATTTCCGTTTGAAAGTTACTATTGTCTTGGTCTTTCGAACTGACCTACATGACAGGGTCTGCAGTGCGTGGATGAAACGTGTCGGAACAAGAGATCATAAAAGCAGTTTCGTTAGTTTAATAATTTGGTGAATCAAAGAAACACTAGTTTGACCGGCAAAATTATGTGGAACAGAGTCGTATCTGGACAGTCCTAGTCGCTTGTCTTGTCAAAAAAATCTCACATTTGATTCATCCCTAATATCAGTCGTCATCTTCTAAATAGTGATCCTGTGTTAACTTTTTCCACTTTAATATTATTATGTTTACACGTCTCTGCCTTTCAAGCGTACTTTACTTTTACGTTTAACCTTGTAGCCGATCGTTTTTAGTGTAGTTATTTATTAGGATTGCTGGCGTCAGTTACGGACGGTTCATGGCATGCGTTGTAAGTTAATCTGTCAACGTGTATTCAGAACGGTTGGTGATAGGAGGGGAGAGATTTAAATGAGAAAACGTTAGGAGCTGATAACGGACGCTAGCAGTCCAGTAAGGAAGTCAGTCGGGTACGAGTGTCGTGTACGTGGGTGTACAAGTGACTGTGTTATTGTAATAAATATGATTTAGTTGTTTAACTTGATACAGCGCGCCTTTTTTCACTTTAACAACAATAAATCGAGTAAATAAAACAACAAGTAACAAAGAAATAAATACAACTATATGTGATTCGGCGAACCACATCCGTTTCCCGAAAGAGGATCACCTACCAATATGAGAACGTCCGGACAACAAAGTTACAAAGGGTGATCGTGCAGAACGGGGAATTTTTTACACGTACTTCTCCCGGCAAAGTATTTGTTCCGTCCGTCTTATCGCATTTTGTTTCCTGTCTAAATAATATTTAGCGAAGAGAACTGGGTATGTGAAGTGTGTAAGTGAAGGATCCTACATCAGCGAGCAAACCTCTGGGCATTCGTAACGCATGAGAGGTCTTACATTAATTCGGACGCTGAAAGCTCCTGTTTACCCCATGTGCAGGCGTTCTTGACGCAAAAGGCCTTTTTTAGAAGCTGATGTGTGTCTCAATCCATCCACCCATCCACACATAGAAACAGACACAGTGTAGGCGCATCGGTTGTGCAATCGCGCGTTGAGATTTCAGCGAGCCGATTCAGAGTTACGCACTATCGTAGTGAAGGTGTTTGTCTGGGTTTTACTCGAGAACCAAATACGATACGTACTTCACATTTCACAAGTCTACACGTGTCCACCATGTTCGTATTACCTCTTGTAATGATTCTTATTTGATATTCTTCTTTGTAGTCAGGGTTCGAACCCCGGTGGATGTCAAGAGACCTTCAGTTCTCCGCACCCGTCCTGTCCGGTCGTGGGGCCCACCCAGTCCCTTGTACAATTGATACCCACTCTTTTCTGGGGGGTAAAGGGTTCGAGGTGTGGCGCTGACCACCCACCCCCATCCATTGTCGAGATTAAAGAATGAGTACAGGTATATCTCTGGTTCCCCTCTGTGCTTGGATTGGCATGTCGAGGGGCGACTTTAATTCTTCTTGGTAGTGGCCCGTCGTTAAATAACCTGAAGTGACGGTTCTTACATTTTTGGAAGTCTCAAATAAACACAATAAAGATTACGTATTATTTTAATTTGTGGGCCCGGTAGCTCAGTCGGTATAGCGAGTGAGCTACAGGATGGACGGTCCGGGATCGAATCCCGGTGGGGACGAGATTTTCCACCCGTCCAGACCGGCCCTGGAGCCCATCCATCCTCCTGTAAAATGGGTACCGGTTCTTTACCGGGGGTAAAGTGCGGCCGGGGCGTGACGCTGACCCCTCACCCCCTTCTAGTGTCGCTGTCATGGAAGAGTAGAGCTGTACCTCTACCCACCCTCTGGGCCACACCGGGCCTGTAACATGCTACCACAGCACCAAATTAATTATAACGATGTAAATCACCGAGTGTTTTAAACTGTAACTTTAGCAAGGAACTAAGTAATCTCCCTGAGGATGATCTTATGATCGAAACGTGTAGGAGCGTTTTAAATGCTTTAATATGAATTTTAGATTATTAAAGGCTATATATGTGTGCATTTGTTGGTGTGTTACTTGAATTTGATAAAACTATTTTTTCCCCGAATTGTCCTTTTGTAATTACTCGGTCGCTTACATTAAAAAATCAGTAATTATGACCTCGCAGATGATGCTAAAAAACAAATGGGGTAATTCTGTTTTCATTGCCGTCAATTCACTGACGTCTGCCCCTGGGCTGTCAACATGGTATAACTCTTAAATAGAAAGAGACTTTCCATGAAAACTGTCAGTAATCCATTCATTAATTAAGTACACGTATCTGTTAAAATTAATTGCCGGCGAAAAGTATGGCATATTTTAGAATTCGTTTTGTAAACGGAGGGCCCCGAAACCAGTTTAAACCATACAAGCCTCTTTTCCTTATCAGCACCTTGTGACAAGCTTTACAGTATTTCCAGGTTAAACAATTAACGTAGCTATAGCTAATGGAAGCAACATGACAGCAGCGTAAGTGATCTGTCGTATATCTATTTATAAAAGGCGTTTACCTTGTACCTTGTCGATACTAAGTACAGAACTAGCTTATATTGATTTTACATTGTGTCATGTGCTGACAGACTTGATGAGCGGTGTGCAGCTCGACAAAGTATGTACAAAATTATAATAGAGCATGCAATATTCTTGATCGTTTTATGATTATAAAAATCGAATTTCGGCCCCTCCATCTTGATTAATATGATTTTAATACAAAGAATGATGATGGTTAGATGAGTTCAGTGTTCGCGCATAATGCACAGGACATTTATAAACACGGAAGGTGCTCATGATGCTGCTGTGTAAGGTGTAACGCACGACTATGTAGAGTGTGCTGTGTTCTACCTTCAAGATTGAGGCACCAGATTCCTCCGAAAAGTGGTAAATCTTCACCAAAGTACACTCATCTTCTTGAGAATATCGAATTTCATATTTCATTTGCAGAGGGATAGGCTGTACCCACAATTGTTGATTACAGACAGCTTTTGAGAAGTGATTGGAGCAAAAAAGTGTGGATATGGGTTTATATTACCATATGCATAAGGGTAGATCTGGTACAAATTATTTACCATAAATATTTTTGTGTTAATTGGCAGTAACAGTAATGATGTCTATATATTTTTTTTCGCTTAGCTTACATCATTTTCATCACGAAGAAACTTTAAGAACAACTTAAACAACAAATACAATAAGATCGATGACAGATGTTTCCTAAAAAATACTTTATTCGCACATGCCCAAATTAATTTTTTTAACTCATGGTTCAGTGCATCGTGATTCAATGTTAATAAAAATACAACCAGATGCAACAATATGTAAATATTTATTTACTGCAAAGTCACTCTACATGCTTCGGGTGTCACAGCACCCATCATCAGGAGTAATAAAAACTGTAACCGCAGCCTCCGGTACAGGTCAAAATACTGGTACAGCTACTTCCCTCCAACCTGGCCTGGCCGCGTTGGAGGGAAGTAGCTGTACCGGAGGCCGCGGTTACAGTTTTTAGTACTCCTGATGATGGGTGCTGTGACACCCGAAACATGTAGAGTGACTTTGCCCAAATTAACTTTCGGAAATTCGGGGATGTTCCTCATATGTAGGTTTTTATCCTTCTTATCTCACAGAGAACTTCCTGAAAGGAAAATTTGGAGAAAAGGAACATACTTAAAATGAATGTACTAAATACATAAAAAATAGAATATATTAGAGTATGATGTAAATGCTGAATAAATTTCTTGATCACCTCTATAAGGGACGGACATAAATTACGAAGCTGAATGTGCTGAAAACATTAAGCCCTTCGGCATGAAGGTACTTACGGGGCAGCATATAGCTTAGAACATCAAAAGAACTAAACAAGGAAAGAAGCAAATTTGTAATTTTATAAAGTGAAAGTATTCTATTACATCTGTACGGAAATGAAATTTGTCTGTGCAATTCAAACATTGGTAGGCTATCTGGCAAGAAAGGGCGATATTAAAATGTGAGTAGCTAAGCATGCATTAAATACATAGAGCAGGAGATTGAAGGGAAACATTTTTCTTCAGCATACACTGAGTGGGTAATGGCACACTCCAAAAAGTGCACCTTGTTACAAACCAAAAAGACCCTATTGCTAGAGGGAAAATATTCAGAAAAAATGGTCGCGAAGTAAAGCATAGAATGTAACTTAAGAAGTAAAGCACAGAATTACCCTACGAAGTAAAAAAGGTAAAGTGATTCCATTACAGGCCCGATGTGGCCCAGAGGGGGGGTAGAGGTATAGCTCTACTATTCCATGACCGCGGCACTAGAAGGGAGTGAGTGGTCAGCAGCACGCACCGGGCGCACTTTACCCCCGGGAAAGACCAGTTACCCATTTTAAAGGAGGCTGGGCGGGCCCCAGGGCCGGTCTGGACTGGCGAAAAATCTCGTCCTCACCGGGATTCGATCCCGAACCGACCAGCCCGTAGTTAGTCGCTATACCGACTGAGCTACCGGGCCCAAACCCTACGAAGTAAAATACAGAATTTGTCCTACGAAGTAAAGTATAGTACAGCAGTAAAACAGCGTGAAACATTTGCTTTATTTCAAAGGAATCGTGTTAAATTAAACGTGTATTCATGGTGGAATATATTTATAATTATTTTGATCCACCTAGGGTTTTATTCACGCAGTTTTTTTTTTATTTTGCTGTAACATTAAACATACATTTAAAAAATCAGATTAAATAGTAAGAAGTAGGTTATGAAGCCGACAGTAATTTAGTGTTTGTTGACCGTAATAATATAATGAAAACATGTATTAATCAACAAACATAATGAAGGTAATTTTAAAAAATAGCTTTCTCTCTCTCTCTCTCTCTCTATGTCTCGATATATATATATATATATATATATATATATATATATATATACATTTTCTTCAAATTATAGGTCTTTGTTAGGGACCGAACTGAGTGGAAGATTTCCAACTTTCGCCCGAAATTGGAACTACTTTCGCTGCCCGAAACGTTGTCTTCTCTTCGGAATACCAGACGGTGGACAAAACCCGAAAACCCAGTAATGCTAAAAGACAATGGCGGAGGCAATGCTACTGCAAAACGAAACCTTCCCTGCTAACTGGTGTAGCAAAGAACATTTCTGTTTGTGACGCCTCGCAGGCGAAGCATTCTTAGGTATGTTAAATACACGTGACGTAATCAGAGTGTTTCGAAAAGTTTTGTTCACAACACGCTCTACGACACATTCTCTTTTCGGTTCCATTTATTTTTGGTAGTGTGTCGTGTTTTAATAGACGCGTTAGTATAATTGCTATAAGCGACAGGGTCATCATGTCTGTCTGTTTGTCCGTGCATATGGAACAACGCGGCTCCAAACGGGTTTTGGTGAAATTTGGTATTTAAATATTACTCGAAAAACTTTCGGGAAATTTCAAATCTCATTAAAATTTAACAAGAATAACGGACACTTTACGGGGACCGCGCTGGCACAGTGGTTAAGATGCTGTGCTACAAATCGGAAGGTAGCTGGTTCGATCTCAGCTGGTGTCATTTGAATTTTTCTTTGATATAAAATCCTTCCGATCGCACTATGACCTTGGGGTCGACCCAGCCTCTAACAGAAATAAGTACCAGGAGAATTACCTAGGTGTAAAGGCAGCCGGTGCGTAAGGCTGGCATCCTTACCACAGTCCTGTGCCGTTGTCATGAAATCTGATAACCTTAATTTCCTGGAACCCTCTGGGCCATTCCAGGCCTGTAATGGGATCGCTTTACCTTTTAACGGACACTTTACGTGAACATCAATATACATTTATGATCATATCTCGCTCAGTTCTGCTTAGACTGAGAAATGTTTCAGACAGAAGTTGTAGAGAAAGTCAAAACATAAGTCATATTTTCAACAATATTTTCCCGAAATTCTTGCCGCCTATGAGACAATAGGGACAGCCCACAGACTAGAGTATGGCGCACTCGCTTTGCATGCTGGATAACTAAGGTTACAGAAACACACTCAAGAATGTGTAATATTCATTGTTTTTCTACAGCAAAAATGGTTATGCAAACTCGCCTTATTTTTACGTTATACTCATATTTTCACTCTTGTGTATGAGTGCTTATATCCTGGCGCTGTTGGCAGCTCATGTTACACCCGATATTGTAAAATGTTAGGGAACAACTTATTGGAAAATAAAGAAGAGGTAAAGACGTACACCGGTCGTGGCTTGTAGGTACTATTCTGATAATTGTTTGGAGACTGCAAAGACATGTGACGAACCTGACAGGATAACCACATTCGGAGCAAATATTTCAAACCGGGGTTCCCAACCAGACGCATCGAGTGGTGCATCCGTCCTGGACGGCAGAGCCCAAGCGGCAGGAAAACTAATATTTCAGATTACAAAATAAATTGATCTTTTGCGCTCAGAAAGTTTTGATTTATTCAGCGCAACAAAAAGGAACTAAATCATTGACTGGGAATACTGATCGCTTTTAGGGGCGATCTTTGTGATAACTCATCCCGGACGCCCATAAACCTTGGCTACGCCACTGTTCCTGAATACCAGATAGCAGTGCTGGTCACCGGACTGTGCTGATGGCGTGTAGTGCTACCACTACTGACAAATTTGCTTCTACATTTCTTAACAAATGCGGCTTTAAATGTCGAGTTTTGTCTGGGTATGTAAATTGGATTTTAATTGTGTTTTTTCAGCTGTTTGTGTTTGCCATGGTTAGTGTTAACTGCTTGTCACACGAACGGATTTTCTTGTATCATGGAGTGTATGAGTGACTGAAAGATTAAGTGAATAAACAGGTGATGGACTTGCCGATAGGAGTTATCCAGGAAGTGAGTGTAACCAATCTCCAATACACAGCGCTAGAGCTAAAAAGCTTTACCAGAGGTCTCAGAGGTACGACGACGGACTTTCATTGAAACAATGATTCTTGCCATCTGATTATGAACCTCACTATACCGAGAATTAAAGAAAAAAAAGGAATTTGTCTGTACCCACGCCATGAAAGCAAATAGAGGGAACAGAGGTATAAATCCACACATTCGTAACTTCGGTGGTAGATTGAAGTGAGCGGTCAATATCACGCCCCGGCCGCTTTAGTCCCGAGATACAACACTGGTTACCATTTAACAGGGGGATGGGTGGGCCTCAGCGCCGGTCTGGATGGACTGCATAAAGGAACAGTTTTTCACTGTCATCGTTCGTACCCCGGATCGTTCGGCCCATAGCCCAGTCACTGTGCCGATTACACCCTCCCAGCGTGGACGACGAATACTACAATAATACGCGAGTTTTGAGAAAAATTTGCAGGTACGTTGAAAAAGAAGTTTTGGGTGAGTGGACGGTCGGTGATGACCTCCCCCACCCGGCGGCCGACCGAAGTTTTTCTCCCGTTAGTCGGGATGTAACCCTGTGCTGAGATTCGTAGTGTACCCCAAGCACGAGAATAGTTTACGTTTCTGGCTCGTTTGCACTATTTCCATCCATCATTTTTAACCCTTTAAACGCCGAATTAAATCCCATGTGTCATTTACTGGATTTTTAGGAGATCACCATATTTTCCACGTTAGTAGGGTAAGGGTTAATTTGCTCATACTAACCTTAGATACAGTCTTGTTAGTGGCGTGAAACAAAGGGAAGGGTCAAGCAGAGACTCCGCAGTATGACACTTGACTGAAACAGGTCCAGTGGCTGTAAAGTTACTGATTCCCCACCCACCCCTTCCCATGGGGCGCAACAGCCACACGTTGGCCAAAACCTCAACACCGAGGCTTCACGATCACACGCATACACAGGACACTCGGTAGGACTCCTCAGGACGACTGATGATAGATCCGACGCAGAGACCTCTACCTGAACACACTCGCAAGAGACAGACGAACATGCCACCGGAAGTATTCGAACCCGGAATCCCCAGCAAGCGAGCGGCTGCCTACCCACACTATAGACCGTGCGACCCCGGGATCGGCGCTGCGATATTACGCAGCGTAAGAAGCCCTGTCGTTTAAGTAACTCGACGGACAATATTAGTTAACTGGCTGGAACAATTTTTATTTTCGATGAATATTTATTTACACTTTCCAGCAGAAACGGCTGTAAATTCGTATTCATGTGACTTTTCGCCACAGTGATCCGATTTTAACCGAAATCGGAATTTACAGACGAAATGTAGTAAACCCACCCGGCACCTAAGCTCATCAACGTACGGTTGTCTAGTTGTAGTTGATGGACGGACCGGCGGGCGGACACACACACACACACACACACATTTCATAGCTAATAGGATTAATTTTTAGGCGCTCCCGGAAAATTGCGAAAAGCGATTATTAGCTTTGTCATGTCTGTCTCGGCTCCCACAGGACGGATTTTTACGAAATTTGTTATTTGAATATTTTTCGAAAATCTGCTGAGATAAATTCAAGTTTCGTCAAAATCTGACACGAATGACATTTACTTTACAATAAGACCAATGTGATTTTATGATAATTTCTTCATTAATTCTTCTTAAAATGGGAAATGTCTCATACCAACTTGTAGACAAAACTAAAACACATTTTTTGTTCAATATCCTCTTTACAGAAAATCGCCCCGTTTACCAGATAATATTGAAATATAGTGTAGATTTTATGATAGTTTCTTCATTAATTCTTCTTAAAATGGGAAATGTTTCAGACCAACTTGTAGACAAAAATAAAACACATTTTTTGTTCAATATCCTCTTTACAGAAAATCGCCCCGTTTGCCAGATAATATTGAAATATAGTGTAGAGCCATACAGGCCACAGATGACAATATCGCGCACGCGCCTTGCATGCTGGATACCTAAGTCTACAGCACATGCTCAGAATATATAATAGTTATTGCATTTCCACGGCAGAAATGGCCATGCGAATGCGGCTTACTGTTACTTTTATGCGTTAATTGCCTGTTTTGTTTACTTTTCTGAAAAACGTGTCAGTGTGAAATTGTGTTAAGGCTGGGATTGTTTGTAAAATATCCAAATGCACGACACGAAACCCTCGAGCTCGGAAACTTTGACGGTCATTGCCCAACAAAATGCAGGTGTAATGAATCACATGTAGTCGCAGACTGTTAATGAGTACTGGCATATTATTTGAGCAGTCGGTAGCACTCATTTGTCTGCAGTCGTAACAAGAATCCAGGTAGGGGAAACAGTACCAAAGACTGAACAGAAAACACTGAATACCAAACACTCTTTCCTAACCTCTCAGTACTAAACACTAAATACTAAACACTCAGTACTGAACACTCAGTCCTAACCACTGAGTTCTGAACACTGAATACTTAGCACCACTACTAAACACTCAATACTAAACAGTGACCAGTAAACAATGAATATTAAACACTCAGTACTGAACACTGAGTACTAAACCCTGAATAGAAAACGCTCAAACCCAACCATCGAATACTAAACACTGAACACTAAACACTGAATACCGAACACTCAGTCTTAACCACTCAATACTAAACAGTCAATACTAAACACTAATACTAAACAGTCAATACTAAACACTGAATAGTCAACACTGAATACCAAAAACTGATTCCTAACCACTCAATACTAAACACTAATACTAAACAGTCAATACTAAACACTCAGTACAAAACACTGAATAGTCAGCACGGAATACCAAACATTGATTCCTAACCACTCAATACTAAACACTCAGTACAAAACACTGAATAGTCAACACGGAATACCAAACCTTGATTACTAACCACTCAATACTAAACACTCAACACTAAATACTGAATACTCAACACTGAATACTGAATAGTAAACATTCAGTCCTAACCACTCAATACTTAACAATCATTACTAAACACTCAACATTAAACAATGGATACTAAACACTGAATACTAAATGCTGACTACTAAACACTCAATCCTAACCACTGAATAATAAACACTGAATATTCAACATAAAATAATCCCACTCCTGCACACGTTTGGGATAGCTGAAATATATACAAGTGCTAACATTATATTAAAAAAACACGATTCTTTAGAGTCCGCTGAAATTATTACCTTTATGTAAAAATTTATTTCTTTTTACAAAACTGCATGTTGCAATTAACCTCCCAAGTATTTTGCATTTTTTTATTACATGAAGACGGTCAAGCCAGACGAAACGTGTTGTAATGAATACTAAATACCATAACAACACGATGGGATCCCAAATTGTGCATAGCATCTTGTGACACAATTGACAAAATGGGCCTGAGGATGACTAATCTGTAGTAGAAACATGTAGCCTTATAATTACCTTGAGTAATAAAGTGATTGTGCTGACGTACACTATTTAATATCATATAACAATTTTAGTTGTGACTGATAATTTTTTTCGTACAGTCTATACATGATCACACAGGGGTATACAGAATGAAGGCTTTTAACAAAAACAGAGCCATTAAAACATACGATTGTTTTCAGTTAGTCATTCATAGTTACTTTTTTTTCCAGACGACATTCCAAACCCCACTAAATTTACAAAACGTCGTTAAATATCCAAAACAACCTCATCGGAGATTTTTTTGTCTGTTAAACAGTGATAGCCCCTAATGAATAAGTATCTTATTTCCTGTGACCAAATCGGATTCCGGCACGACACCACAATATCCGTACGGTTCTGATAGTTAGCCGCCACATCACGTCCAGAAAAATTATGCATTGCTAAATTCAAATATGCCTCATTCATTATCATTTTAGGCCCTGCCACGGAATACGTTCCTAGTTTCCAGCTTTGACCCCATGCCCATCCGTATGGGATTTGGGGTGCACAGTGTGGCAGTGGAGCAGGTTTCTCTTCCAATAGCCTACTTTGGTTTTACCAAGTCAATACCCATGCACCGACGCTCCATAAAATGGCATAGACATTCTGTTCATCTACGTACAACGTACGCTATATAATCTTAGCAACTAACAGCATCGTCAAGTAATAAATATTTTAATCTACTGCAAGTTGTTTATTCATAATCGTGTTTCCGTTACCAATAAAAAAATATTTACTTAATTACACACTTACTTATTTAATTACTTATTAACTTACACACTTACTTACTCCAAGGAGCGGAGTCCTTCTTGAAAAACTAACCGGTTTTTAGTTAGTCAAGAAATTCCCCGCACTTTATAGAACCCGAAGAGTCATTACCGCTTTCACAATTGCCCGCCAACTGTCCCTATCCTGAGCCAGCTCGATCCAGTCCATACCCCCACATCCCTCTTCCTAAAGATCCATCTTAATATTATCCTCCCATCTACACCTGGGTCTCAAAAGTGACCTCTTTCCCTCAGATTTCCCCACCAAAACCCTGTTTACGCATCTCATCGCCCCAATGCGTGCTACATGCCCAGCCCATCTCATTCTTCTCTATTTTATCACCCGAACAATATTGGGTGAAATGAGAATATCAGATAAAAATGCTGTTGACAAAATGTCAAATAAGCCACATATTTTAAGTGAGCCGAACGACTAATGCTTGTAGTGCAGGAGAAAGGTGGGAAAGAAAATTTAAGCTAAGAACTGTCCGCTACTACATTAATTCAAATACGTCCCTCTCAATAAAGAAGCACCCGAAATCAAATGCTTTAAAGCAAATGCAATTTAGCACATCATATTTTGGTGCAAAATGAGCTACTCGATATTATTTCCCAAAAAGTCCCAGACTACAGCAACAATGTTTAGTTTGAGCTCTAAAAATCTCTGATCTCTTATTTTATGCAATCATCGCTATTGTTCAGCATAGAATAGCCTGTGTTTTGCTCTGTTTTCGCGTTACCGTACCAACTCCCAGATATACGCCCTTAGTCAATGTGGTCAGAACATACAAACGACCAGAACTTAAATTTGTGCAATCAGCCCATCAGGCAGAGCGGAACAATAACACATCCTGTTGTTAAGTATAGAGTCCTTGACCCATATGCAGTTACAATGATTCAATTCACGTCTTCAGTGACAGTGTGATATATATACAGCTTCACTAATGTACAGTACAAAGAGGGATTGGGCATCACAGTTCACTAGCATGGTGGCAGTTTGCGCATGCTCACAGGCCAGGAATTAGTAAGGAACTTCGCAGACATTCGAAATTCGCGGGTGTCTGCCAAAGAGAATAAAACTTAAAAGATATGTTTTGTTGACGTCTGTAAGAATTATTGCTGGTGGTAAAATTTGGTAATCGGTACTGATTCAGAACAGCAACAGTTTGTTAACACAGCTACGTGCTTCGGCTAAATACAGTACATCTTCATGCTGTAGATTAGTGGTTCCCAAAATTTGCATTTCTGTAATGGATCCTTTGAAGTTTATATATTTTTAAATTAAAATAATGAAGTTATTCAACAATCCCGGAACTTCTGTAATTGACCATATCTTCATTTCGTAGGACCGTTAGAATATCTAATTAAGACCCCACTCCCTCCGTAACCACAAAACGAGTGACAGTCAGTAATTAACGTCAAGTCATGCAATGCATTTTGACGTGTGCTACCTTGACATGTATTAATGTCGTATATATATATATATATATATATATATATATATATATTATTTCGGACACCTATCATCCGGACACTGTATTTACAGGAGCAAGGAAGTGAGAATCCGTGGTTATTTTTCGAAGCCAAAAGGGGGTCCGCACGCATAAACGTTTGGGCAGTATTGCTGTAGGGTACTTTGAAAAGGTAATATAGAAAATCTATTATTGTTATTTAGTATAATACACAAAAGGATCAATAATATGAATATAAATTAATAAATATAATAGGTACAGTTGTCAAGATGGCCACGCGGTGGCGCAGTTGGTTGAGGCACTGCGCTACAAGCCGGAAAGTCGCAGGTTCGATTCCCGGTGATGTCATTGGAATTTTTCATTGACATAATCCTTCCGGCCGCACTATGGCCCTGGGGTTGACTTAGCCTCTAACAGAAATGAGTACCATTTCCTGGGAGTAAAGTCGGCCGGTGCGTAGGGCTGACAACCTTACCACCTTCGTGTGCCGGTTGTCTTGAAATCTGGGAGCCTCAACATCCTGGAACCCTCAGGGCCTGTTCAGGCCAGTAATGGGATTACTTTACCTTTCACAGTTGTCAAGAACGTAAAATAAGGGTAAAATATATTGAGGTGCGAAAAGTTACTTTGTTAGATTCCGACTAAAAACCAGTGAATGAAAACGATAAGGCAGTGTTCGTATGAGATACTTCTGGGGCAAAATGAAAATATAAATTTAGGGACCTTAAACTCCGTGGCCTTAGTCCGCACGCGAACTATACCGACAGAGCGGCCGCCGCCGATCGGCGAAGTTAGTGCCAACTTTTGCGGATAGAGGGGTGTCACGTGGTCAGCGCAACGGGTC